>WNFE01000405.1_pt1 | contig 30367 bp, 30 predicted proteins | sample 5400451 | NCBI WGS metagenome assembly WNFE01 (sample SAMN13153344, study PRJNA577476) | soil metagenome | isolation source: 200 cm saprolite under Douglas fir tree site 2 hole 2 | place: USA:California | collected 2015-04-18
TATACGACCCATTTGCCGTCACGTGACCAAGACGCGTTGCGCATCTTTCCGCTGGCACCCTGATCCCCAGTCGTAAAGGCTAAACCCATCCGCGAGCCTGCCTTCATGACATATCCGATGCTATTTTCGCTGAGGAACTGCGGTGAAACTTTCAGCCCCGGACCTGACGTGTGCTCCTGGCGAGCCCCGGTCGCGACATCGACCGAGACGATCTGCGAGTCGACTGGTATTCCGAATCCTGGTCGCATGGCGTTATACGTGTCGTGGATCTCCATCTCATAAAAAACGACTCTCTTACCATCCGGAGACCACTTCGGCGAGCCTGCAAATTTGCTCGCAGGCGTTAGCCTCCGCACATCCGAACCGTCAGCACGCATTACATAAATGCTGACGGCATGCACTTGTGCAAATCGTTCGGCGTCAAGCCGTCGCACGGGGGTGTTGCGGTCCGATGAGAACGCGACCCACTTCCCGTCTGGTGACCAGCACGGCCGGAAACTGCCGGGCGCGTGGGTAAGGTTTCGCGCCTTTTTGGTCTGCAAGTCCAGCACCCAAATGTCCGCGGACCCAGTACCCCGTGAAGACACGAAGGCAAGCTGTTTTCCATCCGGCGAGAGCGCTCCCTGATCGTCGTACGCCGGATCATCAGTCAGCCGTTCCAGGCTTGACCCATCCGGTTGCACACGGTAGATGTCGGCCGAGCCGCCGCGCTCAGAGGTAAAGACGATCCACTTCCCGTCAGCGGAGAACGAGGCGTTGTAATCAAGGCCGGAATTTGGCAGCAGCAGACGCTCGGCAGAACCGTCCGGTTTTGCGATGAACAGCGTCGAGTCGGAGGGACCGATACGATGAAGAAGAATCCGTTCTTTCGCGCTCAGGACAGGCGTGGTTGCAGACACCAGCAAAGTCGCCAGCAAAGTCACCCTTATCATGATCGTCTCCCGCCAGCGATAGGCCATCGAGTCTAGCACGTGATGCGAACGGTGGGCCAAGGGAGGTTGTGGCCGGATGGTCTGCAAGGCGGAAGTAATGGTGCGCTCGGGTTTTACTGGGATAACTTCCGTATAGCCCACTCGGGATCTTCGGCACGAACCGAGGAACTTAGGAACTTCAGCAATTTCGCAGATTACTGCGATCACTATTCTTGGGCGTGAACCATCCAAGGACTGATAGATAGGATCGTGATTGCGACGGCGGAACATCAAACCTGATTCTGTGCTTTTTCCTCCCTGCGGTATGATAGGCGCGTTTCGACTCCTACTATCTTCCGAGTTTGAGTGAGGTTCCTTATGCCCGCTCGAATTGGCAAACAGGCCGTGGTTGTCGGAGCCGGGATGGCCGGATTGATGGCAGCCCGATCGCTCGCGGATTTCTTCGAGCGCGTCGTCGTTTTGGAAAATGACGCACTACCGAAGGAAGCCACCCACAGACCGGGAACCCCCCAATCTAGGCACATACATGCCCTTCTCGCAGGTGGCCTACAGGCACTGAGCCGTCTATTCCCCGGTTTTGTGGAGAGTCTTTCTCAGGCCGGCGCTGTGCGGCTTCGCATGGGTTACGACGATCGCATAGAGCTCCCGGGATATGACCCTTTTCCCCAGCGGGATCTCGGCATCCCTATCTACGGCATGACGAGGCCATTGCTTGAATTCACCGTGCGCAAACGGCTTGGGGAATGTCGCAATGTGGAGATATGCGAGAGTTGCCGAGCACAGAAGTTCATCACGGGCTCTGGCGACGCACCGGTCACGGCGGTCCGATGTGAGAACTCCGATGGGAGGAGCGAAACGTTGCAGGCAGATCTCGTAGTAGATGCTTCCGGACATGGCAGCCTCACTGAAGCCCTGCTCAACTCCATAGGTTGGCCACTCCCGCAGGAAACCTGGATCGGCGTCGACATGGCCTATACCACGGCTCTTTTTGACATCCCTGAAGACGCCCCGCCTGATTGGATGGGTGTTCGTACACTTGCTCTCTATCCGCATAGCAAGCGCGCGGCGATTCTTCCTGTGGAAGGCAAACGCTGGATGCTCACGCTTGCCGGGCGATATGACGAAAAGCCGCCAGGCGACCGGGATGGTTGCCTAATGTTTGCGCAGCAGTTGCGGACCCCTACCGTCTACAATGCGATTCGTCACGTCAAATCTGTACCAGAGATCGCACGCTTTGGCTTCAAAGGGAGTTGCTGGAAACATTTTGAGCGTCTCGAAAAATTACCGCAGGGGCTGCTTCCGTTCGGCGACGCCATCTGCCGCTTTAATCCCATTTACGGCCAGGGTATGAGTGTCGCCGCATTAGAGGCGGACGTTCTCAATAGGCTGCTTACAGCACAGAGCGCAGAGAGTGATGGACTTGCGGGCTTGGCCGCGGCGTTCTTTGCCGAGGCTGAAAGACTCATCGATACTCCTTGGTGGACGGCTGCCATACCGGACTTCAGCGATCCGCGGACTGAAGGGCAACGCCCTTCGGACCTTGAATACATGCTCAAGTTCTTTGCCGCGCTCTTAAAACTCGCGGCTCAGGACGCCGCTGTCCACAAACTGTTCATCGAGGTTCAGAACCTCCTTAAACCGCGAAGTGTGTACCGCGATCCCGAGCTTGTTCGGCGCATAAAAGCAGTAATGGCCGAGGCGTAGACTTCATCGAGCCAAGGACCGCCATGAATGATCTAAAGCATCGTGTCGTGGAGACGAACGGGATTCGCATGCACATCGCTGAGAGCGGAGTAGGTCCGCTGGTGGTGCTGTGTCACGGTTTTCCCGAATCATGGTATTCGTGGCGTCATCAGTTGCACGCCCTCGCCGCAGCTGGATTCCACGCGGTAGCGCCCGATATGCGAGGCTATGGCCAGACTGATCGGCCACGAGAAATCGATCAGTACACCCTTCTCCATTTGGTCGGCGACATAGTCAGCCTGCTGGACACTTTAGGCTCAGAGACGGCCGTAATTGTCGGGCACGATTGGGGCGCTCCAGTCGCGTGGTACGCTGCCCTTTTTCGCCCCGATCGTTTCCGTGGCGTGATCGGCTTGAGCGTGCCGTTCACGCCGCGACGGCCCGCTCGTCCCACCAGCATAATGCCGCAGACCGAGGACGCGCTGTTCTATCAGCTCTACTTCCAATCCCCAGGCATCGCCGAGGCGGAGTTCGAACGCGATGTCCGTCTGAGCATCCGCAGCCTCCTCTATTCGGCTTCAGGGGATGCGCTCCGGCAGCAAGACGGTGCCGGGGATAGCGGCGAAGTCGGTATGGTGCCGCGCCGAGGTGGCTTTCTGTCGCGATTGACGAATCCGGCATCTTTGCCTAATTGGCTCACCGAAGCGGACGTGGATTTCTACGTAAGCGAGTTTACACGCACGGGATTTCGCGGGGGGCTGAACTGGTACCGCAACATCGACCGAAATTGGGAACTCTTAGCGCCTGTGTCCGGAGTGCAGGTGACAGTCCCAGCGCTCTACATCGCCGGAAACCGCGATCTCGTGTTGGCCTTTCGTGGGATGGATCAAATCATCGCCAACCTGTCGAAGTTTGTACCGCAGCTTCGGAGAACACTTCTGCTGCCAGGTTGCGGTCATTGGACCCAACAGGAGCGAGCCCAAGAGGTCAACCAGGCTGTAATTGAGTTTGTCCGGCGACTATAGGCCAGCATCGCTCGAAGTGCCTTACAGGAGCCCAGGCGCAATTATTCAGATGCCCGCAGAGCAATAGCGAGGCGTTTTCTATACTCCCAGGTGACTGCCGATGGAGCGTAACTGTTTTTCGGTTGTGTCTCTCGCGACCTAGCTGTCCGGACGGCGGCCTACGAAGTTCTGGGCGTGTTGTCGGAAGTAATCCAGCGAGAGCCCTCGTGGCCGTCAATTTCCGGGTTGCCCGTAAGAACGAGCACAATCACCAAGGTGCCAGAAACGACAGCATGTCGGGCCTTGGCGAACACCCGTGGCAAGGTAAGATTGCCCAACGAAAGGGTCGGCCATCACCATGACCAAAGATGATATTCAGCTACTCTACGAATACGACCGCTGGGCGAACAACAGGGTTTTGCAAGCGGTCTCCACTCTCAGCGTTGAGGAGTTCACGCGTGATCTGGGTGGCAGCTTCCGTTCTGTGCGAGACACGCTGGTGCACATTATCGGCGGCGAGTGGGGTTGGCTTACAATTTGGAAGGAGCCATCCCCTAGTTCCGCCTTCGTGACAGATTTGTGGACGCGACTCGGCGCCCTATTCCATCCGAATGCATTTCCCGACGTCGCCGCGGTGCAGTTAAGGTGGGCGGAAGTCGAGAGAGAACAAGTCGAGTTTGTGAATCGCGTCACCAACGAATCCTTGGAAAGGCTGCTTCCTGTCCGCACAACACAAATCAGTTTGGCACACCTGATGCAACATCTGGCGAACCATTCCACTTACCATCGGGGTCAAGTCTCGCTAATGATGAGGCAGGTTGCCGCAGGGCCGGTCGCCACCGACTTCGCCCTGTTTTTACTGGAGGGACGCCGCGAGGCAGCCGATGCACGCTAGTCTCAACGAAGATTTGATACAGCCGAAAAAGCTAGAGATGGGCATCTCCCACCGTACCGATGGCCGCACTGGGCATTTCGATTGGGGCCGGCACGAGATAACTCCCGGATGGTCGATCACGTGGTCTGAGGAGCGAACATCGGGAATTACCATCTCACTCTGCTTTAAGCCAACGCGTAGAGATACTCGACGAAGGAGCGCACAGCTCCATCAATCCCCGCAATCTTCACATTGGTGGAATCAATCAGATAGTACTCATTCGGAGCATGTGCGCCGGTCCCGTGTCCCACTCCAAAATGTCCGGCAGGAAGATTGAGAGGTTCGGAAGTGAAGATGTATCCCGGCCAGGAGCCGGCGGATCGAGGCCACAGCACGGAATCCAAACCCAGCTTGCGGTACGTCGCGATTTGCGCCTGGATGAGCTTCGAATCCTGAGAGGTCTGTGTCGGATCGTAGCCACCGCTCATATTGACCTCTATGTCGCCAAAGCCGTGTTTAGCAAGATGCTGCTTCAGAAGCGCCAGTGTACCGGCAGCCGTCATGTCAGGCACCAGCCGCATATCAATCTTTGCGACGGCGCGATGCGGCAGAACGGTTTTGCCACCGGGCCCCGTGTATCCACCGACTAAGCCTTCGATGTTGATCGTGGGCTTGGATTCTAGCAGCACGAGCGAGTCAAGCCAGTTTGTGTCATGCACCCAATGCTCAACGCCTAGCTGCTTCTTGACCGTGGCTTCACTGCGGCCAGCGGCGGCATCCTGAATCATCTTCGTCTGCGCGGGAGTAAGCGGCTTGACCTTGTCAAAGAAGCCCGCCACAGCAGGGGTGTGTCCATCGGACTCGATGAGCGTGTTGAGCGCTTGCACCAGGTGCCACGCGGGACTATCCACCTGTGCGGCAAGGCTGGAGTGAACGTCATGTTTGGGCCCTCGTCCCCATCGCTCTCCGCTGGAGACCAGTTCGAGCTCAACTACGCCCTTGGCGCCTAGTGATATCTGTATGCCTCCATCCGCGTCTTGGCCCGCTTCTGGTACGAACACACCCACGCATTTCTTCAACGCAGCGGTGACCTTGGGTTGGTGGACAACCTCTGGAAAGTGGGTCGAACCAATCTCTTCTTCACCTTCACAGACGAGCACGAGATTCACAGGCAGCTTTTTTCCCGCTGCCTTGAAGGCATGAAGGGCGCCGAGGAAGGCCGTTTCGGGACCTTTCTGGTTCACAGCGCCGCGACCGACGCAAATCCTGCCTAACCCTTCCTTGTCCACGATCCGCCCTTCGAGCGGTGGCGAAGACCACTCCGAAGGGTCAAACTGTTTCACGTCGTACATAAAATAGATGCCAACGGTGGTTGCCGCGTCTGCATCCAGCGTGCCGAAGACTCCAGGCTTGCCCGATGTTGACACAATATCGACGTTCGCGAATCCTGCATCGCGAGCGAGTTGTGCCATATAGTCAGGGCCCTGCGGATAGTTGCGGTTCTCGGCCGCGATCGAGGGCAAAGCGATCCAGTCCTGCAGCCGCTTCACGTTCTCGTCATGCATCTTCGGTATTTGGTCCAGCACCGTCTGGAGGTCGGGATTGTCTGCAGAGAAAGCAGAAACTGGCAACGCGACGAAGGTGGCTCCGGCAAGTGCGCCGTGGATGAATTCTCGACGATTGAACGCGTTATAGCTCGAGTCAGTCAATGCGTCCCCCGTTGCCCGAACAAAGATGACTATCCGTGGTTGGCCTGAAACGCAATTCTGGAAAGAGAACCATCTGCCTTTTATCGAAGGTCATCATACCAGTTGCCTCCCCGACGACCAGCCGTCTTTCTAATGAAGGCGGCGAGATAATCCCCGGTTTGTCGATTGGGGTTAATACGCATACGCCTTGAGAAACACGAAAACCACGACGCCGGTGATGGAAACATAGAGCCAAATGGGGAATGTGAAGCGTGCGATTCGGCGGTGCATCGTGAAACGGCCCGTCAGCGAGAAAAAGAACGTCGTGAGCACCATGGGCAAAGCAACGATGGAAAGGATTACGTGGCTGGCCAAAATGGAAAAGTACAGAGTGCGCACCGGACCGTGGCCGGGGAAAATCGTGTCGCCGTGTAGCGCGTGGTTCACGATATAGCTGATGAGGAAAGCGGAAGAGAGCGCGAAAGCCAGCAACATGCTGGTGCGATGCGCTCCTTTGTTGTGATGTTTGATGAAATACAACCCCACGCAGAGCGCAATCGCGCACAATCCGTTCAGAAGCGCGTTGAGGGCCGGCAAAAACATCCAGCGTCCGGCGAAGTCAGCCGAAGCATGATGGACGTACAGCAGCCACAGCAGGGATGACACGGCGAGGCCACTCACCACGATGATCGCTCCAACTATCGGACGCGGGCTAATTTGAGTCTGTTCCATGGCGACAATTACATCACAAAAATCCATCGGGAAGACATAAAGGCCGAGGGGGGAAAGGCGTTATCGGGAACGCTAGTTGCATGACCGGCCTCGAGAGTTGCAGCATCTAATTCAACGATGCTTTACGAGAGATTGGTTGCGTCTTTTTTGCTGTTCATTTTTATGGAGATTAGCGGCGGGTGTGCCGCGCGGCAGAGCGCTGCTCCTTCGCCACATCAATACGCGCTTGCAGAGAAAATGGCTGTTTCTGAAATTAAGGATTTCGGGAAGGTGAATGAATATTTGTATCGCGGGGCGCAGCCGAAAGAAGAAGGAATCGAGGAGCTGAAGAAGCTGGGAATTGACACCATCGTTGATCTGCGCGGAGAACGGCACGGACTGATGGAGAAAGAACGGGCTCATGCGGAGTCGTTGGGCATGCGGCTGGTCAGCATTCCAGGGACTGGCTGGACAGCGCCGCGGGATGAGCAGATTGCGCAGTTTTTTTCGTTGGCGAGCGAAACTCCGCGGCGAAAGATTTTCGTGCATTGCTGGTTTGGCGGAGATCGCGATGGAATGTTCGTGGCCGCGTATCGGATTGCATTTGATGGATGGACGGCGGAAGAGGCGGTTCATGAAATGCGGGCGTTTCACTACAAGGAATTTATGCACCCGAACATGAAATGGTACGTGCGGAAATTTCCTGAACGGTTGGCTAAATCGCCTGTGCTGGCGCCGTACCGGGAGATGCCAAAGCGGGATGAGTCAGGACCCGCGCCTGCGGCGAACTAAAAGGCGTCTCAGAATTACTCTAAGGCAGCTGTGACCTCAGGGGCTAAAACCCCTGAATTGCCGTGTTTTCGGCACGGCTGAAGCCGCGCCCTCCCGAAAGAGCAGCGGCGCAAAGCCGCTGCTACATAAAGCAGGAGAAGCGGCGGCTGGACCTGTCTGCGGTAGGCGGCTGCCGTACACCAAAAAAAATTAGAAGTGGGAGCGGAGTTCGCGGAAGGCTGGGAGGATGACTAGTTTGCCGGAGCCGGACATGACCGGTTCATGTTCCATGTGCCAGGTGTGCTGGTGGGGAATGTAGACGGCGTTGAGACCGACTTTCATGGCGGGATTGATGTCGCTGCGTGGGCTGTTGCCGATCATCCAGCCCTGGCTCTTGACGATTTTGTGTTTGTTGACCAGGCCAGTGTAGGTGACAGTGTCTTTTTCCGGGACGATTTCGATGGCTTCGAAAAAACCTTGCAACCCGGAGCGCTGCACTTTCGCGGATTGCTCGGCGGGTTCACCTTTGGTGAAAAGAATCAGGCGGTGGCGCTCAGTAAGGTAGGCGAGAGTTTCCGGGACGCCATCAAGAATTTGTGGCGGAGTGCTTTCGAGTTCGATGACGCGGGTGTGGATTTCCGCGAGAGTTTCGCGCTTGGCCATCTGGTCGGCGAGTTTGAGATATGTTTCTTCGAGGGAGCGGCCGAAACTGCGCACGCCGTAGCCGTACTGACGAATATTTTTGCGTTCGGTTTCGTTGAGGATGTGCCGGATGTAAGCGCGAGCGTAGCCGCAAGGTTCGACGAGAGTAATGAAATCTTCGATGAGTTTTTCGAAGAAGACATTGTTTTCCCACAGAGTGTCGTCGGCGTCGATCATCAGGGTGTGGCGTCGCATCTGGCTGTCTATCCAATCAGCGAACTTTCGGGACTGAGTCACAAAAAATCAGTGTAACAGGCGCAGGGAATCTTCCGCGATATCGGCGGCGGCGGTGGGGCGAGCCATGCGGGCTGCGGCGTTGCGCATTTTCTCCATGCGCGAAGGATTATCGAGGAGCTGGGCGATTTTCCAGGCGGCCGCGGGGAGATTGTTGCAACGAATGGCTGCGCCAGCTTCGAGCAAATGGTCCGCGTTGCGAAATTCTTGGCCAGGGATGGGTTCGATCAGCGCCATGGGGAGATGGCGGGCGAGAGCTTCGGAGGTGGTGAGTCCGCCGGCTTTGCCGACGAGGAGATCGGCGGCGGCCATGTACTGATCGATTTGTTTGGTGAAGCCGACGGGGACGAGGCGCGCAGAACCGTTTGGCAGAGTGCCTGCTGCGCGCGCAATTTCATCGAGGCGCTTTTTCATTTTTTCGGACTTGCCGGCGATGGCGACAAGCTGCCAGGGTTTTTGCGAAGCGAGAAGGTCGCGCACCAGTTGTTCGAGCGGGCCTATGCCGTAGCCGCCCGCGGAGAGGAGCAGCACGGGAGATTTTGGATCAAGATTTAATGCCGCGCGTGCGGTGGAACGATCAAGAGGAACGGCGAAAGGGGGATCGATGGGAATGCCGGTGATGCGAAGAATTTCGCGCGGCACGCCGATGCCGGCAAGATATTCGGCGGCTTCGGGGATGGCCACGTAGTAGCGGCTGACAGTGCGGCACAACCACATCGCGTGGACGTCGTAGTCAGTAACGACGATGGCATTCTTTGCGTTGAGTTTCTTTTTGCCGATGAGCCAAGCGATGATCTCCGCCGGAAGAAAATGAGTAGCGACACAAAAGTCGGGCTGCACATGCTTGAGCATGCGGATCATGGGTTGCGAATTGAGGCGATCGAGTGCGAGGCGGCGGCGTGGATGCTGCCAGGGCTGGTCGGTGCGATCATAGAGCACGCCCATCAATTCGGGCGCACGGCGGACCATGGAGATATAGGTTTTGTCGTAGGCGCGCTGAAAGAGTTTGCTGACGTATTCGATGGCGTCGATGTGCTGGACTTGGCAATCGCCGCGTGCGGCGAAAGCTTTTTCGAGGGCTTGCGCGGCGCGAACGTGGCCGGCTCCGGAAGAAGCGGAGAGCAAGAGTACGCGGGGTTTGCGAGTCATACGGTGTGAGGACGGACTGCGAAAAAGTCGGAGTTGCGAGCGAGACGTAGGTTCCTCGCTTCGCCTGCCTGCGCAGGCAGGCACGGAATAACAAAAATGGAACGAGGAAAAGTCATGCGGATTTCCTGGTGCTGGTGGCAAGTTTTTGCAGAATGCCTTGAGCGATTTTTTGCGATTCGCCGAAGCGGCCCAGGTAATCCTGGAATTGCCGATTGATGGATTTGGCGTCCTCGACGCCGAGTTGGTGGCGGAGAATCATGTCGCGGAGTTTGACTGGATGCGGGAGGAGCGCGTCTTCCTGCAATTCTTCGAGAGCGGTTGCAGCGTCGTAGTGATACATCGGAGTCTCCTGCAGAATTCTGGTGACGGAATGATTGTACTCATTTGCGGAGAGAGAAGGAACGTGTAGCGCCTAGGCGGCGTGCAGAAATTCGTAGCGATCGATTTTCGCGGCGATGCCCATGCGGCCATTCTGAGTGGGCTCAACGCGCACGACCTGGCCGTGGCAGCGGATGTTGACGTCGCTGGAGCGCGTGACCTGTTCGGGAAGAGTGATGACAAATTCGATGACGCTGCCAAGCTTGAATTGGGCTGCAGCAAGAAAATAAAGTCCACGATAACTGACGTCACGTGTCTGCGCCTGCAGCTCCGGCGAATTGGAATCGCTTGGCAGCAGACGCAGGGGCAAAGTCATGTTGAATCGGCGAGCTTCGCGGCGGTCTGCTCCGTCGGGCATGGCACTCCTGGGCGTTGACAAACTGCAAAACCGTACCATCGGGCATGTGGGAACTGCAACGATAAACTGGAGGAATTTAGCTCTAGTACCGCCGTTACGTGAATTGTAGGAGTTCGAACAGCGTTCTGATCGGCGGAAATACGGCGTGCAGCATCGCAGCAAGATAGAACTAGTACGAAAGCTTGCCTGGATAGTCAATCCGGGAATATACTCCGCAAAGCTCCCGGCCCATCTGGAAAAGAGCGCGTGCCTGCCATGCAGCGCCGCCTACATCCCCGTGTACGACTTCGGCTTCCCGCGAGGCTCAGATGGTCTGCGCCTTTGGGCCAACGCACCGATCAATGCGAAACGGTCAATGTGTCGCGAGGTGGGTTGCTGCTGGCTTGCGAGGAAGCGCACGGTGTGGGCCATCCGGTATGGGTGACGATTCCTTTTGACCCGCAATCTTCAGGAGCGCAACCGGAAACGTTGGCGCGCGTGGTGCGTTGTTTACCAGCAAACGAGGAAAAATTAACGGGCTGGAATGTGGCCATGCACTTCGAGAATGTTGCGCATGCTCAGACGCGAGGGAACGGCAGGATTCGAGGGGACAAGAGTCAGAACGGAGCCGGAAATAAAATTTCGCTGCCGATCCGTGTGCGGCCACTACGCGTCCCATGGCATGAAGACGCGATGACGCTGGAGGTCTCGCGCGACAAACTGAAATTTGTGACCAATCGGCAATACACTTTCGGACAGAAGTTGCTGATATCGTTTGCGGCTGGCGGTGAAGCTCCGTGGACCGGCGATGGAGAATGGGAAACCCAGGTCACCGGAATCGAAATGGAAGCGGGCAGCGAATCGCTTTGCGTCACGGTACGCAAAAAATCGCAATGAGCAATCGAGCCGAAGTGGCTTGCACGATTGGTGTAGACTGTCTTGGGCGCCGATGAGCTCAACGCACGAATCAAAAAACTTTTTTTTGCAGGGACCCGCGGGCAAGTTGGAAGCGGTGCTGTGGACGCCTCCGGAGGTTGCGCCGGGGATGGCCGCGCTGGTTTGCCACCCGCATCCGGTTTTTGGCGGAACCATGCACAACAAGGTGGTTTTTCAGGCCGCGAAAGCGCTGGATTCGCTGGGGATGGCGGTGCTGCGATTCAATTTTCGTGGCGCAGGGCTGAGTGATGGCATCCATGACAAAGGACGAGGCGAGATCGACGATGCGCGCGCGGCGCTGGAGTTTCTGGCGGCGGAATTTCCTGGAACACCGTTGCTGGTTGCGGGATTCAGCTTTGGATGCTGGGTGGGATTGCGAGCGGGGTGCGACGATGCGCGAGTGGAAAAGCTGATTGCGATGGGCACGCCCGTGAACAACTCGGATTTTTCGTACCTGGGAAAATGCGCGAAGCCGAAGCTATTCGTGCATGGTTCGAATGACCAGCACGGCGATGTGGAAAAAGTGCGACAGTTGGTGGCGTCGCTGCCGGGAGAGAATGAATTGGTGGTTGTGGAGCAAGTAGACCATTTTTTTACCGGCAAGATTGAAGAGTTGGGAAAAACAATTAGAGAGTGGTTGCAACCGGCGCTACGCCAGGCGCGATAGATCGTCTGGCAAATCGTATCCGCTGCAAATCACCGCTTCGGAGGACCGCCAAATGACGAGAAAATTCTTACCATACTGGATGACACCGGAAATTATGAAAGCTGCCGCGGTGATGGCAGCGATGCTTTTTGTAGTTTCTTACCTGGTGGATCTGACGTTGATGAGACTTGACGTATCGCCTTCATCGACCATTCTAAACGACATCGCAATCGCAATGATAGCAACCGGGTGATGCTGTTTTATCTCTTCGTCACACATATGCAAAACATTTTTCTTCGGGCGAAGGAACGCATGAACCTCACTGCCGAGCTCAATTTCCATTTAAGCCGAGCGCTCCTCGAGTTTCGTTCGGCCGCCGAAGTCGAAGATCGTGACGAGCGTCTCAGAATGCTCGATCAGGCGACCGAATATATCGATCACGTACTGATCGAATTGGTGCCAACCGTTAGTGCGGAAAAATCGCCGCGTCTCAATTCCCCAAACGGCTCGTAAAACGCCGAAAGCGTTTAAGCGGCTTCAGGTTGAAGACTGGCCGCGCGAGAAGAGTTTCGAAAATTGGTCGATGGTGGCGGGCAGCACGGCTACGAGTTTTGCGTTTGCGCGGACATGCTCTTCGCGCGACATTCCCACCAGTGCGGTTGTGATTCCGGGCGAGGAACGGACAAATTGCAGCGCGCGCTCGGCGTCTGAATCGAGGCCCAGCGCCTCGCCGACAAATTCCGGAAGATTGCTGGCCACTTGACCCTGCAAGAGGGAAGCGCTGGCGATCAGCGTGATATTCAGCTCTTCCGCGGCTTCCATGATGGTCATGGTTTTTCCACTGACCGCTTGATTGCCGAGGGTAAGGGCTTCGGTCATTCCCAGATTGAACGGCAACTGAACAAAACGGAAGTGATGGTTGTCGCCAGCGATTTCTTTCGCAACGGCACCGAGTTCCGCCAGTTGCATGGCGTCACGAGCACGCGCCTCCTGGCGGAATCCGTTCCAGGTGGCCACGCCGTAGAACTGAATCTTGCCGGTTCTCACTGCCGACTCCAGATAATAGAAAGCTTCGCGGATGCGGCCGAGAAACTGTACCTTTGAAATTTCGCCAAGTTGTGTTTCCGGATTGTGCAGATAAAAGACATCGATGCAATTGACGCCAAGGTTAGCCATGCTGCGGGAGATCTGATCTTGCAAAAAGCGCGGAGCAATGCAGTGACTGCCCGCGGCGATGTCCTTGGCGGAAAAAATTCCGCGTTGCATATATTCCTGAAAGAAATATTGGTTCGAATCGGCGGGCATCTTGCCGTCGGGTGTGAGATAGCCGGCCTTGGTGCAGAGTACCAGTTGATCGCGGGTGTAGCCTTTGGCTTCCAGTTGCACCAGGGCCGCGCCGATGCTGCGTTCGCTACGCTGAAAGCGATAATTGATCGCGGCGTCGGCGACGTTGATGCCAGATTCGACGGCGGCCACAACTGCTGTGGCGTAAGCTGCGTCGGTGCGCTCATCGGGCTGGCCGAGATAGGTGCCAATGCCGATGGATGACAGCATCAGGCCGTGGACTTCGCGAAAATGTCCGTCGGCGGCGCGGCTACTGAAGGATTCCGCGTAGCGTTTGGTGCCTTCCGTTGTTGCTCCATCGCTCATGAGTCGTTTTCTCTTTTTCCGCCGGACTGAGGCGAATTGTTCTGGTGTGGTTTCCCGGACTGCGTCTGCGGTTGGTCTTCGGGTGGTGCAAGCAGCCGCGCGCAGGCTCGCATCATTTTCCGATATGGCCAGGCATTTCCGCGAAAGAAAATTTCGCCTTGGCGGGGATTGCTGTAAAACCAGCGGGCAAGGAGCCAGAGATGCTCGGACAGCTCGGCTTGCGAAGTGGTGCCAATCGAAGAGAGATTCCTCGCGACACTCGGAATGACGGCTCCTAGTGTCATGGATTGATCTGTGACGGATGGAGTGGTGAGGGATTCCTTTGGTTCGAGGTGCTCGCGGAGGATTTGTTCGGCAGAGCGAGGATCGCCGGCGAGAGTCACGAAGGAGAGTTCGAAAGGCTGTGCAATTTTCCCTCCGCGTACTTCGTAAACAGAAATGGATTGGTGGGCTCGGCCGCGCTGGAGAATTATGGCGTTGAGGTCCTGCAAGCGGCGGGGTAGTTCGGGCTGGCCGCGTAGGGCGTCATCGAGCTTGTCGAGCTTCTTGTGGAGCAACGCCGCTTTCTCAAAATCCATTTCTTCGCTGGATTGGTTGCGTTCGGCTTCCAGATTTTCGCGCAGCGAAGCGCCGCTGGTTTCGAGAAAGGCCACTAGGCGCTGCACTTCGACGCCATATTCATCTTTTGTGCATCCGGCGAAGCACGGCGCGAGGCACATTTTCATTTCCGAGTAAATGCAGCCAGGAAAGGTGGGATCGCGGCGAATCTTGATCTGGCAGCGGCGCACCTTGAAAAGATCGAGCGCGCGTTCGGCAAAAGCGTCGGCGGCTTTGCGGGAAGGGAATGGTCCGTAATAAACGCCGCCGGAAGGTGCGCCATTCGATGCGATGGAAATCTTCCGTGTTGCGTAGCAACGAGGATACGCGTTTCGCAGGTTGACTTTCAGCACGGCCGGCGGGCGGATGCGCAACATCTCCTGGTAGCGATCGGGAAAAAGTTCCCTGGCGTTCTGGTAGTAGGCGAAGGTTTGTTCGAACGCGGACGCGGTGATGCGGTAGCGAATGCTTTTTGCAAAATCGCGCAAATTCAGGCGTTTGCTGGAGGAATCGAGCGGACCGAGTATCCGTTGCAGGCGGCGGCGTAAATCTTGAGTGCGAATGAAAAGCGGTTGCGCAGAAGTTTCTTTCGGCTCGATCAGACAGACCGCAGGGTGTGCGGGCAAGGCTGTGAAGAAGTCCTCATCGCGCGACGGATCGAACTCGAGTGCGGAATCAAGTGTCAGCACGAAGTCAGGATACTACGCGGGAGAACATCACGAACGTAAAGCCCAGGAGGAAATGACTAGGCGCTGGATTTCGCTGGTGCCTTCGTAGATTTCGGTGATGCGCGCGTCACGGTAATTGCGTTCGACCGGGTATTCACGGCTGTAGCCGTTGCCGCCGTGAATTTGTATCGCTTTGTGCGCGACTCGCGTAGCCATTTCGCTGGCGAAGAGTTTGGCCATGGCGGCGTCCATGCTGAAGCGTGCTCCGGTATCTTGCTTCCAGGCTGCTTTGCGAATCAGCAGGCGTGCGGCGTCGATCTCTGTGGACATGTCTGCCAGCATAAATTGAATCGCTTGGAATTCCGCGATGGGATGGCCGAAGGCAAGGCGTTCTTTGGAATATTTTAACGCAGCCTCGAAGGCGCCCTGCGCGATGCCGGCGGCCTGCGCGGCAATTCCAATGCGCCCGCCATCGAGCGTCGAGAGCGCTACCTTGTAGCCTTCGCCTTCGTTGCCGATGCGATTGGTCACCGGCACTTCGCAATCGGTGAAGACCAGTTCGCAGCAGGCGGTGGCGCTGATGCCAAGCTTCTTTTCTTCTTTACCAACCTTAAAGCCCGGCGTGTCTTTTTCCACGACCACTGCGGTAATGCCTTTTTCGCCTTTTGCAGGCTCGGTGTTGACGTAGACGATCGCGGCATCGGCCGCGCCGCCGTTAGTGATCCACGCTTTGGTTCCGTTCAAGATGTAGCGATCGCCGCTTTTCAGGGCATTGGTTTGCAGCGCTGCGGCATTCGAACCGGCTTGCGGCTCGGTCAACGCGTAACAGCCGATTTTTGCGCCACGCGCGAAAGGCAAGAGCAACTTCTGTTTTTGTTCGTCGGTGCCGTAGCGGTGGATAGGATCGCAGTAGAGGGAATTCTGCACGGATAGAATGACGCCGGTGGAAGCGCAGCAGCGAGAGATTTCTTCGATCACGATGCTGTAGGAAACGTGGTCGAAGCCTGCGCCGCCTTCGTTTTCTGGTATGGCCACGCCGGTCAAGCCGAGTTCGGCGGCTTTTGCAAACAGATCGCGCGGGAAACGGCCGGTTTCGTCGAGTTCGCGGGCGCGCGGTTTTACTTCGGCTTCGGCGAACTCGCGGACCGTTTTTTGCAGGAGTTGTTGGTCTTCGGTGAGTTGCAGATTCACAGTGACTCCGGAGAAGAGAGATTCCCTGCCTGCGGCAGGCAGGCTCGCTGCGCTCGGAATGACGATGCTGGTGAAAGAAGGCAGCACAAGAAAAAGCGGCCGTCAAAACGCGCAGCCATTATTGTAGCGTGGCGAAGGCTTCTTTGAAGCGTCGATAGGTGGTGGCGAGCGTTTCCGGATGGACGCGAGTTTCGGCGGTGACGGTCATGAAATTAGCGTCACCGACCCAGCGGGGAAGCGCGTGCAGATGCAAGTGTCCCGTGACGCCGGCTCCAGCCGCGCGGCCCAAATTCATTCCGTAATTCATGCCGTCGGGTTTGTACAGCGTGTGCAGAATTTTTTCTACTTTTTGTGCCAGCTGCATCATTTCGTTTAGCGTAGTGGCATCGCACAGCGCCAACTCTGCGACGTGCGTGTAGGGCACGATCATTACGTGGCCGGAAGTGTAGGGATAAAGATTAAGAATGACAAAACAGGACGCTCCGCGATGAACGATCTGCGTGACTTCATCATCGGTGCGCTCGACTGCATCACAGAAAATACATTCCGGCTGTTTACCGGCGATGGCTTGTGCAATGTACTGATAGCGCCACGGTGTCCAGAGAAAATCCATCGAATGCACATCCTCGCGAGGAGCAACTCAAAGCAGGGCGGGCTTTGCAAATAAAAAATAAATCAGGAATGCGTGGAGTTAACGGAACTCGCGGCAGCCGTTTCCGCTGCGGAGGTCATCGCGGCGGCTTCATCGCTGTTTACAAAATCTTTCAGTTCCTTGCTGGGCTTGAAAAAGGGAATGCGCTTGGCTGGCACTTCGACTTTCTCTCCAGTTTTCGGATTGCGCCCCACGCGGCCTTTGCGTTGCCGGGTGCGGAAACTTCCGAAGCCGCGGATTTCGATCTTCTCGCCTTTTTGAATGGCTTCGATGATGCTATCGAAAATCGTCTCGACGATGGTCTCGGACTCCTTGCGCGGAAGCTCCGTGACCTTCAAGACTTCTTCAATCAGATCGGCTTTCGTCAATGTTGGTTGCTTGGTCATCGTGGCCATGCCTCGCTCAATAGTTCCTAGATGATACGCCGCAGACCCATGACAGGGAAGGGCTTACGGGAACCTGCATAACATAACAAAGGTTGCACACTTCCTATCACTAAAGTGGCCCGCAGGTAAAACAAAAATTTAGGGGCCAGTCGATTCTCAACTGGCCCCCTGTGGAAATGGCGCAAACTTAGCGTGAAGAAAGCTTTTGTTTCAGCACGTCGCCGATGGTTGCGGTCGAAGAGGTTTTCGTCGTCGAGCGGTACTGCGCGATTTCCTGGCGCTCGACCTGTTTGACCGCGGCTTTGTAGCTGAGCGCGATTTTGCGCGACTCCGGGCTGATCTTGATGATTTTGAAGTCGTATTCCTTGCCCGGTTCGAGCGGACCAGCGCTCTTCAGCGGCCCGGTGGAAGTGCGGTTCATGCCGCTGCCATCGTCGCCGCGGCGGCGATCGGTGATTTCGGTGTTGTGGCAGAGGCCCTCGATGTTTTCGCCGAGTTCGACGAACGCGCCGAACATGGCGATGCGCGAGACTTTGCCCTTCACGATTTCGCCGACCTTGTGCTGCTTGAACCAGTCGCCCCAGATATCGTTTACCTGTTTCATGCCCAGGGAAACGCGGCGATTGTCTTCATCGACGCGCAGAACCTTTGCGGTGACCGGCTCGCCCTTCTTGAAAACTTCGTGCGGATTTTTGATGCGCTCGGTCCAACTGACATCGCTGACGTGCACCAGTCCGTCAAAGCCATCTTCGATTTCGATGAAGGCGCCGAACTCCACGATGTTGCGGACCTTTCCAGTAACGACAGTGCCGACGGGATACTTGTCGGCGGTCAGCAGCCAGGGATCGGGCTGCGCTTGCTTCATGCCAAGAGAAACGCGGCGATCGCTGGGCTTGATGTCCAGCACCACCACGTCAACCTCTTCGCCGACCTTTACGATCTTCGCGGGATTGACGGACTTTTTCGCCCAACTCATTTCCGTCGCGTGGACCAGGCCTTCAATGCCGGTCTCGAGCTCGACGAACGCACCGTAATCCACCACGCCGACTACTTTGCCCTTGTACTTGCCGCCCGCGGGATATTTCTCCGCGGCGTTCACCCAGGGATCGGGCGAGAGCTGCTTCAGTCCGAGCGAAACGCGCTGCTTGTCCTTATCGAATTTCAGAATGATGACATCGAGTTCCTGGTCCGGCTTCACTACGTCGGAAGGATGCTTGATGCGGCCCCAGCTCAGATCGGTGAGGTGCAGCAGGCCGTCGATGCCTCCGAGGTCCACAAACGCGCCGTATTCGGTGACGTTTTTCACGACGCCGTGCACGGTCTGGCCTTCGGCCAGCGACTGCATCAACTCGCCGCGCTTGGCGTGCTGTTCCTCTTCCAAAATTGCGCGGCGGCTGACGACTACGTTGCCGCGGCGGCGATTCAACTTGGTGATGCGGACCTGAATTTCTTGTCCAGCCAGCGCGTCGAGATTCGCGGTGGGACGCAGGTCGTATTGCGAACCGGGAAGAAATGCACGGACGCCGACATCTACAACGACGCCGCCTTTGATCCGATCGACTACTTTGCCGGTGAGCGTGGTTTTATTTTTGTACGCTTCATCGAGCTTTTCCCAGGTGCGGCGGCGCAGCACTTTCTGGTACGAGACGATGACGTAGCCGTCTTTCTTCTCGCCGGTGCGCTGCACTTCAATGGTGGCGTTGGGATCGGGGCGGGGGATTTCCGTTTCGGAAAATTCCGCGGCAGGAATTAGGCCTTCCATTTTCTGGCCGATGTCCACCACCACGCCGTATTCCGTGTACGCGATTACTTTTACTTCGATAATTTCGTTGTTGGCTGGAGACTCGTGCTGCTCGTCGTACTGGTCGAGTAGCTTGCTCATTTCCTCGGTGCTGGCGGCTTCTTCGGCGGCAGCGGTGGCTTCGGCGTCGGTCGCGGATTGCGCGGCGTGGGCTTCGGCCCCCGCATGGAGATCGCCATGAACTTCCGCGGCTACAGCTTGAGCGGCGGCGGGAGCTTCCGTTTTCGGATCTTCCTCCCTCCGTTGCGAGGGCGTTTCGTGCGCCGCGCTTTGCTCTGGAACCGCTGTCTGTTGCTGCTCTGCCGGATTCTCTTGCGATGATGCCTGCGGCGTGTCCTGAGGTGCTGCTTGCGATTGCGATTCGTGGGCAGGCGCTGCTGCGGCTGCGGTTACTGGGTGGTCATGGTCGGAAAACATGGTTGTCGGCCTCCGGGATTTTTATCCCTAGTTTTGGATTTCTGGTCTCGCTGCGTCCGGGTTTCAGGGTTTGTCCTTGCAAACCCTGAGTTAAAAAAAGTCAAAATTGGGCGCAGCCAAGCCAGCGTGTTCGAGATACTTCCTTGCGGACTCCCTTTGTTGGGGTAAGGCAAGGTGCCGGTTCACTCGGGCGGAAGGGCGAATGCGGCCACCCCAGACCGGATCGCGAACCAGCTCTAAAGGACTAGTGACCGCTTTGCGGTCATCCTACAAAAACGACCGTTTTGGGCCACAGGACAAATAGATGCTGCAGGCGTTGCAAACGCCGCAACCGTGCAAGAATACAGGGCCAAATGGAGGCGTGTCAACGAAACGAACGCTCTCCGACGGGCCGATCGTGGCTTGGTTTGATCGGTTCGAGTCTTCAAGGTTCGAACGGCGTCACAGTCTTGTAGCAGATAAGCGCGTCGTAAGAATCAGCCCAATAGGCCAGGTTTCTTTGCGTTTCGGAACGTTTCTCCGATGGAATGGCATGCAGTAAAGCCCGAAGCGGGCGAAGATCAAAGAGCGTGGCCGGATACTTCGCTTTTTCAGCGAGCAGTGCAAACGCCGGTTCATCCTGTTTCTCGTCAGCATCCCAGTTGCTTCCCAACAGAGCAGCCTTACCAGCTGCACCGAATGCTCCTACGTTGAAGGCGTTCTTGCCTCGCATCAACGCTAGCTCAGCGACGAAATTGCCCAAGGTCGAGATACCGCGGGCGTCGTAACCTCTATGCAAATGATTGCGCCCAAAACGAAGCAATACCTTTGAGGCTGTTCCGGGTCTTGAGGCGCGCTCGAAATGTTCCAGGAATTGCTTCTTCATCAGTTGTTCGCGCTCATTCTGAGCAATCATTTTCGTGTCTGCGCCAAGACGGTTTTTTTCAATCTGCAAAGTCGCCAGAAGGTTTTGATGAACCGAGATATCGTTCAAGATTTTATCGGCCCGTCCAGGGCTCTCAGTGACGAGTTCCAGTAGCTCTGGTGCCTTTTCTCTGCGGTAGCCGTTCTTCGTAAGTTCCACCATCCGGTGCAGTGTCGAATCGTGTGGATTGAGCTTGGCGAGTTCTGCGACCAGCAATTGCGGCTGCTCCTCTTCCATATCACAACCCCAAAGGACACTCTCATGCGGAGTTGCCAACGCGTGCACGTCCTCAACCTCTCGCTTTGTCCAAAGCCCCAAAACTTCAGGGCCTTTTCCCACTGGCACAAGCTCCAGCTGATGCGCGGCCGAGGGGCTAAGCTCACCCGCGATGTGACGGTATCCCTCCTTCCACATTTCTCGCCAGAGGTCCTTGAGAAGATGTGGAATCTCGTTGTCTCCGTGCAGCTCTCCCAACAAGAAGAAGTCACTGGCATCGGCCTCATTGAGGAGAAACTCGCGTCCCCCAGTTGCCAGGTTGTACTGATGGTCTGCGAGAGCTGCTGAGATGGCGACGTCGCTCTGCTGATCCTGCGGCGGTCGACCAGACCGCAGCACCGCGGCGACTGCGACAGTGACGCCTAAAGAACAGAAGATCAATAAACGAAGACACCAGCCCATGCCCACAAATACGGATGGTTCGGGCCTGGGGTTCCACAAGAAGAGTCTTGCGAACTAGATCCCTGCGCGGGTGGACTGGCGGATTTCGCGGCGGAAGCCGGTTGTGTCAACGAAACGAAGACACTCGTTTCAGACGACTGGAGCGCAGTAACCGCCTCAGTCCTAAGACAGCTGGCACCATCCATCCGAGCAGCATGGCGGCCCATAGAAAAATGAATATAGGGTTGCTAAATCTTGGTGGAAGCTTGTCTAGAAAATGCGCGACCACTCCGAGTCGCGTTTCTCTCAAGCTCACGCCATCGGAAGCCATCATCCACGAACTGACGGCGGCGAGCCAGATGAGGCCTGAACTAATCAGCAGACTAGACTTTGCTCCTGAGGTCATGCCGGCCGGATGCCTCCCGAAAAACTGAACTTACGCACGTGCGCGGGTGGATTGGCGAATTTCGCGGCGGAAGTCGGGGGCGAAGACTTCGACGGTGCGGCACATTTCGTAAAGGCGGGAGCGCATGCGAGCGCCAATGCGGTCGGCGAGAGAGTCTTCTTTTACAACTTTCACGCTCTCGCCGCTGGGCAACCTCGGTGCAGGCCCAGCCGCTAGAGTTTCGTCGAAATAATTCGACGTGAGAATGGTCACGCGGCGCTCGTTGTAGCGGGCGTTCAGGACCAAGCCGATGATGTCGAGCACCCATGCGGACGGCTTGCTCGCGCCGAGATCGTCGAGCACCAGAATTTCCGTGTTGCGAATAGGCTCGAGGATTTTCATTTCCGTGGATTCGCTTTGCGGGTTGTAGCTGGCCTGGATTTCTTTTAGCAGTTCGCGGTAATCGCAGAAAATTCCTTGATGGCCTCGGCGCAGTAATTCTTTTAACGCGGCTACGGCCAGATGCGTTTTTCCCACTCCTGACGGGCCCATCAGCAGCAAACCTTTTTCGCTGGCGGCGGGATAATTCTGCACAAAGCCTGTTGCTTGTAGCTTGGCCTCCTTTAGGGACTTAGCGTGCTGGGGCGTTTGACCCACATCCGTGCTGTAGCTTTCAAAGTCGCAATGCTCGTAGCGCTTTGGGATGCGTGCGCGGTCCATCACCAGGGTAGCGCGTTCGCCGGTGCTGCAACCGCAGGCTGCGGCGAATCTTCCCGGGCCGTCGCGGCGGGTGACGAGCTTCCAGCCGGTTCCGTGGCAGAATTGGCAATTTTCTAGCGGCATCTTAGAACGAGCATACGGGCGGGAGAGGCGAACGGCAAGGTCTGCGGTATGTGGAATTCTGTGTAAGAAAAAGATTTAACACAGAGCGCGCAGAATGAAGAGGCACAGAGGTCGCAGAGAAGAGAATACGGCCGAAAGAATTCTTAGCGCAGAGGAAGGATGCGGGTGGGGACTATGGCGTGGCGGGAGGGTTTTTCTTGCGAGACGTTGTTGGCTACGCGAGAGAGTTCTTGCTGGACTACACTTGCGAATTCTGACATTTGCTTTTCCATTTCCAGCATTTTTTCCCGCATGTTCAAGATAATTTCGATGCCGGCGAGGTTTACGCCCATGTCGCGCGTCAGCGTCAGGATTACGTCCAGGCGTTGCAGATCTTCGTCGGTGTACAGGCGCGTATTGCCTTCGGAGCGCGATGGTTTCAGCAGGCCGACGCGTTCGTAGAGGCGCAGCGTTTGCGGATGCAGTTTGTAGAGTTCGGCTACCGAGCTGATCATGTAGCCGGCTTTGGCGCGAGTCTTCCTGCGTGGCGACATGGGAATCGTCAGACTCCTGCTTTCGCGAACAAATCTTTGCGCGGATCGTCGGGCGCTACGGTTTCCAATTCTTTCATGATGTTGCGAACGCGCTCGTCGGTTGGCTTGGGCACGACAACCTGAATTTCCACGTACTGATCGCCGCGCGCGCCGTTTCTGGCGCTGGGCACACCTTTTTCGCGCAGCCGTAGCGTGCTGCCGCTATTGGTGGCGGGCGGAATTCGTACCAGCGAACGGCCATCGATTGTGGGTACTTCTACTTTTGCGCCGAGCGTGGCTTCGCTGACAGTGACGGGAACTTTGCTGTAGAGATCGTTGCCGCGGCGTTCGAAAAAAGCGTGCGGGCGAACTTCTACCAGCAAATATAAATCGCCGGAAGGAGCGCCCATGGTTCCCGCATTGCCTTTTCCGGGAACGCGAACGCGCCCGCCGGTTGCGACCCCTGCGGGAATACGCACCTCGATGGTTTCGGTGCGGCGCACGCGGCCTTCGCCGCCGCACGTTTTACAAGTGGTACGAAGTTTTCCGGTGCCGCCACAGCGGCTGCAGGGCACGTTGAAGCGCATCTTGCCCGCCGCCTGCTGAATCGTTCCAGTGCCGTTGCAGGTTGGACAGGTTTGCGGCGAGCCGATGGCTCCGGTACCGTGGCAGGTTTCGCAGGTATCCATGCGGGTGATCTGCAATTTTTTTACGCCGCCGCGCACCGCATCCCAAAAATCAATTTCCAGTTTGTATTCGAGCGCGCTGCCGGGTTCGGCTTCCTCTTCCACGCCCGCGCCGCCGCGTCCGCCAAAGAATTGGCTGAAGAGATCGCGGAAGCTTGCACCGCCTCCAGCACCGGTGCCGCCGCTGCCACCGCTGAAATCGAAACCGTTGAAATCGAAATTGACATTGCTGTCGCCGCGGCCCGGTCCGCCCTGGCCATAGTCGCCGGCGGGAACGTTTTCACTGTAAAAGCCGTATTGATCGTACATCTGGCGTTTTTTGCCGTCGGACAGAACGTCGTAGGCTTCCTGCAACTGCTTGAATTTTTCTTCAGCAGCTTTGTCGCCGGGATTGAGATCGGGGTGGTATTTGCGTGCGAGTTTGCGGAACGCGCCGCGAATATCCTTGGCGGAGGCTTTGCGCGTGACTCCGAGAAGTTCGTAATAGTCGGTTTTGGATGTGGTCGGCATGAGCTATCTGGATGAGACACGAAAATTGTAATGTGCACCATAGGGGATAGGAACTATAGTGCACATTTTGTGGCGAACGGTTAGTTCGGCTGCTTTTTGTCGTCGACGTCGACGTATTCGGCGTCGATTACATCGCCGGGCTGCTTTCCGGGCCCGCCGGCCGAACCCTGCGAGCCGCCAGCGGACGGAGCGGCGCCCGCTCCGGCTGCATTGGCAGTTTCACTCTGCGGTGCAGCCTGCGCGTTCTTGTAGAGCGTTTCCGCCATCTTGTGCAGCGTGCTCTCGACTTTTTCTTTTGCCGAGCGCAGTCTGCCAGTGTTGCCTTCGCCGCCGTCGCTCATGGCTTTCTTGGCTTCTTCCAGAGCTTCTTCCGCAGCCTTGACGTCAGCTTCGGGCAGCTTCTCGCGGTTTTCGCGAATGGTTTTTTCGGCCTGATACACGATTCCGTCCAGTTGATTGCGCGCCTCGACTTCTTCCATGCGGCGGCGATCCTCTTCGGCGTGTGATTCGGCTTCGACGCGCATTTTTTCCGCTTCGTCCTTGGTCAAGCCAGTCGAGGATTGAATGGTGATCTTCTGTTCCTTGTTAGTGGCCTTGTCTTTGGCGGAGACGTTAAGAATGCCGTTAGCGTCGATGTCGAAGGTAACTTCAATCTGCGGAGTCCCGCGAGGAGCAGGGGGAATGCCATCAAGTTTGAAAGTGCCGAGCGAACGGTTGTCTTTCGCGAATTTGCGTTCGCCCTGCATGACGTGGATTTCCACGCCGGACTGATTGTCTGAAGCGGTCGAGTAGGTTTCGACTTTGCGCGTCGGGATGGTGGTGTTGCGCTGGATCTGCACGGTCATCACTCCACCAAGTGTTTCGACGCCGAGAGACAGCGGCGTCACGTCCAGCAGCAAAATGTCTTTCACTTCGCCGCCGAGCACCGCGCCCTGAATGGCCGCGCCTACTGCGACGACTTCGTCGGGGTTAACGCCCTTGTGAGGCTCTTTGCCGCCGAAGAAATTGCGGACCAGTTGCTGCACTTTCGGGATGCGAGTGGAACCGCCGACCAGGACAACTTCCTGAATGTCGCTGGGAGAAAGCTTGGCGTCTTCAAGAGCTTGCTGCACGGGTTTCATGGAGCGGTCGAGAAGGTCGGCCATCAATTGTTCGAGGCGGGTGCGGGTAAGCTTTTCCTGCAAGTGAATCGGGCCGCTGGCTCCGGCAGTGATGAAGGGCAGATTGATTTCCGTCTCCATCATTTGCGATAGCTCGATCTTGGCTTTTTCCGCTGCTTCCTTCAGGCGTTGCAGAGCCATACGGTCTTTGCTCAAGTCGATATTGTTGGATTTTCTGAATTCGTCGATCAGCCAGTCGACGATTCTTTGGTCGACGTCATCGCCACCGAGGTGGGTGTCGCCGTTGGTAGATTTCACTTCCACCACGCCTGCGCCAACCTCGAGGATGGAAACGTCAAAGGTTCCGCCACCGAGGTCGTACACGGCGATGGTTTCGTCAGACTTCTTCTCCAAGCCGTAGGCAAGCGCGGCCGCAGTTGGCTCGTTGATGATGCGAACTACTTCGAGACCGGCAATTTCGCCGGCTTGTTTAGTGGCTTGGCGCTGTGCGTCGTTGAAATATGCGGGGACGGTGATGACTGCCTTGGTGACCTTTTCGCCGAGGAAATCTTCCGCCGCGTTCTTCAATTTGGTCAAAATCATGGCGGAAATTTCGGGCGGACTGTAGACCTTGCCGGAAATTTCAATGCGCGCGTCATCGTGATCGCCTTTAATGACTTTATAAGGTACGCGCTTAGTCTCCGAGCCGACTTCGTCGAAGCGGCGGCCCATGAAACGCTTGATCGAATAAACGGTGTTCTCTGGATTGGTGACCGCCTGGCGCTTGGCGACCTGGCCGACGAGGCGTTCGCCTGTCTTGGTGATAGCCACTACCGAAGGCGTGGTGCGCGCACCTTCCTGGTTGGGGATCACTACCGGTTCGCCCCCCTGCATGACCGAGACGACGGAGTTAGTGGTGCCCAAGTCAATTCCGATAATCTTACTCATTTGTGAAATCTCCCTATGAGGATAGCTAAGTCTGCGAATCGAACGTTTGCTGCCGACGGAGCCGAACGCGGCTCGGACACCGGAATCGATTCAAGAATCAGTTCGATGCAGCACCGAGCATAAAGGTTGAGTGCGTTAATGTCAAGCTTGTTGATGATGTAAATATAGGTTGCAATTTCATGGAGTTACAGACGAATTCTTTGGCGTGCCGTCGATAATCTTGTTGTCGGTAGAGGAACAACCTCGTGCGAGTCGTGGCATCCTACTTGGCGGCGTAGAGAAGGCGCCGCGGGCCGGGCTCGGAGATAATCCGAACCGGCCCGCTTTTTGTAGGAGTCGCGAGGCAGATCCGCGGGTTGGAGGGAGCAGGAACGCACCAGCGCGGAAGGGTGCGTTTCGGGTAGAATGTGGCATATTGCGTCTCGGTGAATCGGGAGGGATTGCGTGAATCGTCGGCGTCTGGTTAGGAATGTGTTGGTGTTGCTGAGTGCGGTGATCGGAATCGCAGCCGTGTCCGTGGCTACGGGCATGCCCGGGCAGGGCTCAGGCGTTTTGGAAGTGGACCCGCACAATGCGTTCGGCTCAAAGACGGCTCCCGTCACGATGGAAGTTTATAGCGATTTTCAGTGTCCCGCGTGCAAGCAGCTTTTTAAGACTACCAACCAGTTGCTGATGGACAACTACGTGAACACGGGAAAGGTTTATTTGATCCATCGCGATTTTCCTTTGCCGATGCACGCGCATTCGCGTGTTGCAGCGAGCTATGCACGGGCGGCGGCGCATATCGGCAAGTTCGACGCGGTAGAACAGGCGCTGTTTCAGAATCAAGAGAAGTGGGAAGCGAATGGCGACGTCAAGGGAACCGTCGCAGCGGCGCTGAGCGCGGCAGACATGAAAAAAGTGCAAGCACTGGTGGACGGAAAGACGCTCGAGCCGCTGATTGACAAGGACAAGCAGGCCGGACAATTAATTGCAGTGAACCAGACACCTACGACGGTGTTTCATTGCAAAGGCCAGACGTATCCTTACGCCGGAGTGATGAGCTATGACATCCTCAAACAATTCCTGGATCAATTGCTTGCGCAGAAATAGATTTTGCCTGATCGCGACGGACACATTCGAATGATGCAAACAAGTCCTCTTAATTTTCGGCGCGCGGTGATCTGGATTGGCCGGCTGCTGCTTGCGGGCATCTTCATTTACGCGGGCTACGCGAAGCTGACCATGGGATTGCACCCGCGCCCGCCGATTGGCGTGGCGCTTTCTTTTTTTGCATTGCAGGTGGACTCCTACCAGATTCTTCCAACATGGGCGGTGAAAATAGTGGCGAATTCGCTGCCGTTTGCCGAGATCGGATTGGGGCTGCTGCTGCTGATTGGCTGGAAGCTGCGGATTTGGGCAACGCTGATCACCATGGTGATGCTGGTTTTTTTCTTTGCGGTGGTGCGGTCCTACGCGATGGGGCTGCAGATCAACTGCGGGTGCTTTGCTACGCCGGAGGCACTGACGATCAAGACCGTTTTGCGCGACGGCGCGCTGGCAGCGCTTGCGGTGCTGATGACGATTTTCGCGTTTATGGAAGCGCGCAAGCCGCATGCGTGGACGGCGCCGCAGAACCTGTAGTTCGTGCGCGACGCTCTTACGTGTCGGTGTATCGCGGGAACCCAAGAGAGATTCCTCGCTTGGCTCGGAATGACGGCACTTGCGAAGGCTTCTCGCCAGGAAATTTTCTGACGATTCTCTAATTCATTTAACCGGCATGGTTGCTATGGAAACTTTGCTTTGCGTGCCGTCTGTGGAGTTGCGGCAGTTGCGCTAGAATTTTCTGTTGATGCTGAGTCTGCCCCCGATCACACTTCGCCTGCGCGGTTGGAAACTTATCGACCGTGTGGCTATCGCGTTTCTGCTGCTGTGCTCGATCGCGCTTGGCGCCGGGTGCGGATTGCTCTTCGTCTATGCCAGCGACCTGCCGGAGATTCGCGCGCTGGAAACATATCGTCCTACCGTAGTTACGGAAATCTACGCCGATGATGGGCAGATGGTGGCGAGCTTCGCGCTGCAGCGACGCATCCTAATGACCTACGAGCAGTGCCCAAAAATTCTCTATAACGCAGTGGCTTCGATTGAAGACCAGCATTTTGAAGATCATTGGGGCATCGACTTTCCGCGTATCGCAGGCGCGGCATATCGCAATTTGCTGAAGGGCCGCAAAGCCGAAGGCGCCAGCACTATAACCATGCAGCTTGCGGGAAATTTATTTCTGGATCGCAGTGACCGCAGCTTCCGCCGAAAAATGCAGGAAATGCTGCTGGCGCTGCAGATCGAGCGCCGCTACACGAAGCAGCAAATATTTACGATGTATTCGAACCAGGTGTACCTGGCGCACGGCAACTATGGATTTGCCGCCGCTGCGCAATTTTATTTTGGCAAACCGGTAACGGATCTCAAGCTACAGGAAGCCGCGATGCTGGCAGGAATGGTTCGCGGGCCGATCTATTCGCCGATCAACGATCCGCAGCGCTCGTTATTGCGCCGCAATCTGGTGCTGCGCCGCATGCAGGAAGAAGGGAAAATTACTCCGAGCGAGGAAGCCACAGCGATAAAGACTCCGCTCGGCTTGCATATTCAATATCCGCGCAACGACCTGGCGCCTTATTTCTTTGAAGAAATCCGGAAATATCTGGAATCGACTTACGGCACAGAAGCGGTGCACGAGCGCGGTCTGCGCGTATATACCACGTTGAATATTGCCATGCAGCGCGCAGCAAATCTTGCGGTTCGCGATGGGTTGCATGCCTATGACCGGCGGCACGGCTGGCGCGGCGGTCTGCCAAATATTGTGAAGGACAATTTGGGAACTCTTGATAGTTACGAGGACGATGACTGGCGCCGCGCGATTGAAAAGGGAAGCTACGTCACGGGATTGGTGATGGCGGTGGACGATAAATACGCGACCATCAAGATTGGCACGTATCGCGCGGTGATTTCGGCCAGCGATTTTGCGTGGACCGGACGCAAGAAACCGTCCGAGCTTTTGAAAGTGGGCGACCTGGCGCAGTTCTCCATACAGGAATTGCGTGAATCGACGGCGCGCATTCAGCTCGAACAGCAGCCTGCTCCGCAGGCCGCCATGGTGGCCATCGACAATCCTACTGGGGAAATCAAAGCACTGGTAGGTGGCTACAGTTTCGAAGATTCGAAATTCAACCGCGCGACGCAATCGGTGCGGCAGGTGGGCAGTTCATTCAAGATTTACGTTTACGCGGACGCGATCGCCAAAGGGGCTACGCCGTTCGATACGATTTTGGATGCGCCGTTTACGACTATCAGCGGCGGGCAGCCCTATTCACCGCGCAATTACGACGAAAAGTTCGAAGGGAATATTACGCTACGACGCGCGCTGGCTGGTTCGCGAAACGTGCCAGCGGTAAAGCTGGCGGAAAAAGTTGGCATCAACAGCGTGGTCGAGACTACGCGAAGATTTGGGATTACCACGCCGCTGCCGCCTTACCTGCCGCTGGCGTTGGGTTCAGCGGACATGAAACTGATCGAACATGTTTCGGCGTTCACGGTATTTCCGGATGACGGGATTCGAATCGATCCACACATGATTCGCCGGGTCACCAACTACGATGGCGCGTTGCTGGAGGAAGCGCATCCGGGAATCCATGAAGTGATTCCGCCGGACGTGGCGCACACGATGACGGCGATGCTGGAAGAGGTGGTGCAGTTCGGCACTGGTATTGCGGCTAAGGCGCTGAAGCGGCCCGCCGCGGGAAAAACCGGCACCACGCAGGACTACACCGACGCGTGGTTTATCGGCTTTACGCCACAGATTACGAGCGGAGTGTGGGTGGGCTTCGACGACAAACAAATTTCGCTGGGCAAAAAAGAAACTGGAGCACGAGCGGCGTTGCCGGTCTGGCTGGAATTTATGCAGAACGGAATGGCGGGCATGCCGGTGCTTGATTTCCAAAACGTGGTGCCGCTGGAACAGCAGGCCCTGGACCATGTGATTCACGTGGATACGCCGGACACGGCTCCCACGGAGGATGAACCGGGTGCGCCGCGCGCGAAACCGCCGGCTGCAACTCCGCCGCCGGCAAAAACCGCCGCTTTGAACTCTGCTTCTTCTGCCCCGCACTAAGAAGACTAACGCTATCGAAAGGGATCCCAGCCTTTGTTTTGCAGCCTGCTTACGTCGCCATTTTGACGCGCCAGAATGACGCGTTTGACTGCGGTGATTTCGCCGATCCGGGTGACTGGGACGCTGGCAATAGCTTTGGGGATCTGCGCAACGTTCTTGCTGGCAACGGTGAAAAGCAATTCGTAATCGTCCCCGCCGTGGAGCGCTAAGTCGACCGCGTTGAATTTCTTCCGCCGATCTTTTTGGTGGATTTTGACGACCGGCAGTG
>WNFE01000502.1_pt1 | contig 30218 bp, 31 predicted proteins | sample 5400451 | NCBI WGS metagenome assembly WNFE01 (sample SAMN13153344, study PRJNA577476) | soil metagenome | isolation source: 200 cm saprolite under Douglas fir tree site 2 hole 2 | place: USA:California | collected 2015-04-18
GGTACAATGTCCTCGTGGCCCAAGCGGAAGAGAAAGGACTGAGCCTGGAGCCAATCCAGTTCTACTTGGACTTTTTCAAGTACGGGTGCCCCCCGCACGGCGGGTTTGGCTTCGGGTTGAGCCGGATGCTGATGGTCCTGTTGGCGCGACCGAATATCCGCGAGGTGACCTTTGTCTATCGCGGTCCAACCCGACTTTTCCCTTAAGTGACCACTCCGTTCAGCTCACCACGCTTCGCCGCGCCGTCATATCCTAGCATCGTACCTGTCGCAATTCATTCCACATTCTACGCGCGCCGTCAGCTTCAAGCGCTTGTTAGGCTGCCCGCGCACTGGTCTTCCCAATCAGGCGAGTCCCAGCCGCGATCGCCGCTACGCCCGCCACGAAACCAACGGGCGATACGAGAGCCAGCCCTGCACCCCCAGCCAGGAGCATCGATCCCAACATGATTCGAGAGATCCGACGGATGCGGCTGACGCGCTGCGGAATTGGCTGACCCTGAGGAGATCGTCCGCGTCCAGGTTCACGCAGGCCGATTGCAGTCGGAGGCTTCCGCGGCGGCGGAGCCAGTTGACCACTGGGCTCGGGCTCCGGGAATGGAACGAGTTCAGGCTCGGCCATACTTGAACATACAAAGTTCTAAATGGGGCAGCCAACGCGCACCCCGATCGGCCGACTCGGGTAACAAGTCCGATGGCTACCTTCTCGGTTCATACCGCATCGCCACCGCCCCCGAGCCGAACTCCAGCCGGCTCACGAGCTTCAAGTCGACACACTTCGATAGCCCCGCGAACAACGTCGGCCCATGGCCCGCTAGCCTGGGCTGCACCACGAACTCGTACTCATCGATCAATCCCAGCTCCGCCAACGCCAGCGGCAGCTTCACGCCTCCCACGAACAGTCCCTTACCCGACTCCCGCTTGAGCTGCTGAACGGCCTTCCCCAGATCCCCGCGCACGAGCTCCGCGTTCCAATCGACCCGGTCCAAGGTGCTCGACACGACGTACTTCTTTGCCGCGGCGATCGTCCGGGCGAAGGGTTCCATCCAATCAGGCCTCCCTCCCGTCCGCGCCGGCGGCCGCCACGCTACCTCCATCATTTCGTAGGTCACCCGGCCAAAGAGGAGGGCATCGGCTTGGTCGAGGTTCTCGACCGCGTGACGATGCAAGTCTTCGTCCGCGAACATTGCACGATGATCGCAGCACCCGTCCAATGTGATGTTGATGGAATACCGAAGGGGTCGCGTCACGTAAGAGTACCGATAGCCATAGGGCCGCCTAACGAATCGCGCTTAAGCTGCGGCGCCAAGCTGAAGTGTTCACAAACGGAATTCTACCACACTGGATTTCAGGACGTCCACGGGATTGGTTGGGGACGGGCGCCGCCAGCTTCAAGCGCTTGTTAGGCCGCGCCCTCACATCGAGTGGAGTACGAATAGAATGCGGCCGTCGCGCTTGGCAATTTTGGCCATCGCGACACCGCCCTGGTTATACGGCCGAGGTAGGGTGCCAGTCACAGTCCAGACGCCATCCTTGAGGGTCGCGACACGCGCGATTCGCACCGGCATCCCGTTCTTCGATCACATGCTTCAGGGAGCCGCGCAGGGTGAATACGGAAGACCGGGCTGTGATGATAGCGAATAGATGCATGGCGAAGCGGCCGCCGGCCCCGAGGAAGAAAGCGCCAGACGCTGCACCTGTAGCCAAGGCAACAACACTGAACCGCAAGGACGGTGGCTTACCGAGCGCGGGCCACGGAGAAGGTCTTGACGGGGGCGGCGCTCGACGAGAAGGTCGTCGCTGCCGCTGCCGAGAAAGCCGCCGCTGGCATCGACCCCAATGAGGATATTTTCGCCTCTGCCGATTACCGGCGCCATCTAGCCGGAGTGTTTACGAAGCGGGCCCTGCAGGCAGCCGTTAAACGCGTGACCTGATCAGCTTTCGCTGGCCCGACCGGAACCGCAGGGGGTGCGCAAATAGCGCCCCCTGCTACATTTTCCAGCCCATCGGCTCGACGACGGGCGTGGGTGCCAGACAGGACTAGGTAGGTGCTGCCGGTAGGTACTCGAAACCCGTGGGCGTAGGTCAAGCAGGCCGCATCACCGTGCAAGCGCCCTGGTCCACGAGAACACATTACGTGCAAGGAGGGAAGACGGGATGACCGTGAAGGACGTGTTGGCCTACCTGCTCGAGTATACGTACGAAAGAAAAGATGGGGCCTATCCTCCCCTAACCACTGCCCTCGCCGGGCTTACAGCGGCGCAGGCGTCTTGGACGCCCACTCCGGAACGCCATTCGATCTGGCAAATCGTCCGCCATATCACGCACTGGATGGAGGCAGGGATGGACGCGCTTGCTGCCCGGCCGCAGGTCTACGCGGACCTGGAGCGATCAGACTGGGGCGCAGTGTCTGGGGGCGAGAAGGAATGGCAGGCGGACGTGGCGCGCCTTCACGAGGACTATCGACGGTTCAAAGAACGACTGCAAGCGATGAGCGAGGAGGACCTTGCCGCGATGCTTGAGCCCTACCGGGGGATTGGTCGATATCCGGCGGCCATCCGGTTCATCAAGACGGCCACCCACGATACTTACCACATCGGACAAATTCGCTACCTCCGCGCCCTCCAAGGTGCACGATGAGCGAGAGTTGTTGTGCGCAGGGGATGAGGCCGATCGAAGCGGATACTGGCGGGGTCGGCGACTAGCGACCCACGCTGGCCTTCATGATCCTCGGAGGACCCGATTGCATCCAGGCTCGGCCAAGCGTACGATAGTAGAAGCGTAGGGTTCCTGCCGTGCGCGTGTAGGTCGGTAGTTCCGAGCCAACACCGATTACACCGGGAGCCCGGTCTCCAGGCGAGGATGGCACGCCCCGTTTGTCGGGGACACCAGAGACGACTGGGAGGGCACCCACCTGCTTAGGCAGGTTCGGGACTGCTGCCTTACGGCACGGCGGGGTAAATAGTACAGAACGCGGCTTCCAGCTTGTCGGCTGGAAGCCGCGTCAGTTTGCTGGGAACCGAGGATCCTTATTTACTGGGGCCGAGGATCGCGTCCTTCGCTGCCTTGGCGACGCGGAACCGCACCACACGCTTGGCGGGGATGCGAATTGGTTCGCCCGTTTGTGGGTTGCGGCCCATGCGTGCTTTCCGGTTGACCAGTACCAGTTTCCCGAGCCCGGGGAGGGTAAACGAGTTCTTTGCCTCCCGGTAAGCGAGCTGGGCCATTTCTTCCAGGAACTGGGCGGCCGTCTTCTTGGGAAGGTCCATCTTGCTTGCCAAGGCTTCGGCGACCTTCGCTTTCGTCATCGATTTGACCATTCGTGTGCCCTCCTGAGGCAGAGTGGGTTTCGTACCGCATGCGATTTTCCGCGCCAGGCCTGAATTTCCTGCTTGTCGCGTGAGAATTTGCAGGCCTGGCGCGGGGTTTAGCGCTCTCGGTCCAGGGGGTTACCGTGGTGTGCTACCATCGAGGCGGTTACGGCTCGAGGGGGAGGGCAGGGTGGAACTGTTCAAGCAGGCGACAACCCAGCGAACGGCCGCCCAGGCGCCGCTAGCGGCCCGAATGCGGCCTCAGACCCTAGAGGAGTTCGTGGGGCAGGCCCACCTTGTCGGGTCGGACCGGGTTCTCCGGCGGGCGATCGAACGCGACGAGCTATCATCTCTCATCCTCTATGGTCCGCCCGGCACAGGGAAGACGTCGCTGGCCCACATCATCGCCCAGGCCACACGGTCAGACGTAGAGCAGGTCAACGCTGTCACCGCCGGGGTGGCCGAGCTCAAGCAGGTTATCGCCCGCGCACAGGAACGGCAAGCCCTCTACAGTCGGCGGACCATCCTCTTCGTGGATGAGATCCACCGGTTCAACAAGGCCCAGCAGGATGTGCTGCTTCCTCAGGTTGAGGATGGGACGCTCATCCTGATCGGGGCGACGACGGAAAACCCCTTCTTCGAGGTCAACTCCACGTTGGTGTCGCGGTCCCGCGTCCTGCGCCTCGAACCGCTGCGCGACGAGGATATCAAGACGATCATCAGTCGCGCGCTAACCGACACCGAGCGGGGGCTGGGGCGCTACCAGGTTACCCTCGACGACGAGGCGATGGGGCACCTGATCGCGATCAGCAATGGAGACGCCCGTGCGGCGTTAAACACGCTCGAGGTGGCGACGATGACCACGCCACCCGACGCGTCGGGTGTGCGCCGCGTCACCATACAGACGGTCGAGGAAATCGTCCAACGCCGCGCGCTGATCTACGACCGGGAGGGTGACGCGCACTACGACCACATCTCGGCATTCATTAAGAGCATGCGGGGATCGGATCCCGATGCCGCCGTCTACTGGCTGGCGCGAATGATCGCAGCGGGCGAAGACCCTCGGTACATCGCCCGGCGTATGGTCGTGCACGCAGCCGAAGATGTGGGGATGGCGGATCCGATGGCGTTGGTGGTAGCGACTTCCGCGGCCCACGCGGTCGAGTTCGTAGGACTGCCGGAAGCGCAGATTCCTATGACGGAAGCGGCGATCTACATCGCCACCGCGCCCAAGAGTAATGCGGTAGTCCGGGCGATCGGCGCTGCGATGCGTGATGTCGACGAGCGCAAGGCGGGTCCTGTCCCCGTGCACCTGCGCGATTCCAGCCACCCTCAGGCGGTTCGGCAGTTCGGCCACGGGCAGGACTACAAGTATGCCCACGATCATCCCGGAGGGTTCATCCCTCAGGAGTACCTTCCAGACGGCGTCGCCGGACGCATCTACTATGCGCCTAGTGAGCAAGGATTTGAGGCGGAGGTGCGCCGGCGGCTGCGCACGTGGTGGAGGGGTCTCAAGCACTACACGCCTGAGTGAAGATGAAGGGTGTAAAAGAAGCCTAGGCTCGCGGGCGGGTGTCCTCGGCGCGCGCGGACTGCTATCATATGGTGTCGGAGCGGGAACTTCGCTGCAGAGACGGCGAGGGATCCGCGGTTTGCATGGATCGCGCCGGATCGTCCAGACTGAGGTTGTAGCAGGAGGATCGTGTATGGGGAAGTGGGCCGTCGCGATGAGCGGCGGAGTCGACAGCGCAGTGGCGGCGGCGTTGATGGTGGCCGAAGGGCATGAGGTCGTTGGCTTGACGATGAACCTCTGGCCCGACTGGCTACCGGAGCCTGATGATGCCTTCAAGGCATGTTGCGGAGTCTCGGCTATTGACGATGCCCGGGCGGTCGCGCGACGGTTGGGCATCCGCCACTACGTGCTAAACATGCGAGAGGAGTTTGAGCAAAGCGTGATCGGTTACTTTGCCGACGAGTACGCTCGCGGGCGGACGCCCAACCCCTGTATCGCTTGCAATCAGAGTATCAAGTTCTCGCTGCTCCTCGATAAAGTCACCGCCTTGGGGCTGGAGGGGGTCGCGACCGGGCACTACGCCCGCATCGCGGACGACCCGGCCTCCGGACGTCGCCTGCTCCTGCGCGCCCGAGACCCGCACAAAGACCAGTCGTATGTTCTGTCCGGCCTCACCCAGGGTCAACTGCGGCGGGTGCGCTTTCCGGTGGGCGATCAGACGAAACCCCAGGTCCGGGCTCTGGCCAAACAATCGGGTCTTTCGGTGGCGGATAAGCCAGACAGTCAGGAGATCTGTTTCGTCCCGCGCGGCTCCTACACGGAGGTTGTGGCTCGATTTCGTCCGGAGGCCCTACGGCCCGGCCCGATTTTGGACACGTCCGGTCAGGTCATCGGAGAACATCAGGGCATCGCCCGCTACACGGTCGGCCAGCGCCGGGGACTGGGTTTGTCGGGAACCGAACCCCGCTACGTGGTGGGGATCGATGCGCCCCGCAACGCGGTGATCGTCGGGGATGCTGACGACCTCTTGTGCGAGGAACTCACCGCCTCCGATGTGAACTGGATTGCCGTACCATCTCTGGACGTCCCTCGGAGGGTCACCGCCCGCCTCCGCCATGCCGCTGCGGATGTAGAGGCACTGGCGCGTCCCAGCGCGAGGAGGGGAGACGTTGTCGTGCAGTTCGCGCAGCCCCAGAAGGTTCCCTCAGCAGGCCAGGCCGTTGCCCTCTACGATGGCGAGGCCGTGTTAGGCGGAGGCATCATTACGGAGGTCCGCACGCCGGCGCGCACCTACGCGTAGTCCGGTCCGACGCCTCGCGGCACGGTTTCATCACCCCAGGCCGACGAGATTCCGCTGCGCCTAAGTCGATACACCGAAATCATGAACCTTCGACCCCGTCTCCTCACTCTGCTGGTCATCGCGGTCTTGGTCTGTGTAGGAGCCGGGCCGCTGCAGGCTCAGTTGTCCTCCGACATCGTCGACGGGCTCGTACGCGACACCTATACGACGATCCGCGATGACGCTCTGCGTCCGCCTGATCTCTTGACCCTCTTGCATCACACGGCCCTCGCGGCCCAACAAGGCCTGATTTCCTCTGGAGTTGCGGAACCGCCGCCGCTCCCTGTCTTGACCGGATACGAGGCGCAGGATCTCACATTCGCTGCCGCATACGTCCAGGCGGCCGTGGCGTCTGTTCCCACCGGAGGGGACCGGATCCTCGCGAGCGTGCTGCGTGCGATGGTCCGGACCGTTACCGATCCACAAGCTGCGATCTACGGCCCGTTGGAGTTAACACGGTACCACCGGGACTTACACGGAGAGCACTCGGGGATCGGCGTCCAGGTCGACGTCATCCAGGGACGCATTGTTATCACCGACGTGACGGCCACAGGCCCCGCCGGACGCGCCGGCGTGCAGATCGGCGACACCGTCGTCGACGTCGGCGGGCGTTCGGTTGTCGGCAGTACCCCGGACCAGATCGTGGAGCGTCTGCGGGGAGCACCAGGGACGACGGTCACTCTTGCTGTCCGCCGGGCCGATGGGACGATAGTGCGCGTCTCGCTTGCCCGGGACGCCTCGCGCGAGAATCCCACGCGGTGGAAGATGCTCGCGCCTCGATTCGGATACCTGCGACTTCTCGAATTCCCCAAAGGCGCATCGACCGATATCAACCACGCGCTGACCGGATTAAAGAGCGCAGGTGCGGTCGCGTTGTTGCTGGACCTGCGTAAGAACGGCGGAGGGTTGTTCGATGAGGGGATCGCCGTGGCCAGTGCGTTTCTCTCCGATGGGATCGTGGCCATGGAAGAGCACCGCGGCACCCTCACCCCGCTGGATGTGCTCCCCAACGTGCAGCGGTTCTCGGGTCCGGTCGTCGTGCTGGTGAGCGGGTTCACGGCGAGTGCCGCAGAGATTGTGGCCGGGGCGCTTCAGGATAATGGTGTCCCCCTGGTGGGGCAGAAGACCTTCGGCAAGGGGACGATCCAGACGATCTACACCCTGCGTGGCGGGTGGGGCCTTCGGCTCACCACGTCGTCCTACTACACCCGCAATGGGCGGGCTATCGACGGACGCGGCCTCCAGCCGGATGTTCGGATTGCTCTCGACGAAGACCTCATCCAGAGTCCCCAGGACATCCAACTGCAGGAGGCGACCGCGGTGCTGCAGGCGAGGCTGGCTTCCATCCCACGCGTCCGACCGTGAGCGTCAGAACCCTGCGGGATGGAGCGATCGAGGTCGTGCGCCTGCTGCGCGACCGCGGGTTCGAGACGTACTGGGTCGGGGGGTGCGTGCGGGACTTGGAGATGGGCCGCGAACCCCACGACTACGACATCGCCACAAGTGCGCGCCCGAGCGAAGTCGCAACGTTGTTTGAGAACACGGTGCTCGTCGGCGTGCGCTTCGGGGTGGTCATCGTCACGCTGGACGGCTATCACTACGAGGTGTCGACATTTCGAGCGGAAGGCCCGTACGTGGATGGCCGGCGTCCGAGCCGGGTCGAGTTTGTCGACGCAAAGACGGATGTCTCCCGTCGCGACTTCACCATTAACGGACTGTTGCACGATCCGCTCACCCAGACGACGGTGGACTACGTGGGGGGCCGAGCAGATATTGCTCACCGGTTCGTGCGGACGATTGGGGACCCCGCCGTCCGGTTCGGCGAGGACCGCCTCCGCATGTTGCGTGCCGTGCGCTTAGCGGCTGAGCTCGAGTTTAACGTGGAGGAGCAGACCTTCCAGGCGATCCGTGCGCATCGGGAGGCAATCCGTGAGGTCAGCGCCGAACGCATCCGGGACGAGCTGCTGCGATTGCTCACAAGCGCTGGTCAGGGACGCGGCCTCCGGCTCTTGCACGACAGCGGCCTCCTGGCGGTCATCTTGCCCGAAGTCGCTGCCACCGCGGGTGTCCCGCAGCCGCCCGAGTTTCACCCCGAAGGCGACGTCTTCACCCACACCATGCTCGCGTTAGAACGTCTGCGGGATCCATCCTCCATCCTGGCGATGGCCACACTCCTCCACGACATCGGCAAGCCGCCGACGTTCTCGCAGTCGGATCGGATCCGTTTTAACGAGCATGACGCCGTGGGTGCCCGGATGGCAGAAGACATCTGCCGTCGGCTGCGGCTGTCGGGGCATCAGACGGAACGGATCGTTGCGCTCGTCCGGGATCATCTCCGCATCAAGGACCTCCCCAAGATGCGTCCGGCCAAAGCAAAGCGCTTCCTCTTACAACCGGACATCGCAGACCACCTCGAACTCCACCGGGCGGATTGTCTGGCCAGCCACGGAGACCTGAGTGTCTACGCCTGGGCGACGGAGGCTCTGGCGAAACTGAGCGCGCAGGATCCAGTGCGTCAACGCCTAGTCACCGGAGATGATCTCCTGGCGCTGGGCTACCCCCCCGGCGCGCAGTTCAAGACGATTCTGGACTACGTCGAGGATGCGCGGCTGGAAGGGCGCGTGGCCTCGCGTGAGGCAGCGCTCGCCCTCGTTCGGCAGACGTTTCCCCCACCACCCCCCGGGGGTGAAGGTCCCAACGGTATTCGCGGCGAGACAGAGGAGGGTGCGTCCAATTCCAGAACTCCAAGGGCGGGGTGATCCTGCGTGAGCGAACTTTCGATCGTCTATGTCGTGCTCGGGCTCCTCGCGGCGTTTATCGTCATTGGGGCCCTCCTCCCGAAGTACTTGCCCTCACTCGTGGCCTACATTAACGCTCATGTGCTGAAAGAGGAGAAGGTGTCAGGCTCCGCACGCCCGCACTGAGCCGTCCGTCAGCCCTCGCTGTTTTGATGTTTGTGTGCACGCACCGCGCCGTCATTTGATAAGCCCGCCTAACGCGACTACCACTGCCGCGAAGGCTGCCGTAACAAACACCGAGACTGCTGCTGTCAACGCGAATTTGGCGAGGCCGTTCATCTTGGAGCGGACGATCCTCGCATTGGTCGTGAGTCCCAAGGCACCCACGATTCCCCCCAGAGCTCCCCCGACAAACAAGAGGAGTATGGGTAATGCGATCCACACCCAGACGTACCACTTGAGGGGATCGACTGCGCGAATGGTTTTTCCCTCAACAACAAGTTGCGGTACGTCTAATCCAAAGACGCTGGGTTTCAACCTGGCAACAACGCTCGTACCGTCATTGCGGCGCAAGAGGATCTCGCGGGCCTTTCCCCTGGGCGCTGGCTGGTGGTTTACGAAGACTTTGGGACCAGAGAACAGGCCTCCGGGCTGAATCTCCAGAGTTTGGCCTTCAAACCCGTCAAGGGAGATAGGATATCTCAACGAGAGGATCCTCGGGCGTTACCCCAGGCGTGATCGTAGCTTGAGGCGAAGGAGGAAAGGAAGGCCGCGTCAGTCACAGAGCTCTAAGCGGTCTAAGCATGCGCCCGATGTGTAAGACCGGGACTGGGAAGGCTATTCCGACCCCGCGGGGGCGCCTGCAGTCTGCTGCCTGACCTTGAACTCACGCTCTAGGCCCTTGAGCCGCGCCACGATGCCCCCGTACTCGAGCTCCGACATCGGCAGCATGGCCGGGCCGAAGAATCCCTGGCGACGCATCTCTATGGCTTTTAGCGAGATGTGGTCACGCACCGCGTGCCAGAACGGATCAGCAAAGAGGTCAGACGGCTCCGTCAGCCGTCCTTCATGCATCGAAAAGCCCAAACCGCAGACCATGGGGCAGCAGAAAAACGTCGACGCGGGCGTATTCATGGGGACGGGCATCAACGGCAGATTGTGACTCCCGCGGGTGTCGCCTGCTACGAACGGGCCCAAGGCGAAGGCCGGACCAAACTCTTCGGTGGCGGGGAAGATCTTCTGGACCCGTACGACGGCACACGGGTCATCCTTGCCCACGTACTTACCGGCGATGTTCCGCAACCGGGAGGTACTGACCGCGGCCGCTTGCTCGTCAGGATATTTGCGTGACTGAATGGACTCGATCACGTAGCGGTGGGTGTCGCGGAGTAGCGCCGCAATGTCGTACAGGCGCTCGGGCGCATCCAGCGTGATCACCCGATCTCCCTCGGTGTAGTCCACGTCCATAATGTGGAACCGAAAACCGCTATTGAGCGATTCGGACAGTAGCAGTCCCGAGGAGTACATGGGATCGGCAAAGACGAGGTACAGCGGTAAGTTGAATGCCCCGGGCTCAGTCTTGTCCGCGGTCAGAATCATGAGCGCTTCGCTGGGGCGTTCCTCGAACTCGATCTCCGATGACCCTGGTCCCAGCCCGCGGACGTTGCCGGAGAACGCGTCTTTGAGGAGATCCTGCCCGGCGCCATAGAGTCCCTGGCGCTTGGCCATCTCGGTCGCTTCGCGAAACGCGTCCCATGCGAGTTGATGAACGGTGGGGTCGTCGACACCGCGCGTGTGCGTCATCACCATCGCGATGTCGTCGCCGGTGTGATACACGGTCGCGTCGATGAGTAAGTTGCCGCGTGCGCGGGTCACGCGGTCCCGCACTACCCGCAAGACCTCAGCGCTGGGGATCGTGTGTCCGCCGATGGCGCCGATGTCCGCCTTGATCACACTCACGGTCACGCGCATAGGTCGTTCTCCTCCGGCCGAGGGGATTGCCTACCCTGTTCGGGCCCCCTGGAGGAAAACCTCTCTAATGGGTCGAACACGCAACCGAACAGTGCACGATGCGGTGCCTGTTTCCCCCCACAAGGCCCGTGCCGGTGGCCCCGATTTCGGGGCGAGGGACGAATGGTGCGGCTACGAGTTGGGGGGGTGCGCGTCGAGCGGACGCCAGGACGCGTGGCGGTCACTGTGAATCTGCTTCACGATAGCAATGTGTTGACCGCTCGCGTGGAGCGGCCGAACGGAGAGTCCGGGAGCGTGCAGGTCGCTGCCGAAGCCGCGATCGCCGCGGTGGGGCAAGTGGCCCCTCCGGGAACCAGGTTCGTTCTGCAGCGGGCGCTGAGCCATCCGGTAAGCGCCGGACCCGCGGTCATCACCCACATCCTGGTCGAAACGCCGCGCGGTCAGGAGCACCTCGTCGGTAGCGCATTGGGCCGAGGCGGTCCGCTGGAAGACGCCGCTGCTGCGGCGGTTGTCGACGCGATCGACCGGCGGCTAGACTGGTACTTGCGGCGCTGACTCCCATCCGGGCTTGGGTCTCGGGGACCCGTCGCTTTGTCCGGGGGTGGGTGCAGGACGCGGACGGTCAGGACGCGGATGGTCAGGACGCGGATGGTCAGGACGCGGATGGTCAGGAGGGTTGCGTGACGCACTCTGGGCCCGCCCGAGTAATCGCACTAGTCAACCAGAAGGGCGGATGCGCCAAGACGACGACTACAGTTAACCTCGCGGCCTGCATGGCAGCCAGTGGCCGCAAGACCCTCGTCATCGACATGGATCCGCAGGCCAATGCCTCCGTCAGCTTGGGTGTTGACCCAGGCGGCCTCACCCGGACGGTGTATCACGTCCTGGTGGGGGCGGAGACGGATGACGGGGGGGTGGCGCTGCCGCAGGTCATCGTGCCCACGACCGTCAGCAATCTCTCGCTCGCACCGTCATCGATTGATTTGGCCGCCGCCGAGCTCGAACTCGCCGCCCGGATCGGGCGGGAAAACTCCTTGCGCAAGCGCATGGGTCCGGTGTTGAGTGAGTATGCGTACATCTTTATCGATACGCCGCCTAGCCTGGGGTTGCTGACGTTAAACGCATTGGTCGCCAGCGACGAAGTCATCATCCCGATCCAGACCCACTACTACGCGCTCTTGGGGATGCGCCAGCTGTTGCGGACCCTGAAGATGGTCCGCGAGGAAGTCGGCCATCAGGTGGAGATCGCGGGCGTGCTGCCAACGATGTACGACTCCCGGACAAATATGAGCAAGGAGATTGTCCAGGGAATCAAGGACTTCTTTGGAGATAAGGTCTTCGACACGACGATTCACTTCAATATCAAGCTGGTAGAATCGTCCATGGTGGGGGTGCCGTTGTTCATCCACGAACCGGCATCCCGAGGCGCGCAGGAGTACATGGAACTGGCGAAGGAGGTGATCAAGACGCATGAAGAAAGGGCGCGAGGAGCTGCGGCGCGGCATTAGGGCATTTATCCAGGATGCATCCGTCGAGTTGGCGGAGTTTACGGCGACCTCGGCGCCTCCTGTCCCCAAGCCCTCCCCCGCGGCCCGGGAGCCCGTGCCCGCTGACCGCCCCATTCTCCGGTTGGTGCGTGAGGCCCCGACAGCCGAGCCGATGCGGGGGATCGAGGAACTCACCTTGCACCCACGCAAGGGCGTCTGCGCCGCCTATTTCGTGAACAAGAAATGCTGGGAGCTTCCAGAGGCATTCTGCAATCAAGCCCTGCACGTGTGTCGTCTGCGAGAGTGTCCTGTCTACGCCCTCCACCAAGACGAGATGGAGCGCCGCTTCGCGGCTAAGTTCAAACACCTCTGGTAGGACGTAGCACCCCGTCTACGGGGCGCTGACCTCAAGACGCAAGAGATCCCCTAACTCAGAGATCCACGCCCAGATCGGGAGACCACGCGCTTCGATCGAGCCCCGCTTGTCCCCGATGCCGATAAACCGGACGTTCGCCTCGCGGGCCGCCTGGGCGTCAATCCAGGCATCGCCCACCAGATAGGCGGCGCGGACAGGAGGAAGGTGCGCCAGGACATACGATAAGCCGGCTGGGTGCGGCTTCAGTGCGGGGACGTCATCGCGAGTCGCAATGACGTCAAAGTACGGCGCGAGTCCCCATACTTGAAGTCGGTCCATCAAACCGCTCCGGGAGGTGTTGGTGAGCAGAGCTATCCCATGGTCCCGCCGGCGGAGTTCTTGGAGCACATCTACGGCTCCAGGCGCGAGCGTCGCGCGCGACAGACCCTGGATCTCGGCTTCCCGAATGAGATCCCACATCTGTGCTTCCAGCGCCGGGCTCACCGCCGATCCTTGGGCGACGAGGTCAGCGAGCGATCGGGTCACCAACAAATCACGTGTCTCCGTCGCTCGGCCGCGAGAGTGCAGGAGATCAATCAAACGGTGCCGCAGAGCGAGGAAGTCGATGCGCGACAGCACGAGGGTGTCGTCCAAGTCGAAGATGAATGCGGTTTGGGGCACCACGCGCATCGCGCAGAGGGTTTCGCCCTCGGGCGCCAAACTTCCTTAAACAGATGGCGTCGCGCCAGACACGTCCACGTAAGCGTGCGTCCGGGAGGACCACAGTGGTCTCCGAAGGGGACAAGGCACCCGACTTCACCTTGCCCGATGATCAAGGGCGTTCGGTGAGCCTGAAAGACTTTCGGGGCACGAAAGTCGTGCTGTGGTTCTATGTGCGGGACTTCACGCCCGGGTGAACGCTCGAAGCCACCGCGTTCCGTGAAGACTTCGCGGCCTACAAGAAACTCCACGTCCAGATTCTCGGTGTGAGCCCCGACGATGTCGCCTCGCACGCGAAGTGGCGAGAGAAGCTTGAGATTCCGCACCCCCTGTTGGCCGACACCGAGCACGCGGCCTCCGAACGCTACGGCGTCTGGGTCCAGAAATCCATGATGGGCAAATCATACTGGGGAGTGGCGCGCACCACGGTGATCATTGACGAGCAGGGGAAGGTGGCAAAGGTTTTTCCCAACGTGAAGGTCCAGGGGCACTCGGCCGAGGTCCTCGCGGCGCTCCGCGGGACCCTCCCGTCATCCGCAGATCGTTAGAAATTTCCGATTGGTCAGAAGAATATGTGGTGAGCAATAAGTTGGACGCATTAGACCAACGCCTGCTTGAGGTTCTGCTGGACTCCTGGGACCGAACAACACCATCCTGCTCAACTTGCTCCGCGCCCTCCCGGAGGACGGGGTGGAGGCCAAGGCGCTGGAGGGCAGTTATTCCATCGCAGAGATGTTCACCCACATCCACTTTGTACGACTTGCGTTCGTCTCCGAGGATGCTCCCGAGTTCGCCCGAAACCTGCCCGAGGAAGAGTGGGTGGTCGAACGTGACTCTGGTCGCATTGCGCAGATGCTACACGACAGCGCCAAGGCGGTGCGCGACGCTGTAAAGAGCAGGGTGGAAGCAGGCCGGGAGATGAACCTTCACTACGACCACCCCGTCCTCCTGATCCAGCACATGCTCTGGCACGAGGGCTACCATCACGGTCAGATGAAGGTGGCCCTCAAGGCGGCGGGGCCGCCCCATGACCGATGAGGAAGCGGGGCCGATCACGTGGGGCGTCTGGATGCACAAGAAGTGAGCACTACTGAGCGTAGCGCCTGCAGTACGAAGAACAAGACGAGACCAAGGGCACGGAAGAAGAGATCTCCGTGCCTTTGGTCTATGGGTACAATCGGTTGAGCAGCCGCGGGAAGGCGATCGCTTCCCGCACGTGCTCGATTCCTGCGATCCACGCCACAGTGCGCTCGATCCCCAGGCCGAACCCTGAGTGCGGGACCGAGCCATACCGGCGGAGGTCCATGTACCACCGGTACACGTCGGGTGGCAGGTGGTGCTCGTGCAACCGCTGTTCGAGCAGGTGCAGGTCGTGGATCCGCTGGCCTCCTCCGATGATCTCCCCGTAGCCTTCGTTCGCAAGTAGGTCAGCAGACAGCACGACTTCCGGCCGGGTCGGATCGGGCTGCATATAGAAAGCTTTGCACTGCGCAGGATATCGGTGGACGAACACGGGTCGGTCGAACGCAGAGGAGATGACCGTCTCCTCGTCGCCGCCTAGGTCCTCGCCCCAGGGCAGGGGTTTGCCCGCTTCCGCCAGCCGCGCCAGCGCCTCGTCATATGACAGTCGCGGAAACGGGGGCCGGACTTTTTCCAGATACGCGACGTCGCGCTCGAGCACTCCGAGTTCCGCGCGCCGTCGCTGCACCACCTGGGCGACGATAGCGCACACGAGGGCTTCGGCGAACTCCATGTATTCTTCGAGCCCCATGTACGCGGCTTCTGGTTCCAGCATCCAGAACTCAGTGAGGTGGCGCCGGGTCTTGGATTTCTCGGCGCGGAACGTGGGCCCGAAGCAGTACACTTGGCCGAACGCCATCGCGGCCGCTTCATTGTAGAGTTGGCCAGACTGCGTGAGGTACGCTTTGCCGAGATCAAAGTAGGGGGTCTCAAACAGCGTCGTCGTCCCTTCCACCGCCGCGGGCGTGAGGATCGGGGTGTCCACGCGGAGATACCCGGCGCTGTCCAGAAACTCCGTAGCGGCGCGGATCACTTCGGCGCGGATGCGCATGAGTGCGTGCTGGCGGCGAGACCGCAGCCACAGGTGTCGGTGGTCCATCAGGAATTCGACTCCGTGTTCCTTCGGGGTGATCGGATACGGCTCGGCCAGTTGGACGATCTGGAGGTCGCGAACCAACAGTTCAAATCCACCTGGTGCCCGCTGATCGGCTCGGACCACCCCGGACACTCGGACAGCCGATTCCTGGGTCAGTCTGTCGGCGGCTGCGAACGCCTCCGCGGAGACATCCGTTTTCGCCATCACCGCCTGCATCAGGCCTGAGCCGTCCCGGATGACTAGGAAGTGGATCCGGCCGCTGCTGCGTTTGTTGTAGAGCCAGCCGCGGATTTCCACCTCCTCCCCGACGTGTGTTGCCGCTTCTTCAACCCTAATGACCATTGCCGGCCTCCCGCCGTATCGAGTCCACCTCGCTCCCCGGAAGTCTAGAGGTGGGCAGGGCATTAGTGTCTCACGCGCGCGTGGTCATCCGGGCCATCGGGGCAGGGGACGCCTGGAACGCGACGAGCTGGAGGACAGCCCGACGAGCAATCAACGGCGCAAGGACGATCTCCCCGCAATTCATGGTGATTTCCCGAGCGTCGCAATGGCCCCCTTCTATCCTTACGGATGGGTCGTAGACCCACAGACGCGTAGGTCTTCGCTGTGCGTGGTGGGCTAACTGGAGATGTTATAAATGGTTTCTGGACCTCCGTTCAGGCAGTGAAGGAGGGTCGTGCGAGACCGCGAACAAGTGAAGACATTCCGGCACAGGATCAAGGGGAGGAACGAAGGATGAAGCGACTAGGTGTCTCTATCGTCATCCTGCTAGGGAGCATCGCTCTTATCGCAGGTTTTATTCGCCCCACAGGCGCGCAAGCACGGCCGAAAGTTAGCATCATGGTAGGTGGGTTGGAGAAGATCATCTACCTACCCTACATGCTGACTCAGAGACTCGGGTACTTCGCTCAAGAGGGAGTAGACGTCACCCTGTACGACGAGGCTTCGGGGCAGTCGGCGGAGGAAGAAATGCTCGCAGGGCGGGTCGACGGCACCGGCGGATTCTATGATCACAGCATTGACCTTCAGTCTAAGGGGAAGGTCGTCGAGGCCGTGGTCATCATGAATCGCGTTCCGGGTGAAGCCCTCGTGGTCAGCAATTCCTCGGGAATCAATTCCCTCGCGGGTCTGCGAGGGAAGCGTATTGGGGTCACCTCGTTGGGTTCGTCGACGAACTTCCTCGCTTCGTTCTTGGTAACCAAGGGTGGGGGCAGCCAGGGTGAGTATACTCCCGTCCCGGTGGGTGCCGGGAATACGCTAATCGCGGCGATGCAGCAGAACCGGATCGAGGCGGCCGTGACGACCGACCCGACGGTCTCGCGCTTAATCAAAATGGGTCTCGCGCATGTGCTCGTCGAGATGCGCAATTCGGCTGGAACGCGCGCCGCGCTGGGCGGCACGTATCCCGCCACAAGTCTGTACATGCGGGCAGACTTCGTGAACAGTCATAAGGATGCCGTGCAGCGCACCGTGAACGCGTTCGTGAAGACGCTCAAATACTTGCAGACAACCAGACCGGACGCGATCATGACCCAGCTGCCTGAAGACTACTACGTGGGAGACAAACCTCTGTACCTGGCCGCCCTGCAGGCGAGCATGAACATGTTTAATCCGACGGGCCTGATGCCTCCTGATGGCCCTCCCACAGTGTTGCGAGTCCTGGCCTCCTTCAACAAGGAGCTCGATCCGACAAAGATCGACTTGTCGAAGACCTATACCGACGAGTTCGTTCAAGCCGCATCCAAGTAAGTCTGAGTGGACAAAGGGAGCGCCCGGGGACCGGCATCAGGTACCGGCGCTCCCTTTGTTTTTAGGTCGGTACAGGAGGTTAGCTGGTGAGGAGTTCTGACATACCAACAACCCCCGAGCGCGGCCGGACCGAGGTTCCAGATCGCGCGGTGGCGGCCGTCGGCCAGGGCAGACCCACCATCGCGTTGCGCGATGTGATGAAGCGATTTCGTACGTCCAGCGGTGATTTTTACGTTGCGGTGCACGACCTTACCTTTGACGTTGGCGCCGGTGAATTCTGCGCAATCGTCGGTCCCACGGGATCGGGGAAATCGACAACCCTCAACCTCATCGCGGGGCTCGACACGCCTAGCCGGGGGCAGGTACTTGTTCTCGGACATCCCGTGGCGGGTCCGAACGCGGGAGTCGGCTACATGTTCCAGACGGACGCGGTTTTCCCGTGGAAGAACGTCCTGGCGAATGTGGCGACCGGGCCTCTGTATCGCGGTGTGCGACGGGAGGAAGCAGCACGCCGCGCCCGCGAGTGGGTTGGCCGGGTGGGACTTGCGGGGTTTGGAGACCGCTTCCCCAGCCAGTTGAGCGGCGGGATGCGGAAACGCGTTGCGCTCGCCCAGACGCTGATTAATGAACCTGCCGTCTTGTTGATGGACGAACCGTTCGCCTCTCTGGACGTGCAGACCCGGACGATGATGGAGAATGAGCTGCTCGAGCTCTGGTCCGGGACTTCCGCCTCCGTCGTTTTCGTGACGCACGACCTCGAGGAAGCCATCGCGTTGGCGGACCGCGTCCTGGTTTTCACGGCGGCGCCGGCGACGTTAAAACGGAGCTACGAGATCGACTTGCCGCGGCCCCGCAATGTGACCGAAATCCGGTTTGATCCACGGTTCACCCGGCTGTATGAACACATTTGGCAAGACTTGCGTGACGAAGCCGTCATAGCCTATGAGCGGTCTCTCCAACAAGTCAGATCCTAGGCCCCGTCCTGCGGAGGCCTTAACGGCGGAGGAGCAGGCGGCGGAGGTCGCTGAACGCCGGCGGGCCGCCTTCGAACGCGTCTGGCAGGCGGCGATCTTCGTCTTCATCGTCGGGGGGTGGGAGCTCTCCGCGCGGACGGGGGTGGGGGATCCGTTCTTCTTCGGGCAGCCCTCGGGGATCATCGCGACGATCTGGCGGTGGTCCACGCGAGGCACGCCCCAGGGCCCGCTGTGGCAACATATCGTCGTGACCCTAGAGGAAACCGTGCTGGCCTTCTTCATCGGCGTCATCATCGGCGTCGTGGCGGGGTTTGCGCTGGGAAGGAATCGGATGCTCGCCGCGGCGTTCGGTCCTTACATCCGGATGGGGAACGCCATCCCGCGGGTCATTCTCGGCTCGATCTTTGTCATCTGGTTGGGACTGGACATGGCCAGCAAGGTTGCGTTGGGGGTGACTCTCACCTTCTTCATTGTCTTTTTCAACGCGTTTCAAGGAGTCCGGGAAGTCGATCCCAACCTGGTGAACAATGCGCGACTCCTCGGAGCCAGCCCGAGGCAGCTGTCGCTCGACGTGATGTTGCCTGCGGCATTGGGGTGGATCATCAGCAGTCTGCACACGAGCTTCGGCTTTGCCCTGGTCGGAGCTGTTGTGGGAGAGTTCCTGGGAGCTACGCACGGCCTCGGGTACTTGGTCGCTTCCGCCCAGGGCGCGTTCAACGCGAATGGAGTCTTTGCGGCGATGGCGATCTTGTCAGTGGTCGCCCTCATCGCGGACTTTTTGGTCACCAAGCTCGAGCGTCGCCTGACGCCTTGGCGGCAAACCGCCAACCGCACCAGTTTCTGAGCCCGCCCCACGGCTGAGCAGGTGTGGGGCGTCTGTTTGATTGCGCGTACACGCCTTCTAGACACGGACACGTGGCTCCATGCGTGTATCTCACCTTGGGCGCGGTGATTTTCACCTCCGTTGCCGCACCAAAGGGGTCCATGTTATACTAAGTGCGTCGCCTGCAGCGGCGACGTACGTCAGGGAAAGCTCCCGCCTTGGGAGTGCTGCGGAGTGGGTGGAAGTGATTACCCACTCTTTTTTATGGAAAAGATGAGGGACGAGTCCGCGGGGACAAGACCCGCAGGGCACAGTCGATGACACGGCAGGGGGTTGTTGCACAAATCGAAGAGATGTTGCAGCCGATCGCGTCCCGCATGGGGTTGGAGACTGTGGAAGTGACGGTCTCCGGCGAGGCCCATCGCACCGTGCTGCGCGTGCTGATAGACCGGCTGGAGGGCGGGATCACCGTGGAGGAGTGCGCGCGGGTTAACGAGGCCCTCAGCAGGCAACTGGACCTCTACGACCTGTTTCCGTACCGGTACACGCTGGAGGTGTCCTCCCCGGGATTGGACCGACTCCTGCGCAGCGATGCCGATTTTCGCCGTTTTGCTGGTAAGAAAGTCGAAATCAAAACCATCGGGGCGGTGGACGGGCAGCGGCACTTCCGAGGCGTCCTGCTGGGCGTGATCGGGCCCGCCGTGGTGCTGCAAGGAGAGCAGGGACAAGTTCAAGTTCCGAAGGATCAGATCGCCCAGGCACGGTTGGTCGTGGAGATGGAAGATCTCCGCGCGGACCTGCGGGCGTGAGTGTGGAACAGATGGGGTGGCTAGCATGAACGTGGAGCTCATGAAGGCCCTCGAGCAGATCGAGGAAGAGAAGGGGATTGGCAAAGAGATCATCATCGAGGCCATCGAGGCGGCGCTGCTCTCCGCTTATAAGAAGAACTATGGCGCCTCTGCGCAGAACATGCGCATTGAGGTGGACCCCGACACCGGCGAGATGCGTGCCTACCAAATCCGGACAGTCGTGGAGGCGGTGGAAGATGAGAACTCGCAGATCGCCTTAGCCGAAGCGCAGGAGTGGGATCCGACCGCGAAAGTCGGCGACATGGTGGAAATCGAGGTCACCCCGCGCGACTTTGGGCGCATCGCGGCCCAGACCGCAAAGCAAGTGGTCGTCCAGCGGCTGCGCGAGGCCGAACGCGACCTCGTCTACAAAGAGTTTCGAGACCGGGAAGGCGACATCGTCACCGGTACGGTTCAGCGCATCGAGCGCAAAAATGTCTACCTGGACTTGGGCCGCATCGAGGCGGTCTTGCCGCCCACAGAGCAGATCCCGCGGGAGAGCTATCGGCAGAGCGAACGCATCAAAGCGTATGTGGTCGAGGTGCGCCAAGGTACCCGCGGCCCGCAGATCGTCGTGTCGCGAACGCACCCGGGGCTCCTAAAGCGGCTCTTTGAACTTGAGGTGCCCGAGATCTATGAGGGCATCGTCGAGATCAAAGCGATTGCGCGGGAGGCCGGGGGGCGCAGCAAGATTGCTGTCTCCTCTCGCGACCGGAACGTGGACGCGGTCGGGGCCTGCGTCGGCCCCAAAGGCAGTCGCGTCCAATCGATCGTCGACGAGTTGAAAGGCGAGAAGATCGACATCGTGCCCTGGAACGCCGAGCAGGCGCTGTTTGTCGCGGGCGCCCTCAGCCCGGCGAAGGTGACGCGTGTCGAGATCACCGAGGAGACGAAGACGGCGCTGGTGATCGTGCCCGATAACCAGTTGTCTCTGGCCATCGGTCGCGAGGGGCAGAACGCCCGGCTGGCCGCCAAATTGACCGGCTGGCGGATCGATATCAAAAGCGAGACCCAGATCAGGGAGATCGAAGCGAAGAAGCTGTTCGTGGATCTGCCTGAAGAGGAAGTCGCTCCCGCTGCGGCCCCGGAGGCCGTGTCGGCAGAAGGCCAGGGTGCCGTCGGGGCGGAAAGTGTGTCTGTCGCCTCAGACGCGACGCCCCCCGCCGAAGCACCGGCGGATGTGGCGCAGGAACACTCTGAGCTGACCACTTCCGTGCCCGAGGAGCGGGAGACGACAACCCCCGTGGCAGAGGACGAGGCGCCCGCGCAGCCGCTGTCGGAGGAATCTGAGCCGATCGCTGCGGTGGCGGTGGAGGGGGAGGCAGCCGCGTCCGCAGCAGAAGCCGCGGCGCCTGCGGGGCCGCCCGAGGACGGGGCGGATGCTCCCACCGGTGACGCGGTGAGTGGAACATCCACCACGGTGAAGCCAAAGAAGAAGCGGACGAAGAAGACGGCCGATGCCTAAGGTGCGGAAGGTCCCGACGCGGATGTGCGTGGCCTGCAAGCAGATGAAGCCCAAGCGTGAACTCATCCGCATCGTCCGCGTCGCGGACGGAAGTGTACGAGTCGACACGACCAGCAAGATCGCTGGCCGGGGCGCCTATGTGTGCCCGACGGAGCAGTGTGCCGACGCGGGCGTGCGGGAGGGGAGATTGCAACACGCGCTGGAAGTCCCCATTCCTGAAGACGTGCACGACGAGCTGCGGCGCGTGATCGCGGGGATGATCGCCTCTCAGGCGGGGGACAGCCAGCCCAAGGTGATTCGGATCCCGGCGAGCGCGGGGCTGCATCGCCGGTTGGGAGCGCATTGAACCAGGAGAATAGGTGACGGATGCGAGTGCATGAGCTGGCCAAGGACCTCGGGTTGAGCAGCAAGGCCATGGTGGACCTGCTGGCCAGCATGAACATTTCAGTGAAGAGCCACAGCAGCACCCTCGACGACGCGACGGTCGCGCGGGTGCGGCGAAAGGCGAAAGGGCAGGATCAGCCCAAGCCCGAGCCGTCCCGCATCGCCAAGACGGCGAGTGGAGAGCGCATTCTGGGCATGCGCAAGATCACACCACCGCCCCCGCCGCCTGAGCCCGTGCCCGCGCAGGAGCCGCTGGCGGCTGCCCCTCTGTCTGAGCTCCCTGTCAATGAGATGCCTGTAAAGCCTTCCGAAGAACCGGGGCTCAAAGTCAAACCCGCTGCACCGGAGGTTGCGGTGCCGACACGGCCCGCCGTTGCGGGCCCCACGGACGCAGAAGGCCGCCCCACTACTCGACCGGTGCAGCCCGCGGCTCCGCCCAAAGTGATCACCAAGGACTTTCGGATTCCCATGCGGCCGGGTGCGTATGCCGGGACAGCGGCTCCCACCCGACCGATGGTGAGGCCCACGCCCCCGCGCCGGGATGCGCCACGGCCCCAACCCCCGCGGGCCCCAGTCGAGCCGGGTGCTGCTCCGTTGCCCGCGCCGGTTGCGGCACCACCGAAAGAGCGAGTGCCCAAAATCAAAGAGCGCAGTCTTCCTCCACCGCCCCCGCCTACACCGGTAGCGGCACCGCCGGTCGTGACACCTGAGATTGAGCTTCCCGGTCCGTTAACCGTCGGCGAACTGGCGGCCAAGCTGGGCCTCGGCCCCGGCGATGTGGTAAAACGCCTGTTGGAGCAGCGTGTGCTGGCTGGCATCAATCAGCAGATTCCCGTGGAGGTCGCCGCGAAGGTCGCGGAGTCATTTGGGTCCAAGGTGCACAGGCTTGAGGGGATGGTCGTAGGCACACAGACAGTCGCTGCACCGAAGCGGCTGGAGGTGGCGCGAGATGACGCGGCCGTGCCGCGTCCCCCCGTGGTCACGATCCTAGGCCACGTCGATCACGGGAAAACCTCACTCCTCGATGCCATCCGGCAGACGGACGTTGCAGCCCACGAGTTTGGCGGGATCACGCAACACATTGGTGCATCCACTGTCGATGTGGACAGCCGGCGAATTGTCTTCATCGATACCCCCGGACACGAGGCGTTTACCACCCTGCGGGCGCGGGGGGCTCAGGTCACGGACATCGCCGTGCTGGTCGTGGCCGCCGATGACGGGGTGATGCCTCAGACGATCGAGGCGCTCAACCACGCCAAGGCCGCGGGTGTGCCGATCCTCGTGGCGATCAACAAGGTGGACCTCCCGCAATCGAATCCTGACCGCGTGAAGCAGCAACTCTCCGACCTGGGTCTGGTGCCCGAGGACTGGGGTGGCGACACCGTTACCGTCCCCGTGTCCGCGCGAACCCGCAAGGGCATCAAGGAACTTCTCGAGATGATCCTGCTGGTCAGCGACCTCCAAGAGCACCGTGCCAATCCCAACCGACCCGCCCGCGGGACAATCCTCGAGGCCCGGCTGGACCGCGGACGCGGCCCCGTGGCCACGGTGCTCGTGCAGGAGGGCACGCTGCGGGTGGGAGATGCCGTGGTGGCCGGATCGACGTCGGGCCGCGTGCGGGCGATCACCAATGACCGAGGAGACCGGTTGACCGAGGCCCCCCCGGCCACGCCGGCGGAGGTGGTGGGGCTCGACGATGTGCCGACTGCGGGGGACGTCTTAGAAGCCGTCGTCGACGAGAGAGAAGCCAAGGTGCTCGCAGAACAACGCCGCCTGCGTGCGCGCGCCGGGGAAGCCGCCGCAACCCGCGGGGTGGAGGAAGCGGTGCCCGCCGAGGGTGAGGCCAAGGAACTGCGCGTGCTCCTCAAGGCGGATTCACACGGGGCGGTCGAAGCCTTGTCGACCTCGTTGGCACGTCTTGCCTCCCCGGAGGTGGGCGTCACGGTCTTGCACGCAGCGGTGGGAAACGTGACCGAATCGGATGTCATGCTCGCCGCTGCGAGCCGGGCGATCATCATCGGGTTCAACATCCGGCCTGAGCCCCCGGTGCGTAGGCTGGCCGAGCAGGAGCACATCGACATCCTCACTTACCGGATCATCTATGAGGCCCTCGACGATATCAAGAACCGCCTCCGCGGCATGCGTGCCCCGAAGCGGGTCGAGGTGTCGCTCGGGCAGGCGGTGGTGCTCAAGACATTTACGATTTCCAAGGTGGGGACGGTCGCCGGATGCTCTGTCAATGCGGGGGTCATCACGCGCAGCGCGACGGTGCGCGTCATCCGCGACGGCGTTGTCGTCCACGAAGGCAAGATCAGTTCCTTGCGCCGATTCAAAGAGGACGTCCGCGAAGTGACAGCCGGCTTCGAGTGCGGCATTGGCCTTGAGCGCTTCCCCGACGTCAAAGTGGGCGACATCCTGGAAGCGTTTGAGATTCGGGAGGAACCGGCCTAAGTCGCGCGGGTAGGAGGGCGGTCGACGTGCCGGCATCCGGTCCCTCCGGGCGAACGGACGCCGCGCGAGATCGCGCACCGGAGTCGCCATGGTGATCGGCGTCCTGCAGGTCGAGCTCACTCTGCCCGCCAGCAACAGTCTGAAGGACAAGCGCCGACTCGTGAAGAGTCTGCTGGACCGCCTGCATAACCAGTTCAATGTCGCGGCGGCAGAGATCGACGCGCAGGATAACCACCGGCGAGCCCACTTGGCCGTGACGTGCGTCAGCAGTGAAGCCAAGCACGCCAACCAGATCCTCTCCCACGTGATGTCGACTGTCGACCGGGAATCAGAGATGGTGGTCGTGCACTATGACATGGAACTTCGCTAGCCCGGGGCCCTGGCGGTGGTCGTGCGTGCGCCTGGGGTGCGTCCCGGAGAACGGTGGTGGACTATGGGGCATCGTCCAGAAAGAGTTCGCGAGTTTATCAAAGAACAGGTCGGCGAGATCCTTCAGCGGGACCTGAAAGATCCGCGTATTGGTTTCGTGTCGGTGACCGGCGTCGAAGTGAGCGCCGACCTTCGCCATGCCAAAGTGTTCGTGAGTGTGCTCGGGGACGGGCAGGCGAAGGCCGACACCATGGCCGGGTTAGAAAGCGCCCAGGGATATGTGCGCGGGGAGCTGGGCCGGCGGCTGCAGATGCGGTTTTCCCCCGAGGTCCTGTTCCGATTGGACGAATCGATTGAGCGCGGCGTGCGCGTCATGAGCTTGATCCGCCAGGTCACTGAGAACCAGGGAGATGCCGAACCACCCCGACCAGATCGCCGGCGTTCTCCGAAAAAGCCGTAGCGTCCTCATCGCCTGCCATGTCGCCCCCGATGGCGACACCGTGGGATCGGCGTTGGCGCTCCGGCTTGCTCTGGCACGCCTGGGCATCCCCGCGCAGGTCGGCAGCGCAGACGGGGTGCCCGCCGCGTTTCGCACCCTCCCAGGCGCCGACACGGTGCTGACGATCCCCCCGACAGGGCGCTTTGACGCTGGCGTGGCCGTGGAATGCAGCACCTTGGATCGCGCGGGCACCTTTGGCCCGGCTTTGGGTCGTGCCACAACCTTGATCAACATTGACCATCACCTGAATACCGCCACATACGGCCACATCGTGTACCGGGATCCAGCGGCGGCCGCTGTCGGCGAGTTGGTGGGCAAAATCATCCAGGCGTTGCGGGTCCCCGTTGACCGTGAGATCGCGCAGTGTCTCCTCGCCGCGTTAGTGACGGATACAGGAAGTTTTCGGTATCCGAACACGACCGCTGAGACGCTTCGCCTTGCGGCCGACCTGATGGACGCTGGAGCGTCGGTGTCGGATATCGTGGAACGGGCGTACGAGACGCGCAGCCTCGGGGGGCTGCGCCTCCTGGGGATGGCTCTAGCGAGCGTCCAGCTCAGCGCCGACAAGCGTATCGCTTGGACGACTGTCACACCCCAGATGCTCGCCGCGGCGGGGGCGGTTTCGGAGGACACGACCGGTATCGTGGGGATGGTGCGCCAGATCGACGGGATTAAGCTTGCCTTGCTGTTTGAAGTGACTGCGGGAGGGGTCAAGGTCAGCATTCGCTCCCGCGGCGGCGCGAGAGCCAACGTGATCGCAGAATCATTCGGGGGCGGAGGGCACCAGGGGGCCGCGGGTTTCACTGGGGCAGGCGAGCTGGCGCAGGTGATGGCGCAGACGCTGGCCGCAGCGGAGAGGGAGATTCACCAGATGGTGGAGCGGCCTTCGCCGCCTTAGCGGATGACGGATCTTATGGAACGAGGTCGGATGGGGGAGCGCGCGACGTCGTCTGTGGACGGAGTCCTGAGCGTTTGCAAGCCGGTGGGGATGACCTCACACGACGTGGTCGACGCCGCGCGTCGGATGGCGCACACACGCCGCGTGGGGCACACGGGGACTCTCGACCCCGGGGCCACTGGCGTGTTGGTGTTGGTCTTCAACCGGGCGACCCGTATCGCTGAATTCCTGGCTGATGCGGACAAAGAATACCGGGTGGAGGTCACGTTCGGAAAGTCCACGGACAGCGGTGATGCGTACGGCCGCACGATCCGGGAGGCTCCCGCGGAGACGCTCACGGGGGACCAGGTGGCCGCAGCGCTCCCGCAATTTGTCGGGGAAATTATGCAGGTGCCACCGCTTGCGTCCGCCGTGCACGTCGGAGGCCGTCGGCTGTACGAACTGGCCCGTGAGGGTGTCACGGTCGAAGTTCCTCCGCGCCGTGTGCGGATTTACCAGCTGAACATGCTTGACTTTGTTGCTGCCTCCCCGCCGCATGCGATGCTCCATGTCGTGTGTTCCAAGGGGACGTACGTGCGGCGACTGTGCTCTGACCTCGGAGACGTGCTCGGGTGTGGCGCGTTTGCGTCCTTCATGGTCCGAACCCGAGTCGGTCGCCATCAGCTGGCCGACTCGGCGACTCTGGAAGAACTGCAGGCGCTGGCCGATAACTCGAGCCTGGAGGACGCGCTCCTCTCGATGGACGACGCGCTCGCCGACCTCCCCGTGGTTGACTTGCAGCCGCCGCAGCGGCAGGCGGCGATGCGCGGCCAGCCCATTCCACTGTTCCGCGTCGCGCGATGGCAGCAGCTGGTCGGAGCCCCAGTGGTGCGGCTCCGCGATGCCAGTGGGTTGGTGGCACTGGCCCGCGTCGAGGAAGGGCTGCTTCGCCCGTTTAAGGTTCTGCGGGATTAACGAAGGCGTGGCGGATCAGCATGGACGTCATTCGCGGGTTGGAGGCGTTTCCGGCACACCGCACGCCCGTCGTGCTCGCGCTGGGCACCTTTGACGGTGTGCACCGAGGCCACCAAGCCCTGCTCGCTTACGCACGGGAGCGCGCCAAGACCTTGGGAGGTCGGTCTGTGGTGCTGACATTCGATCCCCATCCGGCTACCGTGCTGACACCGGAGTCTGCCCCCGCGCTTCTCACCACGATAGACGAGCGCCTGGAGTTGTTTGCGCAAGTGGGCGTCGATCTCACCGTCGTCGCGCGGTTTGACGACCGCCTCCGGCGGATGTCCGCCGAGGCGTGGGTGAATGCGCTCGCTGCTTGCATCCGAATGACGGAAGTTGTCTGCGGGCCCTCCTATGCGTTTGGCCATGATCGGCGGGGGGATCCCGACCTCTTGCGGGGCCTGGGCGCGCGTCTAGGTTTTCAATTGCGGGTCGTGGACCCCGTCGAAGCGGATGGCGAACGAGTGAGTAGTTCGCGTATCCGCCGTCTGCTTCTCGCCGGCCGCGTCTCAGACGCCGCTCGCCTTCTGGGACGGTGGTACAGCCTCCGGGGCACGGTGACGCGAGGGGAGGGGCGGGGTCGCGATCTGGGATATCCCACCGCCAACCTCCAGCTTCCCCCCTCCAAACTCATTCCTTCCACCGGTATCTATGCGGCCTATGCCCGTCCATCCGTCGGCGAGTTTGCGGCGGCCGTCAGCATTGGAACCCGTCCGACGTTCGGTCCAGGACCGCTCCAAGTCGAGGCGTACTTGTTGAACTTCAGCGGGGACTTGTACGGATCACCCCTTGAGCTGCGTCTAGCGGCGCGGCTGCGCGACGAGTTGACCTTTACCACGGCGGCGGAGTTAGTGGCCCAGATTGCGTCCGACGTTGCGGCGGTCCCACGGGCGCTAGTGGAGGCCTCCGAGCGCGCAGGGTGGGGTGAGCCGATGTTGGGAAGGAACCGCCCTCTCGACTGATCGGACGAAAGCCTCGCGGATGCAGATCCGCTCATCGCACCCGTTTGTGGCTCTCGCATCACGTTGCCCCACGTGTGCCCTTGTGTTATGGTTGAATAGGCGTCGATAGCTGGGAGGTCCGTGCCTCCGGCGGCCCCTTGGCTCATCGACTTTTTCTGTGGGTGATCCACGACCCGGATCGATTGCGCGACGCAACCCGGGATCGGGGAAGATGTGGGGGGTGGAGGACGTGGTGCTCGCGAAGGAAGCGAAAGAAAAGGTTATGACCAAGTACAAGAGACACGAGGGGGATACCGGGTCCCCTGAAGTGCAGATTGGGCTCCTGACCGAACGGATCAACCAACTAACTGAACATCTGAATGGGCACAAGAAAGACATCCACTCCCGCCGGGGACTGCTGATGATGGTGGGTCAGAGGCGGCAGTTGTTGGCGTACCTGATGCGATCGGACGTGGAGCGGTACCGCCAGATCGTCGACTCCCTTGGACTTCGTCGGTAGCTGGTCCGGATTGTTCCAACACAGTCACGTAGGCGGCACTCCGATGGGAGCGGACGCAGTCCGCTCCCATCAGTGTGTGAGAGGGTCCTAGGGTCTTGCGCCGTGTCATGCAGTCATAAGACGGTCGTGAAGCCCGGGTACGCAACAAGGAGGATGGTATGGTAGCACAGATCCACCGAGTCGAAGTCGAGGTTGGCGGACGGCCGATCTCATTTGAAACCGGAGCGCTCGCCCGCCAGGCGGGCGGCGCGGTGGTCGTCCGGTGCGGGGATACGATGCTCCTGGTGACCGCGACCGTCTCGCCGCAGATTCGGGAGGGCATCGACTTCTTCCCGCTGACCTGCGACTTCGAAGAGAAGATGTACGCCGCCGGCAAGATTCCTGGGGGGTTTTTCAAACGGGAAGGGCGCCCGGGTGAGATGGCCATCCTCACGTCTCGTCTCATGGACCGACCGCTTCGGCCGTTGTTTCCCTCCGGGTTCCGCAACGATGTCCAAGTGATCGCGACCACGCTCTCTGTCGATCATGAGACCGATCCCGCCGTGCTCGCGATCAACGGCGCCTCGGCCGCACTGGGAATCTCGGAGATTCCCTTTGAGGGGCCGATCGGCGCGGTGCGCATCGGCCACATCGACGGCGAGCTCGTCCTCAACCCCACATGGAAGCAACTGCAGGAGTCAAGTGACTTGGACCTGGTGGTGGCGGCCAGCGAGGCGGCCATCATCATGGTGGAGGCGGGCGCGAAAGAAGTGCCCGAACAAACTCTCCTCGATGCCCTCGACCTGGCCCACCGGGAAATCCGCCGCATTTTGGCCGTGCAGAAAGAATTAGTAAGCCGCGCCGGCAAACCGAAGATGACCTTCCCGCTCGCAACCGTCGATGCCGAACTCGATAAAGTCGTCCGAAGCGTGGCCACACCCCTGATCCGAGCGGCGCTCGCTCAGCCAGAGAAACTGAACCGCGAGGATGCGTTGCGCCGCGTGACCGATGAGGTCGCTCCGGCGCTCCGCGAGACCTATCCGGATCGCGGCAAGGAGATCGAAGCGATCATCCAAGCGGCCACCAAAGACGAAGTTCGCCGCATGATTCTCACAGAACGCCGTCGTCCGGATGGCCGCGGTCACACGGACATCCGACCGCTGGCGATTCAGGTCGGTCTGCTGCCGCGGGCGCACGGGTCCGGACTGTTCCAGCGGGGCCAAACGCAAGTGTTGTCGGTGGCGACCCTGGGCACCGGCCAAGACGAGCAGATGATCGATGACATTTCCCCGCGGACATTGAAGCGATTCATGCATCACTACTCCTTCCCACCGTTTTCCGTGGGCGAAGTACGCCCGCTGCGCGGCCCAGGTCGCCGAGAGGTTGGGCACGGGCTGCTCGCCGAGCGCGCGCTGGAACCGATGCTCCCTCCCGCCGAGGTCTTTCCGTATACGATCCGGCTCGTCTCGGAGGTCCTGGAATCCAACGGTTCAACCTCGATGGCCTCGGTCTGCGGGTCGACGCTCGCGTTGATGGACGCCGGAGTGCCGATCAAAGCGCCGGTAGGGGGCATCGCGATGGGGCTGGTCATGGGCCCAGATGGCGGGGCGGCGGTCCTCACGGACATCCAAGGTCTGGAGGACGCGATGGGAGACATGGACTTCAAGGTGGCGGGTACGCAGAGGGGTGTCACCGCGCTGCAGATGGATGTCAAAAATAAAGGCCTCTCACGCGAAATTCTCGCGAGCGCCTTAGAGCAAGCCCGTCAGGCCCGTG
>WNFE01001869.1_pt1 | contig 30192 bp, 34 predicted proteins | sample 5400451 | NCBI WGS metagenome assembly WNFE01 (sample SAMN13153344, study PRJNA577476) | soil metagenome | isolation source: 200 cm saprolite under Douglas fir tree site 2 hole 2 | place: USA:California | collected 2015-04-18
GCCAATTGCAGGCAGGCTGTCGTCCGCAAATCGCCAGCTTCAGCGTGAAACGCCATTGGGGCATACACTGTTCGGACATCCTGCGCAGACGCCCTCTCGGATCCAAGGCCGAGCGCGCTCATGACCGTTAGCGCGACAATCAGAAGCCAAACGTGCACGAGACTCCTGAGAGGTTGATGGTGCCGTCTAGCGCGTAGGCCATTATCGGCCTGGGCCGGCGGCGCTGGGGGCCAGCGGCGGGGGTGGCTGGCGCCGAGAGCGCCACGTGGACCGCATCAGTGATCCCCCAGCCGGGCCAGTCATCAACGGCGATCTTGCGCCAGCGACCGCGGGGCAGTCAAGACGAGCCCTGCAGAGGCAGCGTCCAACCACGAAACTGGGACGAATTACTGCTGGGAGGGGGCGCCAGCGCGCAAGGCGGCGGATTTAATCGGCCCACCGGTGCGTCAGCGCTTTTTGGCCAGGAACGCCTCCATGCCACGCTTGGCGTCGCCGGCGGAGAAGGCCGCGTGGTGCGCGCTCTCGCAAAACCTCGCGCACGCGCGGAAATCGGCCTCGGTCCTCCGGCGGGCGTACTGCTTGTTCTGCTTCATCGCGATTGGCGCATGGCCAGCCATCGTCCGCGCGAGCGCTTCGGCTTTAAGCAGGAGCTCCGCCGGTGCGACCACCTTGACCGTCAATCCCGCCTCCTGCGCCTGGCGCGCGTCGAGGGACTCGCCGCTGAGGACGAGATAGAGCGCCCGGCTCATCCCGATCGTGTTCCAGAGAAGCTCGAGACCGAAGACGGCCGGAATCCCGTCCCGGATCTCGGGCATCCCGTAGCGCGCGTTCTCGGACGAGAGGCGAACGTCCGCCAGCAGGGCGAGCTGACAGCCGGCCCCCATCGCCCAGCCATTCACCGCAGCGATCACCGGCACGTCGAGCATGCGAATCTGGTCGTAGAGGAGTTCGTACTCCCTCACCCATTCCTCGGCTTCCGGGCCGCTCATGTCCTTCGCCTCGGTGAGGTCTTGGCCCGCGCTGAACGCCTGGTCGCCGGCGCCGGTCATGATGACGGCGCGAATGCCGGGGTCCGCTTTGATGCGCGTCAGCGCGTCCGAGAGCTCGCCTTTGAGCGCGCGGCTCAGCGCGTTCAGCACTCGCGGGCGATTGAGCGTGATGACGGCACTTCGGTCCTTCTGCTCCCACAGGATGTTCTGATACATTCACGGCCTCCCCGACCGCAGCGCTGCGCGGCACTCTAGCACGGCCGGACGGCGCGTCAGGTGGACTGGGGAAGGCGGTTGACGCTGACCGACCGCCCGCATAGCATGAGGCCGCTCGGCTCCGCACACAGGCCCTTCAGTGGAGGATCGCGATGATCGGACGAGTTCGGACTGCCCTGCTGGCCGCGTTGCTCGTTATCGCGCTCACCGCGCCCGCCCTCGCCCAGAAGCCGGTGAAGATCGGCGTCCTCACGCCGCTCTCTCCACCCGGTGACGCGGCCGCCGGGCAGTTCATCGTCCGCGGCGCCAAGATGGGTGCCGAGGACGTCAACGCGCGGGGCGGTGTCCTCGGCGGGCGGAAGATCGAGCTGGTGATCGAGGACGACGCGGGCACGCCGGAGAAGGGCGCGGCCGGGTTCCGCAAGCTCGCGAGCCAGGACCAGGCGGTCGCGGTCGTCGGCCAGTTCCACAGCTCGGTGATGACGGCGGTCCAGGCGCTCGCCGAACAGTTCAAGGTCCCGGTCTTCTCCACGCAGGCCTCGGCGCGGCAGATCACCGAGCGGCATCTGAACTACACCTTTCGCACTCACGTGATCGACCCCGACCGCTGCGTGCTGTGGACCCGCTGGATCAAGGAACGGGGCTTCAAGCGGGTTGCGCTGATCACGGAGAACACGGACTACGGCGTGGGCCTGGTCGACGAGACCAAGAAGGCCTTCGCGTCGATCCTGCCCGGCGCCGAGCTGAAGACGATCATCTTCGACCGGGCGGTGGTCGACCTCACGCCGCAGCTCCTCGACATCAAGAACTGGAAGCCGGACGTCCTTCTCAATGGGGGCATCGGCACGCCGATGTACCTGATCGCCAAGCAGGCCTTCGACGTGGGTCTGAGCCCCGCGGTACCGACGCTGATTTCCTACGACGCGCCCGCGCGACCCGAGTACTGGAAGAACCTGGGCGAGAAGGGCAACTGGACCAGCTTCATCGTGTACTACCACTCGACGATGAAGCTGACGGCCCGGGGCGAGGCGTTCCGCAAGAAGTACGTGGCCGAGTTCAAGGAGGATCCGATCTACGGTGCCTTCAACGGGTATGCCCAGGTGGTCCTGCTGGCCGACGCGTTGAACGCCGCCAAGAGCGACAAGACCGACGATCTGGTCAAGGCGCTCCTGGCCAACAAGTTCGAGGGCTGGAACGGGACGATCAGCTTCTCGCGCGGCGAGGGCCCGTACTGGCAACAGTGGACGCCGCCGATGCTGGTGACCCAGTACACGACGGTCGAGATGCCGTTCACCGACGTCAAGATCGTGTATCCGCCGGAGCTCAAGACGGGAGACTGGATGCCGGCGAAGCGCTGAGGACGCGGGGCGCCCCCGTTGGACGCGCTCCTCTTCTCGCAGTACGTCCTCTCGGGCGTGGTCATCGGCGTGATCTACAGTCTGATGGCCCTCGGGATCACCTTCATCTACAGCATCATGAAGATGATCAACTGGGGGATGGGCGAGTTCTACATGATCGGCAGCTACGTGCAGTACGCGCTGATCGTGAATCTGCTCGGTCCCCGGCTCTGGTACGTGGCGCTTCCGCTGGCGATGGGAGCCGTGTTCCTCCTCGGGCTGGTCATCCAGCGGTTTCTCCTGCGACCGATGTTCGTCGGTGGGATCGAGCGGCGAGATGAGTACGCGACGATCATCACAATCGCGCTGATGGTCCTGTTCCGGAACCTGGCGATCGTTCTCGGCGGGCCGAACCAGTACGCGCCGCCGGACTACGCCCGGCCCATGACGCTGGTGACCTTGCCCATCTCGGGAAATCGTGTCGTGGCGCTCGTCGGCACGCTCGTCCTGCTCGCCCTCTTCTATCTGGTCATCAAGAAGACCTGGGTGGGGCGCGCGCTTCGGGGCGCCGCCCAGAATCGCGTCGCCATCCAGACCGCCGGGATCGACGTCCTCCGTCTGGACATGCTCGCCTTCGGCGTCGGCGTCGCGCTGGCGGCCGCGGCCGGCGCGCTTCTCGCGCCCGACTTCCTGGTCTATCCGGAGAACGGCGCCATCTCGACCTTCAAGGGCTTCGAGATCATCGTCATCGGCGGGCTGGGCTCGGTTCTCGGCAGCATCGTGGGCGGCGTGCTCCTCGGCGTGATCGAAGCACTGGGGTCGGTCTTCCTCTCCGCCGCCTACAAGGACCTCTACGGCTTCCTGCTGCTCATCGCGCTGCTGGTCTTCCGGCCCACCGGGCTCTTCGGCGAGCGCGAGCGGAGCGTGTAGGTCTCGGATGACTCGTCGCGGGCGGATCCCGGCCCTCGCTCTCATCGCCACTCTCCTGGTCGCCGTCCTCGTCCATCCCGCGTGGGGACAGGCGCCGATCTATCCGGAGAGGACGTGGACCCGCGCGCCGTCCGCCGAGCAGCTCGGCTGGTCCGCGGACAAGCTGAAGGAGGTCCGGACGTCCACTCCATCCGCAAGAGCTACCTGAGCGCGCTGTACGGCATCCACGTGCACGAAGGGCGGATCCAGCTCTCGAAGACGCTCGCCGACCTCGGCATCGACGACCAGAGTCCGTTGACAGCGGTCGAGAAGCGCGCGACCGTCGCCGACCTGCTGAAGGCGCGCTCCGGTGTCTATCACCCGGCGCTCGCAGAGACGCCGAACATGGCCCTTGCGCGCCCGGCCCGCGGCAGCTACCCGCCGGGCGTGTTCTGGTACTACAACAATTGGGACTTCAACGTGCTGGGCACCATCCTGGAGCAGACCACGAAGAGGTCGATCTTCGAGGAGTTCAAGGCCCGGATCGCCGATGCGCTCGAGATGGAGGACTTCCGCCTCGAGGACGGCATTCACTTCAGCGGCCCGGCGTCGGTCCATGCGGCATACCCGCTCCGGATGACCGCGCGCGACATGGCGCGATTCGGGCTGCTATACCTGCGCGGGGGACAGTGGCGAGGCCGATCCATCGTCCCGCGGGAGTGGGTCGAGGAGAGCACCCGCGCCTTCTCCGACATCGGCCAGTCCGGCGGCTACGGCTATCTCTGGTGGGTGGCGCCGAACGGCGGTCCGCACTTCACGTCGGCATACTTCAACGGTCGCGTCTTCTCGGCACAGGGATTCGGCGGCCACTACATCGTCGTCGTCCCCTACCTCGACCTCGTGGTGGTCCATCGCGTGAACACTGACATGCAGGGCCGGTTCGTCACGGGCTCCCAGTTCGGGCGCCTCATGCAGCTCATCCTCGACGCCCGGAAGTAACAGTCCTGGTCAGTCCCACTGCCGGCGGGGCGTGAAGACCTGCGCCAGCACCGGAATATGCATCGCCAGCCGGTGGCCGAACGCGCGACAGATCCCGGCCAGTCCCTCCGGGTACCCGCGGGCGATGACGATCACGAGCAATGCGAAGAGCACCATGCGAATCTCGCCCCACGCCCGCAACGCCTCCGACAGCACCTCGATGAACACAGCGCCCAGGATGGGCCCCGCGAAGGTCCGGAGTCCCCCGACGATCACCATGACGATCACCATCGCCATCTCGTTGAACTTCATCGGCGTCGGCGACAGCAGGCCCACGTAGTGGCCCTGGAACCCGCCGGCGACCGCGGCGAAGACGGCCGAGGCGGCGAAGACAAACCGCTTCCACTTGAAGGTGTCCACGCCCATGACGGCCGCCGCTTCCTCGTCGTCGCGGATGGCGCGCATGTACGAGCCGATCCGCGAGTCGACGATCTCCCGGGCCGCCAGGATCACCGCCAGCGTCAGGGCGAGAAAGAGGTAGTAGTAGGCGGTCGGGCGCGGCGTCGCGAAGAGGAACGGCGTGGCCAGGCCGAGGTCCCCCCGCGTGATCTCGTACTCGACCGTGATGAGAAGCCGCATCGACTCCGCGAAGGCCCAGGTGGCGAGCGCCAGGTAGATCGCGCGCATCCGCAGGCAGAGCGTGCCGAGCCCGTAGCCGATCGCGGCCGCCACGACCGCCCCGGCGGCGATGCCCACGAGGATCGGCACCCGCGCATAGAGGACGAGCAGGGCCGACGTGTAGGCGCCGATGCCGGCGAACGTGTGGTGCGCCAGCGAGAACTGGCCGGTGTACCCGGCGAGCAGGTTCCAGCCGATGGCGAGGATGACGTAGTAGAGGCTCGTGGCCAGGACGTGGGTGTGGTACTCGGACGCGGCCAGCGGCAGCCACGCGAGCGCCGCGTACGCGAGGACGCACCAGCCGATGCGGCGGACCAGACGCCGCAGTCTCAGGCTCCGAGGAGCGCGTCGCGGATGATCTCGCGGAGCTGATCGGCGAAGGCCTGACGCGGGCCCTCGCGGCGCACGCGGCCGATCTCGAGCATGTAGAGGTAGTCGGAGATCTCGACCGCCTTCGTGATGTTCTGATCGACCAGGAGGATCGTCACACCCGCGGCCTGGACCTCGCGGAGCCGGTCGTAGACCTGCTCGGCGATCCGCGGCGCCAGGCCCGCCGACGGCTCGTCGACCAGCAGCAGGCTCGGGTCGGTCACGAGCTCCTTGGCGACGGACAGCATCTTCGCTTCTCCGCCGGAGAGCACCGTGGCGCGGAGCCGGCGCTTGTCGCGGAGCCGCGGGAAAGCGGTGTAGGCGCGCTCGAGCATCGAGGCGACGCGCGTCCGGTCGTGGCGGAAGACCCAGGTCCCGATCTGGAGATTCTCCTGCACCGTGAGCTGGGGAAAGATGTTCGCGCCCTGCGGCACGTAGCCGATCCCCAGCCGCTTCAGCGCGTGAGGCGCCAGGTGTCCGACCTCACGCCCGTCGAACACGATCCGGCCCTGTCTCGGATGGAGAAATCCGAACACCGTCTTCAGCAGCGTCGACTTCCCCGCCCCGTTCGGCCCGATGATGCCGGTCACCGTGCCCCGGGCGACGCCCAGGTGGACGTCGCTCAGGATGTCGATGCCGTCGACGTAGCCCGCGACGATCTCGTGAAGCTCGAGGAGCGCCACCTACCGCCCCAGGTAGGCTTCGAGCACCGCGGCGTGGTTGGCGATCTCCTCGAACGATCCCTCGGCGATGAGCTGGCCCTCGTGCATCACCGAAACGCGAAGGCACAGCCGACGCAGCGTCGCCATCTCGTGGGACACGATCAGGAACGTTACGGCCTCCTCCCGGTTCATGCGGAGGATCGTCTCCATGATGGTGTCCTTGATCGTGGGGTGCACGCCGGCAAAGGGTTCGTCCATGAGAAAGAGATGGATCGGGCTCACCATGAGACCCCGCGCGATCTGCAGCAACATGCTCTGGCCGCCCGACAGCTCCTTGGCCAGCGCGTGCCGCTGCGGATCCAGCGTCACGAATTCCAGGAGCGCCCGCGCGCGTTCGAGGATCTTGGCCCTCGGGCGGTGGCCACCCCGGTCGAGCTCCGCCAGGGCCGGAAGCAGGACGTTCTCCAGCACCGTCATGTTGCCGAAGAGCTTCGGGGTCTGGAACGTCCTGGCCACACCGCGCGCCGTGATCTCGTGCGGCCGCAAGCGGTCGATTCGCTCGCCGCGCAGCCGGATCTCGCCCGCGTCAGCACGGTACAGGCCCGAGAGCAAGTTGACCGTGGTCGTCTTGCCCGAGCCGTTGGGACCGATGAGGCCGCGGACCTCGCCGGCGCGGACGGCGAGCGGAAGACGGTCGACCGCCACGAGGCCCCCGAACTGCTTGGTCAGGCCGCTCGTCAGGAGCAGCCATCCGTTCGGTGTGCCGTCGACTTCCGTCACACCAACGGCTCCCAGAACCGCTGGATCTCGATCACGTAGCCGTTGGGATCGCGTACGAAGGCGTTGTAGATCCGGTACGGCGGATTGTCCGAAGGCTCCTTGACGAACTCGACGCCCCAGCGTCGGAGATGGGCGCACCAGTCGTCGACCTGATCCGTGACCAGCGTTAGCACGACACCCTGAGGCTCTGTGGGGGTGTCCGCCCGCAGGCAGAAGCCCACGTAGGCAGTACCGCTCACGTGGTAGATGCGGCACGTGCCCTGGTCGCGGGCCAGGCGGAGGCCGAGGATGCGCTCGTAGAAGTCCGCCGTGCGCGCCAGGTCGCGTGTGTCGAGAAACGTGATCTGCTGGCCGACCGCGCGATCCGCCATCGTGGCTTCGGCGGGGTCAGTCGGTCACGCCGGGCGTGGCGGCTGGCCGGAGGCGAGCGCGGTGTGGACCATCGTGACCAGCGAGACGATGTCGAACACGGGCAGCCCGGTCTCTCGCTGGATGTCGGCGGCGTAGGGCGGCATGTTGGTGCACTCCAGCACGATCGCGCTGATGTCCGAATGCTCCGCGACGAGCCGGCGAGCGACTCGCACGTGCTCCTCGCGCGCTGCATCGATGTCCAGCACCAGCTCGTTGCCCAGGAGCACGCGAGTGAACTCTTTCTCCGTCTCCATCCCCGCGATCGCGATCGGCATGTCGCTACCGATGCCCGCGCCGTCCAGGTGCTCCCGGGTGAGCGTCCCTGCATTCACGGTCATGATGCCCACGCGGCGTCCCGGCGGAAACAGTCGGTGAACGAGCGGGACCAGCAGGAGGCTCGAGGTGAACACCGGGACGCGGACCGCCGCCGCCAGCTCGCGCTGGAACTTCACGAGAAATCCGCAGTTGGTGGTGATCGCGCCCACGCCCTCGTGCTGGAGCCGCTGCGCCCCCTCGATGAACGCCGGCAGGAGACCGGCGGCGCCCCGGCGCACGACGAGGTCGGGATCGGCGCCCTCCACGCGCTGATAGCGGACCGGGAACGGGAACGTCGACGCGTTGCCCATGTCGCCCGGGATCCTCGGGAATTGCGTGTCCAGCATGAGGATGCCGACGGCGAATCCGTACTGGTTGAAGCCGCCCCGAACGCGCCCTGACGCCATGGCCCCATACTCTACCCTGCTTCTTCCTTTCGGGGTCGCGTGAGCTTATCCTCATCCGGCGGAGGCCAGGAGGTGAGCCTGTGAAGATCGACATCTTCCCCCACATCATGCCGCGCCGGTATTTCGATCGGATGCTGCAGGTGGCGCCCCCGGGCATGGCGTTGCAGAAGCGGATGTCGGGGATCCCGGTCCTGGTGGACGTCGAGCAGCGTCTGCGGATCATGGACCGCTACGAGGGCTACGTGCAGGTCCTGACGCTCGCCAATCCACCGATCGAGGTCGTGGGCAGCCCCGACGCGAGCCCCGAGCTGGCTCGGCTCGCCAACGACGGGATGGCTGAGGTGGTCGCGAAGCACCCCGACCGCTTCCCCGGCTTCGTCGCGTCGCTCCCGATGAACAATCCCGAGGCTGCAGTGCGCGAGATCGACCGCGCGATCGACGATCTGCACGCGACCGGCGTGCAGATCTATACCAACGTCGCGGGGCGGCCGCTCGATCTGCCGGAGTACCAGCTGGTGTTCGACCGGATGGCCCAGCGCGACCTGCCCATCTGGATGCACCCGGCGCGCCCCGCGGCGTTCGCCGACTATCCGAGCGAGCAGCGGTCGAAGTACGACATGTGGTGGGCGTTCGGCTGGCCCTACGAAACCTCCGTGGCCATGGGGCGCCTGGTGTTCTCGGGAATCTTCGATCGGCATCCCGGGCTCCGGATCATCACCCACCACCTGGGCGCCATGATCCCCTTCTGCGCCGGGCGCGTGGGCGGCGGCCTGGATCAGCTCGGAAGCCGGAGCGACGACCCCGAGGACATGGGCGCGCTCAAGCGGCTCCGGAAGCGTCCGATCGACTACTTCAGGATGTTCTACGGCGACACCGCCCTCTTCGGCGCGTGGCACGCGATGGAGTCCGGGCTGGCGTTCTTCGGCGCGGACCACGTCCTCTTCGGGACCGACATGCCCTTCGATCCCGAGAAGGGGCCGGGGTTCATCCGCGACACGATCGAGGCCATGACGCGCATGCGGGCCACCGACGAGGACAAGGCGAAGATCTATGAGGGCAACGCGCGCCGGATGCTCCGGCTGCGGTTCAAATGAGTCCGGCTCCGGCACGAGAAAAGAGGGAGAGACCGCGATGACCAAGCGAGCGAGCATCGAAAGCACCGCCGACGCCTATCTCGAGCTCCTGGCCGCTCGGGGCGTCGAGTACTTCTTCGCGAATTCCGGGACGGACTTCGCGCCGCTCATCGACGCCTACGCCAGGCGGCTCGCGCAGGGCCAGCCGGTGCCGCGGCCCATGACGATCCCGCACGAGACGCCGGCGGTGGGGATGGCCCACGGATACGCGATGGTCACCGGGCGACCGCAGGTCGTCATGGTCCACGTGATCGTCGGCGCCGGCAACGCGGTCAGCGGCATCATCAACGCCGCTCGCTCGAACGTGCCGATCCTCTTCAGCGCGGGACGCAATCCGCTCACCGAGGCCGGCCTGCACGGCAGCCGCAACCGCCCGATCCACTGGGCGCAGGAGTCCTTCGACCAGGGCGCGATGATCCGCGAATTCGTCAAGTGGGACTACGAACTCCGGAACTTCACGCAGCTCGAGACGGTCGTCGACCGTGCACTGGCGCTCACCCAGGCCGAGCCGCAAGGGCCCGTCTACCTCACGCTGCCGCGCGAGGTCCTCGCCGAGAAGCACGAGGTCTTCGAGTACGCCGCCGCGAGCCGCGCCCCCAGACCCGGCGCGGTGTTGGCCGCGCCGGAGACGATCGCCGAGGCGGCCCGGCTGCTCACCGCCGCGCGCAACCCGATCATCCTCACCAAGGCCGCCGGGCGCGATCCCCTCGCGGTCCCCGCGCTCGTGAAGCTCGCCGAGGCCCTCGGCGCGCCGGTGATCGACCAGTTCCACACCCACATGAATTTCCCTCAGGATCACCCGCTCCACGCCGGCTTCGACGCCGCGCCGTACTTCGACGACGCCGACTGCATCGTGGCGGTCGAGTCGGACGTGCTGTGGTTCCCGGCGCTCAAGGCGCCGCGGCCCGAGACGAAGATCGTCCAGATCGCGGTGGATCCGCTCTTCGCCCGCTATCCGATCAGAGGGTTCCCGGCCGACGCGGCCCTGTCGGGCACGGTGAGCCTGAACCTGACCGCGCTGGCCGAGGCCGTACGACAGCGCGCCGATGGCCGGGCGGTCGGCGAGCGGACGCAACGCTGGCACGCCGAGCACCGGCGGCTCCGCGAGGCGTGGGCGGCGGCCGCGCGGAAGGTCCAGAACGAGCGGCCGCTCGAGATGCTCTGGGTGTCGAAATGCGTGGGCGACCTCGTGGACGACAACACGATCCTCGTGGACGAGTACGACTTCGACCCGACCCAGGGCTGTTTCCGCACGCCGCGCAGCTACTTCGGCTCCTCCCCCGCCGGCGGCCTCGGCTGGGGTATGGGGGCCGCGCTCGGTGCCAAGCTCGCGGCGCCCGACAAGACGGTCATCTGCTGCGTCGGCGACGGCGCGTACATCTTCAGCGCGCCGACCGCGGCGCACTTCGTCTCGCGCGCGTACAACCTGCCGGTGCTGTTCGTGATTTTCAACAACCGCGCGTGGAACGCGGTCAAGCGCGCCGTGCGGGGCCACGCGCCCGAGGGCGTGGCGGCCAAGACAGGTCAGATGCCGATCTCCGATCTCGAGCCGGCGCCCGACTACGAGCTGGTGTGCCGCGCTTCCGGCGGCCACGCCGAACGCGTCGAGGACCCGGCGGCCCTGCCCGACGCCCTCGCCCGCGCGCTCAAGGTCGTCCGTGACGAGAAGCGCCAGGCGCTCCTCAACGTGATCTGCAAGAAGCCCTGAAAGAGGAGATGGCACCGGCACGTGCGGGGTGTGGAGCGGCGACCGGATAGAATGATGCAATGAAAGCGCGCCGCCTCCTGGTCCTGTTGACCGCGTGGCTGTCGTTCGATCTGGCGACGCCGTTGCCGGGCGCCTTCGAGTTCGAGGTCCAGGACTCCGAGATCGAACAGTCCGTCCACGTCCGCCGGGAGTCGCCGGGGAAGCGGGCGACCGCCTCGCCCCGGTCGACCCCGCGGCAACGCCGCGAGCTCGACCCACCAACGCGTTTGGCGGCACCGCCGGTGCCGACCGTGCGCCAGCCGATCGCTGGCGCGTGGCTCCCGCAGGTGAGGCTGGCCCACTTGCCGTCCACGAGTCCCGGTTCGTCCTCCGAAGACCACTAGCTCCGTCGTCTCGCTCGCCTCCTGAACACGCCGCCATCCGGGCGGCCAACTCGGCTCGTCAGCTCAGGGAGACACGAGATGACTATCAATCGCTACGAAGGTTTGGCTATCGCCGTCGCGCTCATCGTCGTGGGGCGTGTCCTGGTCGTGCTCCTCAAAGCGCTGGTGGAGTGACGTATGATCTTTCTGATGGATCCTGAGTTCTGGGCGCGGGTCGCCGGGATCATCGTGATCGACCTCACGCTCGCGGGCGACAACGCCCTCGTCATCGCGCTGGCGGTCCGCACGCTGCCGAAGCGCCAGCAGCTCTGGGGGCGTATCTGGGGCACCGCGGGCGCGGTCGGCCTGCGGCTCGCGTTTATCGCGATCGCGACGTTCCTGCTGCGGATCCCGTTCCTCCAGCTCGTCGGCGGCGCGGTGCTCCTCTGGATCGCCTTCAAGCTCGTTGGCAAGCAGACCGGCGCCGAAGGCCACGTTCGAGAGGGGAGCTCGCTCCGTGAAGCGATCTGGATCATCATCGTCGCCGACGCGGTCATGAGCCTGGACAACGTGCTCGCCGTCGCCGCCGCGGCCCACGGCGACTTGACCCTCGTGGTCTTCGGCATCGCGCTGTCCCTGCCGATCGTCGTGTGGGGTAGCGGCCTCCTGGCCACGCTGATGAACCGCTTCGTCTGGATCATCTGGCTCGGCGGCGGAGTGCTCGGCTACGTCGCGGGCGAGATGATTTTGAAAGACCACAGCCTCGCCCGCTGGATCGATCAATCGGCGCCCGGACTCGAACTGCTGCCGCTGGCGCCGGCCGTGATCATCGTGGCCCTGGGGTGGTGGCTCAACAATCAGAACGGGAGAAAGAAGGTGCCGGGAAACGCCTGATTCAGTATCCTAAGCGCCATGGCGCAGGATCTCAGGAGCTATCTCGACCTCGTGAAGCGGCGGAAGCCGGGCGACTTCGAGATCGTGTCGAAGCCCGTCGACCCGCGCTACGAGATCACCGCGCTCGTCGTCAAGCTCGAGCGCGAGGCGAAGCGCCGGCCGGTCCTGCTCTTCGAGAACGTCACGGGCACCAAGTTTCCGGTCCTCACCAACCTCCACGCCAGCCGCCCGCGACTCGCCGCCGCCATGAACGCGGCGCCCGAGGCGACGCAGGCGACCTACCTCCGCGCGATGGACAAGCCCATTCCCCCGAAGGTGGTGGCGGCCGGGCCCGTGCACGAGGTCGCCCTCAGGGGCGACCGGATCAATCTCTACGACCTGCCCCAGATCGTCCATCACGAGGGCGATGCCGGCGCCTACGTCACGGCGGCGATCTCGTTCGCGAAAGACCCGACGCGCGAGATCTGGAACTGCGCCTACAACCGGCTCCAGATCAAGGGACGCGACACGACGTCGATCCACCTGACAACGGGCAAGCATCTGTGGGAGTTTCAGCGGATCGCCGAGGCGCGGAACGAGCCCCTTCCCCTGGCCCTGGTCATCGGCGTTCATCCGGCGATCGCCCTCGGCGCGCTCGCGATCGGATCCATCGACGAGGACGAGCGCGGGATCATGGGCGGGCTTCTCGGCGAGCCGCTGGAGCTGGTGAAGTGCCAGACTTCCGATGTGCTCGTGCCCGCGCACGCCGAAATCGTCCTCGAGTGCGAGATCCTGCCGCGGCAGCGCACGCCCGAGGGGCCCTTCGGGGAGTTCACCGGCTACAGCCTCGGCGAGCGCCAGCGGGAAGTCGTGCGCGTCAACGCGATCACGCATCGCCGGGACGCGATCTTCCAGGACATCACCGTCGCCCACCTCGACCACATGCTCCTGTCCACGATCCCGATGGAGGCGAACCTCTTCCGCGCCGTGCGGGCGATGGTCCCGTCGGTCAAGGCGGTGCGGGTGCCGGGCCCCTTCACCTGCTTCGTGTCGATCGAGCAGCGCATCCCCGGCCAGGGGAAGAACGCGATCCTCGCCGCGTTCGGCGCGGATCTCTACATGAAGCGCGTCGTCGTCGTGGACGACGACGTGGACGTCTTCGACGACCGGCAGGTGAACTGGGCGATCGCGACGCGCTGCCAGCCCGACCGCGACCTCACGATCATCACGAACGCGCGCGGCTCCGACCTCGATCCCTCGGCGCGCGAAGACGGTATGAGCGCGAAGTGGGGTGTGGACGCGACCGCCAAGCCTTCCCTCGCATCCTACACGCCCCGGCACCGCGTGCCCCCCGACGTCTGGCAGCGGATGAACCTCAAGGACTTCTTCGCCTAAGCGGCTCCGTGGCGGAGAATTTCGCCCGCCGCCTCGAGGCCAGCGCACGCCGCACCCCGGAGAAGCCGGCCCTCGTCTGGGACGGCGGCGCGCTCACGTTCGACGAAGTGGACCGACGGGCGGGTGCCTTCGCGGAGTCCCTCGCGACGAAGGGCGTGAAGCCCGGCGACCGGATCGCGCTTGCGATCGGGAACCACTGGGCGTTCGCCGTGGGACTGCTCGCCGGCTGGAAGCTCGGCGCCACCGTCGCCCCTCTCGACACGCTCTTGAAGCCGGAGGAACGAGCCGACATCCTCGCCGATCTCGCGCCCGCGCTCCTCATCCAGGAAGCGGATGTCGGCGGGCTCGCGGCCGGGCCGGAAGCGGGCGGAGCGACGTGGACTTCTCCGAGCGCCGGCCCCGCCCTGATTCTCTACACCTCTGGGAGCACCGGCCGGCCGAAGGGCGCGGTGCTTTCCCATGCGGCGCTCGCGCTGGCCAACGAATCGTGGGCGGGTCCGGTGATGGCGCTGACGCCCCAGGACATCGTGCTGGCGACGCTACCGCTTGCTCACTCGCTCGGTCTCAACGGGGCCCTCCTCTCGCCGTTGCTCGTCGGGGCAACGACCGCTCTCGTCGACCGCTTCACGCCCCAGGCGGTGATCGAGGCGATCCGGCGCCACCGCGTCACGGTGTTTCCCGGCGTCGCCACGATGTTTCGCCGTCTTCTCGACACCGCGGAGCTTGCCGGCGCCGATCTCTCGTCGGTGCGCCTCGCGGTCTCGGGCGCCGCCCCCTGCCCGTGGGAGCTCGCAATGAAATGGCGCGCCCGCACGGGGGTCAGAATCGTTCGCGGTTACGGGATGACGGAGCTCTTCCGCCCGATCTCGTATCGGGCCGCGGATCCGACCGAGTCCCCGGATGCGATCGGCCGCGCCGTGCCGGGCGTGGAGATTCAGATCGTCGACGACGTCGGGCGCCCCGTCCCCAGCGGCGAGGCCGGCGAACTGTGGATCAAGAGCCCCTCGGCCATGGAGAGCTACATCAATGCCCCCGCGGAGACTCGCGAGGTCCTGGTGGAGGGCTGGTTCCGCACCGGCCCGACGGTCTCGTCACCATCGCCGGGCGGAAGCGCGAGCGGATCCTCCGCGGTGGCTACTCGGTGTTCCCGCCGGAGGTAGAGGCGGTGCTTCTCACCCACCCCGCGGTCGCCGAGGCCGCCGTCATCGGCGTACCCCACCCCGAGCTGGGCGAAGACGTCGTGGCCTTCGTGACGCTTCGCCCTGGCCTGGCGGCCGGGCCCGATGAGCTGATGGCCTACTGCAAGCAGCGACTGGCCGCGTTCAAATACCCGAGACAACTCACCGTGCTCGACACGCTTCCGCGGGGTGCCACCGGAAAGGTTCTCAAGTCGCGGCTCGCGCGATCGAGCTAGTGTCCCGTCCCGGAAACGCCTCCCGTCGTCGCGAGACCATGGAGCTGCGTTTCACGGTTGAACTCGTTCCACGTGAGGCCCCCCTGCGCGCGGGCGGTGCGGGCCTTCGGATCGACGTGAATACCCTTCATGAGCGACAGGTCGATCATCAGGCCGCTGTCGATCGTCGCGCGCCCCGCGACGTTGTGACCGCCTCCCCGGACGGCGACTTCGAGCTTCCGATCGCGCGCCATCTTCACGGCATCGGCGATGTCGGCCAGACCGCGGCAGCGGGCGATGAGCGCCGGCCGCTTGTCGATGAGACCGTTATGGACCTTCCTGGCTTCGTCATAACCTGCGTCGCCCGGGCGAAGGAGTTGTCCGGTGAACGTGCTGGCGAGCGCGGTCACGGCTTCAGAGAGCGAAGAGCCGTCCGTCATCACACGACTCCTTTCCCGGATGTTCGACGGTGGACATCCTATCACAGCAAGAGACCCGCCTCGGTAGGCGGGACGTGTCGTCAGCGGTCGAGCTCGATCAGATATTCCTTGATGCGGCGAGCGTCAGGCGCGTCGGGCTTGAGCGCCAGATACTTCTGGAAGGCCGCCTTCGCCCGCTCGTTGTCCTTCTGCTGGTAGTAGAGGAACGCCAGCTGGCGGAACGGATCGGCGAAGGCCGGATCGAGCTCGGCGGCCCGCTCGTACCGCTCCAACGCCTTCTTCGCCTTGTCGGCCTTATCCGCGGCATCCCGCGCCCGCTGCGACTGCAGGCGGTGGAGGTCGCCGTAGTAGAGCTGGGCCACTGGATCCCTCGGGGTGATCGTGAGCACGCGGTCGAGCTGCTCTTCCGCGAGCTTGAACCGGCCGGCCTGGATATCGAGACGCGCGTTCTCGCGGACGACCGTCCGCATCCGCAGCGCGAACTCGTCGGTGTTCCGCATGGTGTCCGGCGCGGCGGCAGCAACGGCGTAGTTGGTCTTGATCAGGTCAGTGGTGGTTTCGACCCGCTCCGTGAGCTTGGGATGACTGCCGAAGAAGAAGGTCTCGAGGCTTCCACGGTCCTTGGACTCCTGCCGCAGCCGGTCGAACACCTTCGGCGCCTCCTTCGGGTCGTAGCCGGCGCGGACCAGGTTCGCCATCCCTCCCGCGTCCGCCTCGCGCTCGAGATCGCGCCCGTAGCCGTTGATCGCGGCGATGGCCGCCAGCTGGAGGCCGAGGCCGAGGAGCACGTTCGCGGTCTGACTCAGGACCGCGGTGCCGATGTCGTCCCCCGACCCCGCGCGGGAGCCGGCGGCCACCGCGACGCCGATCGAGGCGGCGACCGCCACGACGGTGAAGGGAATCTGCTCGTGCTGAGCGTCGCGCGTGAAGCTGAGCGCGTGGCGGTTGGTCACGTGAGTCATCTCGTGCCCGACAATCATCGCCAGCTGCGCCTCATTGTCGAGGCGGGCCAGGAGCCCGGTGTGGATGTAGACCCGCCCGTTGGGCATAGCGAACGCGTTCAGCGTCGGGTCGCGCAAGACCCCGAACTTGAACCCCGGCCCTCCGGCCTCGCGCACGTCGTCGGGCGTAAGCTTGTCGCCGATCTTGGCGAGGTATTCGTCGAGGAGCGGGTCGTCGTAGAGTTTGGACTTCTTCTGGAGCTGCTCTTCCTCCCTCTGGGCCTGAGCCCAGAGATTGAGCTCGTCGACCTCCGGCTTGAAGGGCGTTCCGCCGGCGCCCATCGGCGCCACGCTCCGTGAGGCGCAGGAGACGGTGAGGAGGGATACGATGACGAACCACGCGACCGAACGGTAGGCGACACGCCAGGCGCCTTGCGCCAGCATTCGATCAGCGTACCGCTTAGTTCTTCTCCGCCAGCGTCTGGCGGATCCGTCTCAGCTCCTCCTTGAACGCCGCGGCGTCCCGGGCCTGGGGGTACCGGGTGAGATAGCGCTCCCACGCGGATGCCCCGCGGTGGAGCTCGCCGAGCTTGATCAGGACGGTCCCGCGATCGCGCAGATGGGTCGGCGCGTCAGCGTCGACGACGAGGAGCCGGTCGATCACGGCGAGGGCCTTGGTCCAGTCTTCTCGCCGCGCGTAGATACCCTCGAGATTTCTGAGCATCCGCACGACGATCTGAACCTTCGACGTCGGGGCGAAGTGGTCGTCGGTGAGCTTCACGGGGCGCCCGACGGCGCGCGACGCGACCGCTTCGGCTTCGGCTCGCTCCAGAACACGGCCGCCACCGAACGGGTCGAGGACCAGCAGCTCGCCGCCGATCCTCGCGCCAACGCAGAAATGGCCCGGCAGGCCGATGCCCGAAATCTCCAGCCCGACCCGCCGCCCGACTTCCATGATCACGACCGCGAGGGTGATCGGGATGCCGAGCCGGCGATCGAGAACGTCGTTGAGGCAGCTGTTGCGGGGATCGTAGTAGTCCTCGGCATTGCCGCGAAACCCCTCCCCGGCGAAAAGGAAGTCGCACAGCCGGTCGAGGGCGCGCCGACCTCCGCCGGCCGCCGACACCGCCGAGCGCGCGGCGAGCTCGTCGAGCTCGGCCAGCGAGCGGATGGGCGGAAGATCGGGGTACTCGATCCGCGCGACCGCGAGCGCGGCGCCGGCTAGATCGATCTCGGGCCCCTTCACGAGGTCCCTGAACTCGTGAAGCGCCCGGTCCGTCTCATTCACAGACTCGCCTCGCCTGCGGCTGCGGCTCGCCCTGCCTCATTCACAGACTCGCCTCGCCTGCGGCTGCGGCTCGCCCTGCCATCTCAGCAGCCGGGGGCGTGGTGGATACCCGCCATCGCGAGCGCCTTCTTCTGGAGCTCGTCGGCGAGCTCGAGCGTCGTGCGCGCCGCGCCCGACGCCGCGGCCTGCGCGGCCGGCGTCGTCGCGAGCCGGAGCAGGAGTGTCCGGCCCAGCTCGTGGTGATAGCGCTCGTCCGGCTCGATCACGTCGCGATACATCGCGGCGGTCTCGCGATCGCCCGCGTGCTCGCAGAATTCGATGAACTGCCGGTTCTTCACGACGGCGATCGCCTCGCGGGTGAACTGGCCGGCGGCGACGCGCTCGACCGTCGACTTGAGGGTGTCCAGGTACTGGAAGAGCGGGCCGTAGCCCTTCGCGAGCGGATCGAACGATTTCGCGTCGAACCCGAGCGCGCGAAGCCGATCCGCGATCATCCGGTAGTGCTTGGCCTCGTCCCCGACCTGCCGCGCCAGCGCGAGCTTGACGTCCACCTCGTCGGTGGTGACCAGCCAGCGCGCCGCGATCTCGGTGGCCTCGATTTCGTTCTTGAGCGCGACCTTCAAGAGATTGAGGACGTTCAGGTCACCCTCGACCTCCGGCTTCAAGGTGTCGTCGGGCGCCAGCAGGCTCAGTCGCCGCTGGTTCTCCCCCTCGAGCTGAGCGACAAACTCCTCGGCCGTCATGCAGTGACTCCTTCTTTCAGGAGGCGCGGCAGCTCCTGCGTGAGCGTCTCCTTGGTTACGACGCGATCGCACCGCGGGTGCCAGGGTTGGGTCTGTCGCGCGAGCGCGTGGGTGGTGAATCCGAGCACCGGCGGACGCGCGCCCTCGAGGGTCGCGAACACACGCTCGTAGTCGTAGCCGGCCGTCAGATCGAGCAGGACGAGCCGCGGGACACGGCCGAGCGACGTCGCGACCTGCTCGGGCGTCTTCGCAAACTCGATCGGCACCCCGGCGAGCCGGGCCGTCTCCCGTATACGAGCGACAAAAAACAGGTCGCTGACGATCGCGAGGACCGGCGCGGAGGCCCCTCCCCCACTCCCGCCGCCCCCGTCCTCGGACGGGTCAGTCGGCCTGTTCACGGATGCCGAGCCAGTGCTTGTTCCACTCGGCGACGTGGGTGAGCGTGGAGAGATCGCGCATGCGGTCGAGGTACACGGTCCCGTTCAGGTGATCGGTCTCGTGCTGGGTGACCCGCGCGAAGAAGTCCTTCGCGACGAGGTCCACCACCTGCCCCTCCCGATCGAGACACTGAAGACGCACGGCCGTGTAGCGGGGCACCATCCCGCGCATGTCGGGAACCGAGAGACAGCCCTCCCAGCCCTCTTCCTTCTCGTCCGTCAGCGGTGTGATGACGGGGTTGATGAGCACCATCAGGGGAACCGGCGGCGCATCCGGGTAGCGCGGGTTGCCGAGCACCTCGATGACGGCGATCTGCTGGAGCGTGTGCACCTGGGTCGCCGCCAGCCCGGCGCCGTCGTACTCGCGCATCGTCTCGATCATGTCGTCGATGAGCCGCTGGATCTGGGGCGAGCGAACGGACCGTGGATCGACCGGCGCAGCGACCTGCCGAAGCACGGGATGACCGAGACGCGCGACCTTCAGAATCGCCATGACAGAGTGAATCTTATCATGGGCGTCACTTCGTCTCGATGCGCCCGACCTTACGGACGCCCTCGGCCAGGCGGCCCGCGTCGGCCTCGAAAAACCTGGCGAACTCTGCGCCCGGCTTGAACACGATCGGAGTCTCGATCTTCTCCATCGCCCCCTTGAAGTCGGGGTCGTTGACGGCCGTGCGCAGCGTGTCCCGGAGCTTCGCGAGCACGGGCTCCGGGGTGCCCTTGGGGGCGAGACGCCGGCCCAGATGTAGAACTCGGCGTCGGGGAAGCCCAACTCCATGAACGTCGGCGCCAGGCCCCGCCCGGCGAGCGCGTCGATCGTTCATGAATAAAACCAGGTTAGCGCGTCGCCGAGAGCGCCCGCCAGACCTTCTCGGGCGTGAGCGGCATGTCGAGATGGGTGACGCCGAAGGGCGAGAGCGCGTCCACGACCGCGTTCACCATCGCGGGGGGGATCCCGATCGTGCCCGCCTCCCCGATTCCCTTGGCGCCGAGGGGATTGCGCGGCGAGGGCGTGTGGGCATGACCGATCTCGGCGTGCGGGACGTCGTCTGCCCGCGGGACCGCGTAGTCCATGAGCGTGCCACTCAGGAGATGGCCGTCCCGGTCCAGCACGGCGGCTTCCATCATCACCTGGCCCCAGCCCTGGGCGAGCGAGCCCTCCAGCTGGCCGTCGGCGAGGAGCGGGTTCACGATGGTCCCCGCGTCGTCCACCCACACGATGCGCTCGGGTGTCACCGTTCCCGTGTCGCGATCGACGCGCACCGACACGACGAAGGCGCCCGCGCTCCAAACCTCCCCCTCGGGGCTGAAGAAGCGCGTCGCCTCGAGCCCGGGCTCGGCGCCGGGCGGGAGTCCCGCGCCGCGGTAGGCGAACTCCGCGACGCGCGCCCAGCTGACCACGCGCCCGGGCGCACCGACGACGCCGAAGCCTCCGTCGACCGCCACCACGTCGCCCGCGCCGGCCTCCAGGAGGCTCGCGGCGAGTCCTCGCGCCTTTTCCCGCACGTCGCGCGACGCGAGCGCCAGCGCCGACCCGCCCAGGGCAACGCTCCGGCTCCCGAACGTACCGATGCCCTGAGGCGCGCCGAGCGTGTCGCCGTGGCGGACGGTCACCGCTTCCGGCGCGACACCGAGCTCGTCGGCGACTATCTGGGCGAACGTGGTCTCGTGCCCCTGGCCGTGGGCACTCGAGCCCGTGACGGCGAGCACGGCACCGGTCTGCTCCACTCGAACAAGCCCGCTCTCCCACCCGAGGCCGGACGGCTCGACGTAGACGGCGACGCCGACGCCGACGACCTCACCCTGTTCGCGCCGCGCCGTCTGGGCCCGCCGGAGACTCGCGTAGCCGGCCGTGGCCAGCGTGCCGTCCAGTAGCCCGGCGTAGTCGCCGGAGTCATAGACCTGCCCCGTGGCGGTCTTGAAGGGGAAGCGCTCCCGGGGGATCAGGTTGCGTCGCCTCAGCTCGACCGGATCGAGCCGGAGAGACCGCGCGGCCTCGTCCACGAGGCGCTCGATCAGGAACGCGGCCTCGGGCCGGCCCGCGCCCCGGTAGGCGCCGACCGGCGGAGTCGTCGTGAAGACGCCGACCGATTCGATGTCGACGTGTTCGACGAGGTAGGACCCCGGCAGGCACCGGCCGTGGTTCTGGGGCGTGCCGCCGACAGTGACGGCGAGGCTTGAGCCTAACGGCTGGCGAATCCGGGCGCGAAGCCCCGTGATTCGTCCGTCGCCGTCGAGAGCGAGCTCGCCCGTCGAGCGACCACCGCGGCCGTGGTTGGTGGTGAGCAGGTCCTCGGCCCGAGTCGAGACCCACTTCACCGGCCGCCCGAGTCGGCGCGCGAGCCAGGCGACGAGGACCTCTTCCCGGTAGGGGCCGCCCTTCACCCCGAATCCGCCGCCGACGTCGGGAGCGATCACGCGAACGCGCGCTTCGTCGAGCCCGAGCATGCGCGCGAGCGAGGAGCGAATCCTGAACGGCGCCTGCGTCGAGGTCCACACCGTCAGCTCGCCGGTATCCGCGTCCCAGCGGGCCAGCGCCCCGCGGGGCTCGAGCGGGACGCCGCACAGGCGCTGCTGCTGCACGGTCAGCGTCACGCGGTGGGCCGCCTCGCGGAAGGCGCGGTCGGGATCGCCGTGGCGCCATGCAACGGCGAGCGCGCGGTTGTCGCGACTCGCCTCGACCACCTGCGGCGCTCCAGCCGCCAGGGCGCCGTCCGGATCGGCAACGCCGCCGAGCGGCTCGTAGTCGACGCCGATGCGCTCGGCCGCGTCCGCCGCAATATAGGACGACTCGGCGACCACCGCCGCGACCGGTACGCCCTGAGCGCGAACGATACCGGCCGCCAGCAGTGGATACTCGGGGATGACCGTGCCCGGGGCCAGCCGCATGAGCGGCACCGGCCCGATCGGGCCGAGATCCTCGGGCGTGATGACCGCGACGACCCCCGGCATTCGCCTCGCGGCACTCGCGTCGAGAGAGCGGATGCGCGCGTGGGCGTGGGGGCTCCGCGTCAGAACCAGGTGGAGCATGCCGGCGACCGCGAGGTCGTCGACGAAGCGTCCACGCCCGGTCACGAGGGCCCGGTCTTCCCGACGCCGCATCGGACGTCCAACCCATCCGGCGGTCCCGGTCGCGTGCATCACGCTCTCTCGACTTCGGGGCGGTAGCCCACGAGCTCCAGTAAATTACCGTCCGGGTCCACGAAGTAGAGACAGTCGTGGTCGCCCCAGTCGATCGGCGCGTGATGCGGAACACCGCGCTCGGCGAAGAGCACCAGGGCGGCCTGCAGGTCATCCCAGGCGACCTCGAAGGCGTGGTGGCTCTTGCCGAGCGGATTCCTCAACTGCTCCGGATCGGCCGGCGCGCGATCCGGCCTGAGGAACAGCGCGCACGAGGTCTCGCCGCCACGCATGAGCACCTGGTCGGCGAGACGCATCTGGACCGTCATGCCCAGCACCTCGGCGTAGAAGCGCTCGGCACGCCCGAGGTCAAGGACGTCCACACCGAAGTGATCGAGCCGCTTGATTCTCAAGACGCCGACGCGCCGCCCGCGCCGAGCTTCTCGAGCGCCCACGCCGCGGCGCGGCGGACTCCTGCGTCCTCGTCGCCGAGCGCCCGGGACAGCGCGCCAACGGCGCGCCTCTCGCCGCGGTTTGCGAGGACGATGGCCGCGTTGCGCAGGAGCCCGGCGCGCTTCGTTCTCGCGAGCGCGGTCCCGCGGAACCGGGCGCGGAAGGCATCCTGGTCGAGCTCGAACAGGCTCTCGAGCGGGCCGAACGACCCGGAGGGTCTCAGCGCGGGATCACGAGCGGGCTCGGCCTTGCGGTTCCACGGGCACACGTCCTGGCACACGTCGCACCCGAACAGCCACTCTCCCAGCCCGTCGCACAGTTCGCCCGGAATGTCGCCGCGGTGCTCGATCGTCAGGTACGAGATGCAGCGCCGTGCGTCGAGGACGTAGGGTGCCACGAACGCGCGGGTCGGGCAGGCGTCGAGACAGGCGGTGCAGGTTCCACAGCGATCGGGCTGGCGGTGATCGAACGCCGGCGCGGCGGTCGTGAGGACGATCCCGATGAAGAAGTAGGAGCCGAGCGACGGCGTCAGGAGGTTCGTGTTCTTGCCGATCCAGCCGAGTCCGGCTCGCGCGGCGAGGTCCCGCTCGAGAACGGCGCTCGAATCCACCGCGGCCCGGCTCGCGACCCCGGCGCCCGCCGCGGCGCGAATGAAGTCGCCCAGCTCGACGAGACGGGGTCGCATGATGTCGTGGTAGTCACGCCCTCGGGCATATCGCGAGACGGGCCGCCAATCGCTCGAGGGGGGCGTCGCCCCGTCCTCCAAGTTATAGCTCACCGCCACCGCGACGACCGCGCGACAGCCCGGGAGGAGGCGCGCGGGATCGAGGCGGTCGGCGCGACCGCGATCCAGGTAGCGCATCGTTCCAGCGTAGCCGGCGTCGAGCCACTCCTCGAGCTGGGCGCCGTGCTCGGGCGGCTCGGCTGGACCGATCGCGACACGGTCGAAGCCCAGCTCGAGCGCGCGCGCTTTTACTGCGGCGCTGAGCGCGAGGGCGACCAGGGTCACGCCTTGCGCGCCTTCACGACGAGATGGGCCCGCGTCAGCGTCCGCCCGCCGTCCTCGAGGAACTTGACGTAACGAAACCAGCGACCGTCGACCTTCCACTTCTCCTGGAGCCCGAGCGCCGCCGCAAGCCCCTCCTCGACCGAGGCGAACGCTTTGACGTCACGCTCGACCTCGAGGTGATCGACCGTGAATCCGGTCCGCTTGAGGAGCCGCCGTGCGCCGGTCTCACCGTACGCGAAGCGGGAAGGCCGGCCCGTCTCCTTCCACTGGTCGGTGTGCAGCGCGACGAAGGCGAAGACCTGGCCCGGCCGGAGCGCCCGGCCGGCCCGCTCGGCGATCGCGTCGGACATGCAGAGGTAGGCCGCGACCAGGTCGGGCTTGAACGGCGCGTACTCTTCGACCTCCACGTCGCCGACGACGAACCGGACGTTCGAGAGTCCGGCGGCGGCGGCGTGCCGGCGGGCCTCGTCGATCAGCTTGGCGTCGCGATCGACGCCAACCACGGCGCGACAGAGGGGAGCCAGCGTCAGCGCGAGCCGGCCCGAGCCCGTCCCAGCGTCCAGCACTGTAAGCTCGGCGAGCGGTTCGGCCCTGAGACGCTCGAGAAAGGCCGGGCTCAGCTGATCGGGGCGATCGGCCGGTCGGCTCTCAGCCGGTGATTTCCGAGTCACCGTCGGGGCGCGTTCGCCGGGCCGATCACGCCGGCTTGTGTCGGGTCCGACGTTCGGGCCCTAACCCGTGACGGCGCCATCTGATGCACTGGACACGAGGCGCGCGTACTTCGCCAGGACGCCCCAGGTGTAGCGCGGCTTCGGCCGCTTCACGCTCTTGAGGCGCTTCTTCAGCTCGGCGGCGGAGAGCTCGACGTCGAGCTTGCGTTTCTTGATGTCGATCACGATCGTGTCGCCGTTCCGGAGCGCCGCGATCGGGCCTCCCTCGGCGGCCTCGGGGGCGACGTGGCCGATCATGAATCCATGGGTCGCGCCCGAGAAGCGCCCGTCGGTCATGAGCGCCACGGTGTCGCCGAGGCCGGCGCCCTGAAGCGCGCCCGTCACGTGGAGCATCTCGCGCATCCCGGGCCCGCCCTTGGGCCCCTCCCAGCGGATGACGATCACGTCGTTGGGCTTGATCTTCCGCATCTTCACGGCCTGGAAGGCGTCCTCCTCGCGGTCGAAGACGCGCGCCGGGCCGCGGTGAAGAACTTTCTGTTGTCCCGAGATCTTGGCGACGCACCCGTCAGGCGCGAGATTACCCCAGAGGATGGCCAGACCGCCTTCGGGCTTGAGCGGATTTTCGAGCGAGCGGATAACCTTCTGGCCCGGAGCCTCGCGGGCGGCGCGCGCCTCGGCGCCGATCGTCCTGCCGGTAACCGTCGGTTCGTCGGCAAACAGGAGCCCCGCGTCGAGCAGCCGCTTGGCGACAACCCCCATGCCGCCCGCCGCGTGCATCTCGGGCGCCGTGTAGGTGCCCCAGGGCCGCATGTCGGCCAGCAGCGGCGTCTTGCGGGAGATCTTGTCGAACTCGTCGATCGCCAGCTTGACGCTGGCCTCCTTGGCGATGGCAAGCAAGTGCAGGACGGCGTTGGCCGAGCCGCCCGTCGCCATCACGCCGGCGATCGAGTTGTGCAGCGCCTTCTTGGTGATGATCTGACGCGGCAGGACGCCTTTCGTCAAGAGGTCCATGACGAGCCGGCCGGTCTCGAAGGCGACCTCTTCCTTGCGCGGATCCGTCGCCGGCACGCCGTTGAATCCCATCGGCGACACGCCGAGCATCTCGAACGCCGTCGACATCGTGTTAGCCGTGAACTGCCCACCGCAGGCGCCGGCACCGGGGCAGGCGCGGCCCTCGATCTCGTTGAGCTCGCGGGCGTCGATCTTGCCGGCGTTGAAGGCGCCGATCGCCTCGAAGACCTCCTGGATGGTGAGCTTGCGGCCCTTGTATTCGCCGTAGGCGATCGAGCCCCCGTAGAGCATGACGCTCGGGAGGTTGAGCCGCGCCATCGCCATGACCATCGCGGGGATGGTCTTGTCGCAGCCGGAGATGCCCACGAAGCCGTCGAAGAGATGGCCGCGGATCACCAGCTCGACGGAGTCGGCGATGGTCTCGCGGCTGACGAGCGAAGCCTTCATCCCTTCGGTGCCCATCGCGATCCCGTCCGTGACGCTGATCGAGTTGAACTCGATCGGCGTGCCGCCGGCGGCCCGGATCCCCTCCTTCACCTTCTCGGCCAGCTTCCGGTGGTTCCAGTTGCAGGGCGTGACCTCGATCCAGCAATGGGCCACGCCGACCAGGGGGCGCTTGAGGTCCTCTTCGGAGAAGCCGATCGCCTTGAAGTAGGACCGGGCGGCTGCGCGGTCGGCGCCGTCCAGGAGCGTCCGGCTCTTGTGTCTCGGGTCGAAGGTCATGGGGATGTCTCCTTGCGCTTGGCGACGAGGAACGTGAACTTTCCCTGCTGCACGACCTCGCCGTGCTGGTCGACGATCGAACGCTCCTCGAGCACGAAGCCGCCGTCACGCATCGGCCGTTTGGAGAGAATACGCGAGCGGGCGTGCATCGTGTCGCCGACGCGGAGCGGTCTCACGATCTGCCAATCGAGCCCCACGAACGCGAGGACGGCCATGGGTGGATCCTGGATACGCCAACCCAGCCCGATCGACAGACACAGGGGCAAGACGTCGGGGACCGCGACCGGCCCGACGGGCAGCTCGCGCGTCAAGCCGAGATACATGGCGACGTGCGTCTCCGTGACGGTGATGGCCGGCGACACCTGGACACTGTGGACGACGACGTCCTCGAAGTACGTGCCCCTCACCGGCGCTTCTCCACGATCAGGTCGGTCTCCCCCTGCTGGACGACCTCGTCGCGCTGGTTGAGGACGGTGCGCTCGAGCGTGACGAGACCGCGGTCCTCTTTGGAGAGGTCCTTCTTGGCCTTCACCTTGGCCCTGAGCCTGATCGTGTCCCCGATCTTGACCGGTGCCTTGAATTTCCAGCGCAGCCCGGCGAACGCGAGCGTCGCGTACGGCACGGACGCGCGGCTGAACAGCCCGGACTGGATCGCGAGGCAGAGCAGGCCATGGGCGATGCGCTCGCCGAAAATCGACTGCTTCATGAACTCGGCGTCGGTGTGGAGGACGCTGTAGTCGCCGGAGAGGCCGGCGAACATCACGATGTCGGCCTCGGTCACCGTACGCCCGGGTGACTCGCACTCCTCGCCCAGGGAAATCTCATCGAAGTACCGCCGGTGCTCGGTCATTGGCGGGTTGAGGATATCACGCGCGCACGCCGAGCTCCTTCCGGACCAACGCGGCGCCGGCGGCGAGCGCCCGAAGCTTGCCCCGGGCGACGTCGCGGGCGAGCGGCACCATCCCGCAGTTGGTGCACGGGTAGAGGCGCTCGGGCGGAACGAAGGGCAAGACGCTCCGGATGGTCGCCGCGACCTCCTCCGGCGTTTCGATCGCGGCCGTCGCGACGTCGACCGCGCCCACCAGCACGTCCTTCCCCTTCAGAAGACCCAGGAGCGCGAGGGGGACGCGCGAGTTGGCGCACTCGACCGAGACCTGATCGATCCGGCTGGCCGCGAGCGCCGGGAACGTCTGCTCGTACTGGCGCCACTCGCCGCCGAGGGTCGCCTTCCAGTCGACGTTCGCCTTGATCCCGTAGCCGTAGCAGATGTGAACGGCGGTCTTGCAGGGCAGCCCCTCGATGGCGCGGTGGAGCGCGTCGATCCCCCACGCCCGCACGTCGTCCATGTAGACGTTGAAGGCGGGCTCGTCGAGCTGGAGCACGTCGAGACCGAGCACCGCGAGCTCCCGGGCCTCCTCGTTGATGACCCGGGCGAACTCCATCGCCAGGCGCCGCCGGTCGCGATAGTACTCGTCGGCCAGCGTATCCACGATCGTCATCGGCCCCGGGATCGTGAACTTGAGCTGTCGTCCTGTGTGGGCCCGCGCGAACCTGACTTCGTCGGCGTGCACCGACCGACGGCGGACCAGCGGCCCCGTCACCGTCGGCACCTCGGCCTTGTAGCGGTCGGCCCGGATGCCGATCGTCACGCGCCTGGCGAAGTCGACGCCCTCGATCGCCTCGAGAAATCCGTGGACGAAGTGCTGCCGCGACTGCTCGCCGTCGGTCACGATGTCGATGCCGGCCGTCTCCTGCTCTCGCAGCGCGACCAACACCGCGTCGCGCTTGCCCTCGGCGAGCGCCGGACCCGACAGGCTCCAGGGCGCCCACAGCACGCCGGGCTTCGCGAGCCACGAGGGTTTGGGCAGGCTGCCGGCGATCGTTGTCAGGAGCACGAGCCGCTTCGAGCAGGCGGAGTCAGGCGAAGAGCGACGCCGCGGCCCGACCGAGCATGGCGGTGCCCCGCACTTCGTCGTCGAACAACGGCACGACGGCCCGCACTCGGTCGTCGAACTTCTCGCGGATCGTCTTCATGTGGTCGTCCTGCATCTGCATGCGGTTCAGGACGAACTCGGGAACATCCGCGCCGAGGGCCTGGCGGTCCAACACCATGTTGACGATCACGCCCCCGATCGGGATCCCGAACTCGTGGAACCAGCCGATGAAACGGGTGATCACCGCGATCGGCAGAGCCTCGGGCAGCGTGACGAAGAAGAAGGCGGTCTTTTCGGCGTCCGTGAGGAGCTGCCGCGCCTGTCCCATGCGATCGCGGAACCCGAGCAGGTACTCGAGCAGCGGGTCCGCCTCCTTCTTCTTGGTGAACGAGAGCATTTCGCGCAGCGTCCGCGCCTCCTGCCGCGACTTGAGCATCTTGTCGACCCAGAGGGAGTACACCTTCGACATGCCGAGCAGGCGTCGGGCGTTCGCGGTCGGCGCGGTGTCGAATACGTAGACGTCGTATTCCTTCTTCAACATCATCTCGACCATGTTCTCGAACATCGCCGACTCTTCGAAGGCGGGGTTCATGGTCGCCGACTCGACGAAGTCGTCGGCCTTGGTCGAAATGTCCGCGAACTTCAAGAACCACTGGATCTTCTCTCGGATCTCCTTCTTGGAGCGCTCGATCGTCTCTCGCGTGTCGATCTCGTAGGCCCAGAGGTTCGGGACCTCGCTGATCGCGGTGTGGCCCCCGGAGACATTCCGGCCGAGGAGACCGGACAGGCTGTGGACCGGGTTGGTCGAGGCGAGGAGCGTCCGCTTGCCCCGGCCGGCGAGCCAGAGCGCGGTGGTGCCAGCCATCGCCGTCTTGCCGACGCCGCCTTTACCGCCGAAGAAAAGGTACTGGAGGCGCGGGTGGTCGGCGATATACCCGGCCATCGACGTCGTGATCTCGAGGCCGGCTGTCAAGACGCGGCTCCGCCCTCGACGAAGAGGCGCTGCGCGAGTCGTTCGATCATCGGCAGCCCCGTGACGTCCCGCTCCATCTCCGGGACGTAAGCGTGGACCTCGTCGCCGAAAGCCGCCTTGATCTCGCCCATGTGCTTTTGCTGCAGCGCGATCCGGTTCCGCAGATAGGGCGGGATATTTCCGCGCCCGAGATCGGGCGGCAGCACGCGGTTCACGATGTAGCCCGAGAGGGGCACGTCGAATTTCGCGAAGAGCGCGGCGGCCTTCTTGGTGTCCAGGATGATCATCTCCTCCGGAACGACCACGAAGAAGAAAGCGGTGCGCTTCTTGTCGGTCAGGATCTGCGAGGAGGCGTTGATGCGATTCTTGATGTACGTCAGCTCGCTCAGGATCTGGTCCTCCTGGACCGTGTCCTCGCGACGCATGGTCGCCGCCACCTGGTCGTACTGGCGCATGTCCTCGCGGAGCTTGGTGATCTTGTTGATCCACTCGTCGTAGACCTTGGCCATCGAGAGGTAGTAGAGCGCGTGGCCCAGCGGGACGAGGTCGTAGATGTAGTAGTCGTAGTCCCCCTGCACGATGATGTCGACGACGGCGTCGAAGATCGCGCTCTCCTCCATCGCGGGCTCCGCGGACGCGGCCGCGATGTAGTTGTCGATCTCCTCCGGCACCCGGTCGAAGCCGTACATGTCGAGGATCTTCTTCCGGATCTCTTCCTGGTAGTCTCGGATCCGCTGATCGGCGTTCACCTCCTGGGCCCAGAGGTTCTGCATGATCGGGACGGGACCCTTGCCGAAGATATCCCGCTGGAAGATGTCGGACAGGCTCGCCTGCGGGTCGACCGAGAAGAGGAGCACTCGCTTGCCCTGGCTCGCGAGCCAGAACGCGCTCGTAGCCGACAGCGTCGTCTTTCCCAGACCGCCCTTGCCCCCGAACATGATGTAGCGGCGGTCGGGCTGACTCTCGAAAACGGTCTTGAGCGACAAACGCGCCTCCCCTATCCCAGCACGTCCGTGACGTCCCGTTCGCGCAGCATGCGGCGTTTCCACGACGCAATCTGGGGCGTCACGTAAGGTAGAAGCCTCAGCGAGTAGTACGGCGGGAGGATCGGAATGCCCAGGAGATCGCCCATCGTGATGAGGATGAAGAGGTGCTCCATGCTCGCGCGCGTGCGCACGGCATGGCGTGTCATCTCGTGCGAGGACATCCCGTACACGATGTCCTTGAAAACTCCCAGGATCCCGCGCTTCTTCTTCGGTTTGTCGTCAGACGGCGTGGAGGTCATACTCCTCCTTTTCCCAGAAATCCTTCCGGCGCGCCATGTTGCGCTTCCAGGTCGCGATCTCGGGCACCACGTACGGCAAGAGCCTGAGCGAGTACACCGGCGGCAGCACCGGCACGCCGATGAGGTCGCCCATCGTCACCACCATGAAGAGCGTCTCCATCTCGTGCCGCATCTCCAGGGCGTGGCGGGCGAACTCGTACCCCGTCATCCCGTAGAGAAACTTCGAGAGCGCCTCGCGCACCCCGGCCA
>WNFE01000461.1_pt1 | contig 30066 bp, 25 predicted proteins | sample 5400451 | NCBI WGS metagenome assembly WNFE01 (sample SAMN13153344, study PRJNA577476) | soil metagenome | isolation source: 200 cm saprolite under Douglas fir tree site 2 hole 2 | place: USA:California | collected 2015-04-18
GCCACCGCATAGTACGTTGCGCCTTTACGCTCGATGATGCGATAGGCCGCGTCCCGCGTCTGGACAAAAATTTCTTCCATGGCGCGCGGATCGTAAGGCAGATTCTGAGTCTGGCAGAATTCCGGGAGGCGCATGCCTGCGATGTTGGCCAGCGACCATACCGGTACTTCACTGTCCCCGTGTTCACCGATGATGTAGGCATGAATACTGCGGGCGTCCACACCGAAACGCTGGCTCAGCAGGTAGCGAAAGCGTGATGTATCCAGAACCGTGCCGGAACCGATCACGCGCTGGGCAGGCAGTCCAGAGAGTTTCCAAGCCGCGTAGGTGAGTACATCCACCGGGTTGGTCGCGATCAGCAGGATGCCGGCGGGATTGTGCTTCACCACTTCAGGTATGATCGCCCGCCAAATGGCGGCATTTTTCTTAATGAGATCGAGTCGCGTCTCTCCAGGCTTTTGGCTGGCGCCCGCCGCCAACACGGTCACGGAGGCGCCCGCGCAGTCCGAATAGTCGCCCGCCCAGATGCGCGTGGGATGAGTGAAGGGCACAGTGTGATTGAGGTCCATGGCCTCGCCTTCCGCCTTGGCGCGGTTGGCGTCAATCAGGACGATTTCGGAAGCCAGTCCGCTAAGGAGCAGGGCATAGGCAAAGGTTGCGCCGACATTTCCCACACCGACTACAGCGACACGCACGGGGCCAGCATGCTCTTCCATCTTAATTTTCCACGCATGGTAGTTCTCACGGAGCCGACTGGCTAACAATCCACCTTCCAATATCCTTCGCGCTGGTACCCGATCTGCAGCAGGCGGTTTTTCGGGTCGTGCCGCTTCTCACAGTTGGGACATTTCAAATAGCGGCTCCAGGCCGTTCCTTGACGATCATAGTTTTCCGAGACTGCGAAGGTGGTCCCGCAACTGCAAGGGATGACAAACATCTTGAGCCGCTTGTCCGTGCTCTTGAGCATTTGGGCCAGCCAAGATACAGGTTTAACGGATTCCCAGTAGCACCGCAACATAATCGCGCACCTTTTTCAGAAGCGCGGGATCGGTTTTGGAATGAAACGCTGCATGGCGGGCAACCCAGTCCAAGCTCTTCAGATGGTCCACCAGAACCGCGCCTTCTACTTTGTCCACCACGGTGGGAAGGGCGAAAGGATAAGGTTTGCGCTGGCTAGTGAGCGGGCAAACCACCGCTAGGCCCCTGGCGCGGTTGTAAACTTGGTCAGTCAACACCAGCGCGGGACGTCGCTTGGCTTGTTCCCGCCTGCTTTGCGGGTCAAAGTCCATCCACACCACATCGCCTGCCCGCGGCACGTAACGGGCTACCATTCCAATGCTTCCTTGCCGCGTTCCCGTCCGGTAGCGGTTTCGTCGTAACAGTTCTCCTGAGTGATCTGCGCGACCAGTTCCCGCAAGGTCGGAACCCGGTCGACGCGGCGCAACTCGATCTGCCCGTGCGCAGCCTCCATCAGGACGCGGTCGCCCTCGGCCAACCCCGCCTCTTCAGCCAAAGGCTTGGGAATTCGGACCGCCAGAGACAAACTCTGCGCAGTGGCAACCCCCACCCTCGTTCCAAAGAACGGAACGACGAGGGGGCACCCGATTACTCTTCGACCGCGACCATCGAATTCTTCTTGCCACGCCTGTTGGCTTGGAGGACTTTTTTGCGCAGGCGCAGCGACTTGGGTGTGACTTCCACGTATTCATCGTCAGTAATGAACTCGATGGCTTGCTCCAGATTCAAATTGCGGAAGGGAACCAGGCGAATCGCCATGTCGGACGTCGAGGAGCGCATGTTGGTCAGCTTTTTCTCGCGCACGACGTTCACGTCCAGGTCGTTGTCTTTGGCATTTTCGCCAACGATCATGCCTTCGTACACATCGATGGTGGGGCCAACAAAGAGCTCGCCGCGCTCCTGCAGATTGTAAAGGGCATAGGGAGTAGTGACCCCGTTGCGATCCGACACTAGCGCACCGGTCAGTCGGTGCGGGATTTCTCCCTGCCATTCTATGTAGCCATCGAACAACGAGTTCATCACAATCGTGCCTCGCGTGTCGGTGAGCAACTGGCTGCGGAGGCCGATCAGCCCGCGGCTGGGGACGCGGAACTCGATGCGCACCCGCCCGTATCCGTGATTGTGCATGTTGAGGACTTCACTCTTGCGCGCGCCCAGTTGTTCCATCACCACGCCGACGAACTCTTCCGGTACATCGACGGTCAGCTTCTCGATCGGCTCCATGAGCTTGCCATCCACCCGCTTGGTGACGATCTCGGGCTTGCCGACCATGAGCTCGAAGCCCTCGCGACGCATCATCTCGATGAGGATGGAAAGCTGTAGCTCGCCGCGCCCCATGACCGTGAAGGAATCCGTGCTCTCGGTTTCTTCCACGCGCAGTGAAACGTTGGTCAGAAGCTCCTTCTGTAAACGCTCCCGAAGGTTTCTGGAGGTGACGTACGTGCCCTCGCGGCCGGCGAAAGGTGACGTATTCACCGTGAACAGCATGGCGATCGTGGGCTCATCGATCGCGATATGAGGAAGCGGGGAAGGATTCTCAGCGTCCGTAATGGTTTCACCGATGGTGATGCCCTCTACGCCGGCGACCGCGATGATATCCCCCAGCGCGGTCTCGGTGATGTCGACACGCTTCAGCCCAGAGAATGAAAACAGCTTGGTAATTTTCGTTTTATGGAGGGTGCCATCCAGCTTGGCGATGCCTACATCCTCGCCCGTGTGCATGGTCCCGTTGAACACACGCGCAATTGCGAGTCGTCCGAGGTAATCGCTGTAATCAAGGTTAGCCACCAAAATCTGCAGCGGTCCGGCGGGATCACCTCTGGGCTCCGGGATGGTCTTGACGATTGCTTCGAACAATGGCTGCAGGTTTTCCCCGCCGCCCTTGATGTCCGTGGAAGCCGTGCCCGTTTTAGCGTTAGTGTACAACACCGGAAAGTCGATCTGCTCTTCCTTGGCATCGAGGTCAATGAACAGGTCGTAGACCTCGTTCAAGACTTCCTGGGGACGCGCATCGGAGCGGTCAATTTTGTTGATGACCAGAATTGGGGGGAGATGTGCCTCGAGTGCCTTGCTCAGTACGTAGCGCGTCTGTGGTAAGGGGCCTTCGCTGGCATCCACCAGCAGCATGACTCCGTCTACCATCTTGAGGGCGCGTTCTACTTCGCCCCCGAAGTCGCTGTGGCCGGGCGTGTCTACAATGTTGATTTTGATGTCGTGATAGAAGATGGCGGTGTTCTTGGCCAAAATGGTGATGCCGCGTTCACGCTCCAGGTCATTGGAATCCATGACCCGCTCGATAAGGTGCTCGTTGGCGCGAAAAGTGCCGCTCTGCCGAAGCATGGCGTCCACCAACGTCGTCTTGCCGTGGTCCACGTGAGCGATAATGGCGATATTGCGAATGTTTGAATTCAAAAGTCAGTTGCCTTCCTGAAGCATGGCAAAGCCCTACTCTACTACCACTTTACTATGTATGCGGGCTCTGCAGTGAGGCTAGTTTCCCAGTAGCCCCGGCGCTACAACATTAGGTCTGGCTTACCTTCCGCCCCTTGCCGCAGGCGGTACCAGGTCGCGATTGCGGCCAGCGAAAAAACAAAGATGATGCTGGAGATGGCGTTGATTTCCGGCGTGATGCCGCGACGCAAACGTCCCCAGATCTCGAGCGGCAGCGTATTGTCGCGTCCGATTAGGAAAAAGCTGACCGCAATTTCGTCCAGCGATAGAGTGAAGATCAGCAGAGCGGCGCCGATGATCGACAAACGGAGGTTGGGAACAGTGATGCGCCAGAAGGTTTGCAAGTAATTCGCACCCAGGTCGAGCGATGCCTCTTCCTGCGCACGATCGAGTTTCTGCAATCCCGCAAACACTTCGGTGGTCGCAACCGAAATCAAGGCCGTGCCGTGACCCAGGATAATTGTGAGCAGGCTCAGCTTCACATCGGCTTGGCGAAATAACATCAAAAGCGAAAGCCCGGTGATGATGCCAGGCAGGATCAGCGGCAGCAGAACCAGACGGCGGAACAGAGCCTTGCCCGGAAAATTGGCGCGATCGAGAGCCAGCGCCGCCGGAATTCCGAACGCCAAAGAGACGGTCATGGCTGCAAGCGCGACCAGCAGGCTGTTCAGGACGGAACTCCAGATGGCATCATCTGCAAGAAGGATGCGGTACCAGTGTAGGGTCAAATCGCGCGGGGGAAATCCACCCACGCCAGAACCATTGAATGAGTAGACGATCAGAATAATGATGGGCAGGTAAAGAAAGCCGAAGACGAGAATGGCGTGCCAGCGCAGGCAGCTGGAATTGAGTGTGGTGCGTCCACTCATCGTAAGCTCCACTTCTTCTCGAGACTCTCCGACAGAAATAGGAGAGCGAGCACCAGGGCCAGCATGCAGAACGAAATCGCCGCGCCCAGGGGCCAGTTGTAGGCCGCTCCGAACAAGCTGACCACGATATTGGAAATCATGATGCCGCTGGGTCCGCCCAGCAGGAGCGGCGAGAGAAAGTCGCCCAGGCTAAGCACAAACGCGAATGTCGCTCCCGCCAGAACTCCGGGGATCGAAAGCGGAAAGATCAGTCTCCAGAAAGTTTGCCAAGGCGATGCGCCCAGATCGTGTGACGCCTCGACTAAATTCCGCGGGATGTGTTCCAGCGTCGAGTAAATCGGCAGGAACGCGAATGGGGTGTAAATATGGGTGAGCGTCAGCACCACCGCGAACGGACTGTACAATAGAAATTCCAGCGGATGCTGTGTCAGGTGTACATACTGCAGCAGCGTGTTGAGCACACCATCGCTGCCTAGGATCGTTTTCCAGGCGTAAGCGCGAACCAGATAGCTGACCCACAGCGGAATGATCACCAGTTGGTACAAGAGCTCTTTTCTCTTGCCCGTACAAAACGAAAGGTAATAAGCCAACGGATAGCCGAGCAGCAGAGAGAAGATCGTCACTCGTGCCGCAATCCACATCGAGCGAAACAGCGTTTGCAGGTAGACATTTACCTTGAAGAGTTGGCGGTAATTGTCCAGGGTCCAGGAATGGACAAGCACCTGCGAAGGTGAAACCGACCAGAAGCTGTAGCAGAAAAGCAGCGCGTACGGAACGAGCAGGAACACGGCCACCCACAGCAGGGGTGGTACCGTGATCGCGGTTCGATAGGCGCGGGAGAACATCAGGTTCTTTCCGGGGTTTGCCGAACCTGGGCCTGTTGAGCCTGGGATGGCCGGACGGGCACCGCATCCGCCGGTGAGAACTCAAGGTCAACATCCCCGTTCCAGTTCTCACGGCTGGCGGTGCGAATGGAAAGTACGAGTCCATCGGCGCACTCGACCTGGATCAACTCCGTGGCTCCGTGAAATGCCTGGCGCAAAATCTTGCCGCGAAAGCGTATAGCTGCACCGCTGCCACCAGTTCCCGCCAACCGGATGTTTTCGGGGCGCAGCGAAAAGAGTCCCGGTCCGTCCCGCAAGCCGGTTCGCCAGAACAGCGAATGGCACTTAGCCACTCCGTCTTTTACTTCACCACTCAGCAGATTGGTGTGGCCGATAAACTCGGCGGTGTACGCGGTCGCGGGACGGCTGTAGATCTCTCGCGGAGACGCTACCTGCTCCAGTTCTCCCATGTGCAACAGCGCAATGCGGTCCGACATCACCATGGCCTCTTCCTGATCATGAGTCACAAACACGAAAGAGATTCCGACTTCCCGCTGCATCGACTTTAGTTCGACCTGCATCTGGCGTCGGAGATTGGCGTCCAGGGCGGAAAGTGGCTCGTCGAGTAACAGCAGGCGTGGACGGTTCACCAAGGCGCGGGCAAGGGCAATGCGTTGTTGCTGTCCGCCGCTGATTTTTGATGGTTTGGAAGCAGCGTAAGGAGTCATCTTGACCATTTCCAACGCCTGTTCGACTCGCGTCGCGACTTCCTGCCCGGGGAGTCGGGCGATCTTCAACCCGTAGCCCACGTTTTCTGCGACTGACAGGTGCGGGAACAGAGCGTAGTGCTGGAAGACGGTGTTGACCCGGCGCCGGTACGGGGGCAGGTTGTCAAGGCGCTCGCCACCCATCAGAATCTCGCCGGAACTGACGCTCTCAAATCCGGCGATGATACGGAGCAACGTGGTTTTGCCCGAACCGCTTTCACCCAGGATGGTGAGGAACTCGCCTTCGGCAACTTGCAGCGAGATGTCGCGCAACACTGGGTTCTTCCCGAACGATTTCGCGACGTTGCGGATGGTCAGCAACGCAGGCGCGGAAGCTTGTGTCGCATCCGGGATCGCGGGTTGGCTTACGGCTGGCACGTTGTCCTTTGTAGGGCTTTGGCCTTACGTAGCGCCAGCAAAATGCCAGCGCCACGGTCCCAAGCGACGGCCCCGTACTACTGAGTGGTGTCCTAATCTCGTCCCCCTCTTGGGTTTCTCCAGAGTGGGGTTCACGGAGCAGACTACTCATTGCTCGATGAAACCGATACAGTTGCCATCGGCGTCCTTCACATACATTTCTCGGGTACCCCAGGTCTGGTCAACCGGTCCGGTGTCAATGGGGACACCTTTTGCGACGAGTTCCGCGTGCAGAGCATCCACGTCCTCAACGAGCAGGTTCACCACACCGCCAGAAACTCCGTCACCGGAAAACGAGGAAACGTGAAGCCAGACTCCGTCGCGCGTCAAGCCCGCGTAACCGGGATCTGATTTTGTGTCATCCACGCGATGGGCGAATTCCCGCCGGAAGCCTAGTCGGTTGCAATAAAAGTCCGCCGCCGCGGTCGAATTCGACACTTGGACGAGAGGGATCGCGAGCTTGAACATTCGGCACCTCACTCGGATAGCTGACATCTTAACGGAGCCGATGCATCCGGGAAATCAGGCGGCGGCCTTCAAATTGGGAACTACCTACTACTGCGCTGCTTTCACTTCGTTCCAAATCTCGTTGTACTTGGCGCGGCGCGGCACATTCTGCCAGAAGTAAAGCCGCTTCTGATAGTTGTCCACATCGTCGAGATGCAGGCTCTTGATCTCGTCCGGCGTCATGTGTTGTGCCGCTTGCGGGTTCGCCGGAGTATATCCGGTCACATCAGTTACTTTCTTCTGGGTCTGCGCCTCGACCATATACTCCAAAAATTTGTGTGCCAGTTCCTTGTTTTCGCTGCCGGCGGTGATCATCAGGTGATCGATCCAGCCCGTGGTGTTCTCTTTGGGGATGGTTTCTCCGACCGGAAAATTGATCTTGCGAAGTTGGTTGGTCATCAGCGGCCAGCCCATGGCCGCGACCACTTCGTGATTCTGGAAGAGGTTGGTCAGCTCGCCTCCGGTCGACCACATTTTGCGCACGTTCGGTTTCAACTCCAATAGCTTCTTCTTGACCGCGTCGAGTTGTTCGTCAGTGAGATTGTAGAGCTGGGAGGGATCGGGTTTGTCGAAGCCGAGAATCTGCGCTGTCATGTACACGGTGGAAAGATCGTCCCACACGGAAATCTTGCCGCGATACTTCGGGTCCCAAAGAATATTCCAGGTGTCTGGAGTCTTTGGGAAAGCCGTGGTGTCGTAAATCAGCGGATTGGGTCCCCACATGAAGGGCACGCCATACACCTGTCCGTTGATGCGCACCAAGGTCAGGGAAGTAAGCTGCGGCGAAAGAAGGCTGTAACTGGGAATCTGCGAAAGATCGAGCGGGAGGGCCAAACCGGCCGCCGCGATGGAAGTCGCGACGTCGCTCGAAGGCGAGATTACATCGTAATTTCCAGCGCTGCCGCCGCGCAGCTTGGTGGTCAGTTCGTCACTCGATCCCATGTAGGTCGCGGAAACCTTGCAGTGGTTCCGTTCCTCGAAGCCACGTACGAATGATGGGTCGGCATAGCCTTCCCACACCAGCAGGTTCAGCGAGGGCGTTTTCTTGGTGCAAGAACCTAATAGAAGGACGGCTGCAAACAGCGAAGCCGAAACCGCAAGACGCCGAATCATCATTATTGCGACCTCATTTATTGTGACCTCCGCTGCCGCCGTCGCCGCCGGCCATCCGGATGCCCGCCGCAGCATATTAAAAAGTAGGCGGAGTATTCACCCACAGCACCCAGGTTTCGCCACGGCCGGGATTGGTCCAACGATGCGGAGTGGTGCTCTCGAAATAAAAGCTATCGCCTGGCTGCAGCCGGTATTCCTCTTCTTCCAACGAAATCTGCAATTCTCCCTGCAGGATGTACAGGAACTCCTCGCCTTCGTGGGTGTAAGACTCTCCGCTGCCGGACTGGGGAGCGATGCGGAACAGGTGTGGCTCCATTACTGTGTTGCCCCAGGCCAGCAATTCCATGCGGACCCCAGGACCGGCCTCTAGCACCTTGCGTTTGTCCGGTGACACCAGACGAATACTGGATTCCGCGGGATCGAAAAAACCCAGAATGTTGGTTTTGTAAAAGCGCGCCAGCTTGCGCAGGGTGGAAACCGACGCGCTCATGTGCGAGCGTTCCAGAGCGCTCAGGAATCCCACAGAGATGCCTACCGCTTTGGCCACTTTGGCAAGAGAAAGCCCGCGCCCGATGCGCAACTGGCGCAGGCGCACGCCGATCGCTCGGGCGCCGCCGTCGGGGGCGGCCCGTACCTGGCCGTTGCGCTTGAGCAATTGCACGATTGCGGGAGCATTTAAGCCGCGTACCCGGCGCAGGAAACGCGCCCGCTTTAGCAGTTTGATGTCCTCTGGGCCGTAAAGGCGGTACTTGCTGGCAGTGCGGCGCGGATGAGTGAGGCCGAGGCTCTCCCAGGAGCGAATCACCGAGGGAGAAACGCCCACCAAGCGTGCGACGTCGCCGATTTTCAAGTAGGGTTTTCGCTCGACCGGTTTCATTCCCGAGCCATGCTCCCCGCGAATTTAGCGATTAGGAAGAACGCTATTTTTTGCTTGACAGTTTGTGCAGACTACCTCTAACCTTGCGCGATTATAGCAAGGTTTGTGTTCGGTGCAAGCCTGCATTTTCACATTGAAACTTCTACCGTAGCGCGGAGAGCCCCCAATGCCATCAACAGCACGCTGCGCGGTTTGCTGGCTAGTCGTAGTGTTTTGTCTTGCGACTCCCACCTTCCTCCTGGCCCAAAGCACGGGCGGCAGAATTCTGGGCCGCGTGGCCGACCCCAGTACTGCAGTCCTGGCCAACGCGAAGGTAGCGCTGGTCAACGAAGCGACCGGCGTCAGTCAGGAAACACAAACCAATGGCAGTGGTGACTACGGGTTTCCGCAGGTCTCGGTTGGCACTTACCGGCTGGAGGTCGACCTTTCCGGTTTCAAGAAATCTGTGCAACGAGGAGTGGTGGTAGACCTCAACCAGGTCATCACTCTGAACGTGATCCTGCAGATAGGCGAGACCAAGGAGACGGTGGAAGTTACGTCCGAAGCGCCGCTTGTGGACACCACCAGCACCCAACTTGGCGCGGTGATGGATCAACGGCAAGTGTCGACATTGCCGCTCAACGCTCGCGATACTTACCAGTTGCTGCAGTTGCAGCCGGGAGTGCAGGGTGTGGGCGGGTCAGATCTTTTTTACGGGAGCAATCAGGCCGGGGCGGTGTCGGTCAATGGTGGACGGGGACGCTCCAACAACTTCAACGTCAACGGTGGCGATGGTAACGACTTGTTCGTCAACTCGCCGGCCATTCAGCCTACGCCCGACAGTATTGCTGAATTCCGGGTGCTTTCCAATACATTTGACGCAGAGTACGGACGCAACTCGGGCGCTGTAATTAATGTCGTCACCAAGTCCGGTACCAACAAGTGGCACGGTAGTGTGTATGAATTTTTGCGCAATCAATCATTGAATGCGAAAGGCTATCTCGACCTGCGCCGAGCCGATGACAAGCAGAACCAGTTTGGCGGTACCCTCGGCGGGCCGATCAAGAAGGACCGGACGTTCTTCTTTGCGTCGTATGAAGGACGCCGCGTGGTCCACGGTATCTCCTCCGACCCGGTCATAGTTCCGACGGCGGCCGAGCGGGCTGGAGATTTTTCGGCGTCCCCCTTTGATCCTTCCGCGGTGATCGGAACGCAGACCTTCGCGGACATATTGAACGCCCGGTGTGGCGTGGGCGCCACGGTCAGCGCGACCTACAACTCGCTCTTTCCCAATAACGTGATTCCGACGAACTGTTTCGATCCGGCGGCTGCGGCTATCCTGCAGGGTTTCGTGCCTTGTCCAAATGCCGATCCCACATGTACCAATCTAAACAGTGTCAGCAGCCTTTTCCGTGCCATTCCCAACGATGACTCTCATGAAAACCAGTTCACGGTAAAAATAGACCACAGGATTAACGACAAGCAAAACCTGAGTCTCTACTACTACTTCAACGATGGTTTCGATGGGCAACCCTTTACAAGATTTCAGGCAGCTACACCCAATCTCCTGCCGGGATTCGGCAACAACAACGCTACCCGCTCGCAACAGGTGAACCTGTCGCACACCTGGACCATCAGTTCGACGACGGTCAACGAAGCCAGGGTTACTTATTTCCGCGAGGCGCAAGGCACGTTTCTGCATCCCCAGCGAACCAATCTGGTGACGGATTCTTGTGGTGCGGCTGCTGCTGCGGTTTGTTTTACCGGCACCAGCGACACCCCGGGCGTGATTCCAGCCGATCCCAGGATAGGCATTACTCCGAATTTGGGAGCGAACCGCGAAGGCGTGCCGTTCATCAGCATTAGTGGCGGCTTCACTATCGGCAACAACTTCGAGGGCGAGTTGCCGCAGAAGGGTAATACCTACCAATTCAGCAACAACCTGACTAAGATCATAGGGAACCACACAACCAAATTTGGCGTCGATTTTAGAAATCAACGCTTCTTACAAACCTTGTACTTCGACGTGAACGGCGATTTCAGCTACTTTGGCGGAGGGCTTAACGATCCTATCGCTTTAGATGCCAACGGAAACCAGAACTTGTTTCCAAACTACCTTCTGGGCATTCCCGACTCCTACTTGCAAGGGTCGGCGCAGACGGAAGATATCCGCGGAAATTCTGTTTACCTGTTTGCTCAAGACAGCTGGAAGATCAAGCCTAATCTGACTCTGAACTACGGGTTGCGTTGGGAGTTCAACCAGCCAATCTATGATGCAGGGCTACGCTACCAAACATTCCGGCCAGGGCAGCCTACGACGACATTTCCCTGTCAGCTAAGTGCCGCGAGCCTGGGGTCACTCGGCTATGCGGACACTAATTGCAACCCCGGAGGCTCGGCCGCAGCCGTATTTCCGCTCGGATTGGTTGTCCCCGGAGACAAGGGCGTTCCCAAGGGGCTGACCGACAGTTACTACAAATCTTTTGCTCCGCGCATCGGAATCGCCTGGGACCCGTGGAAAAATGGCAAGACCACGATCCGGGGCGGCTTTGGGCTTTTCTACAACCCAATCGAACAGCTTGTGCTCGAGCAGTTCCAGGGTGAGCCTCCCTTCGGCGGGAGCTCGCTGATTTCCGGAGGTCTGTTTAATACGCCGTTCGTAAGCCAGAGCGGAAGCACCGGAAATTTAACTATCAGCCCAAATCCGTTCAACGGCATTCTCAACCCGGCGCATGGCCAGGCAGTGGACTGGTCTTCGTTCCGTCCCATTCTTCTGTTCGGAGAACTGGAGCCTCACCTGCGTGCTCAGTACACGTCGCAGTACAACCTAGGAATCCAACGTGAGATTGGCAAAGACATGGTGCTCTCGGTGGGCTATGTGGGTTCCCAGGGGCACCGCTTGCTCGCCACCAAAGACTTGAATTTCGGCAACGCGCAAACCTGCATTGACATGCAGAATATTTCCGATTACTACACCAACGTAGCTCCCGATCCCACTCTCGCCCTCGATTACTCCTGCGGTCCATTCTTTGCGGACAGCCCGTTCTTCCTGCCTGCCAACAGTATTCCCGCGGGATTCACGGTTCACCTGCCTTACGGTTCGGTTCCAACCGTGGGCGCTGGCAACCCAGACATCAATCTGGTAGGCCTGCGTCGCTATAGTTCACCCATATGCGAGCCCACCACTGGCGCTGGCTGTCCCTCCGACGGCGTACCTGTGTTCTCCAGCATCTTCGCCCAGGACACAATCGCCAACTCTAACTACAACTCGCTACAAGCGTCCTTGGAAAAGCGATTTACTCACGGGCTACAGTTCGAGTTGGCATATACGTACAGCAAGTCAATCGACAATGCCTCGAGCTTTGAGAACATCCTGAAACCGATCTGCGATCGCTGCAATCGTGCACTTTCTCTTTTTGACGCGCGGCAACGGCTTGTTATCAGTTATCTCTGGGAACTTCCCGTTCCCCAATACCAGGGAGCGAAGGGCAAGTTCCTTAACGGGTGGGCTGTCTCGGGCATTACCAGTTTCCAGACCGGTTTCCCGATCCGCATTCAGTCAAGTAACGACTCAGAGCTGGAGAATAGCTTCGACTTCGAGCTCCCCGGCAAGCCGGATCTCGTTGCTCCCTTCCGCACTTTTGATCCGAGGAAGAATGGCAACTACTATTTCGACCCGACTTCCTTCCAACCCCCGGTGCAGTCTGCCAATTCCACCCCGCTGCAGTTATTGGGCAATGCGCCGCGGACAATCTGCTGTGGACCCGGCATCTCCAATTTCGATTTCTCCATCCAAAAAATGTTGCCCGTTGGGGAAGGCAAGCACTTCGAGTTCCGGGCGGAGTTTTTCAATATCTTTAACCACACACAGTTCTTGAACCCTGACGGCAACATCAGCGACGGAGCGGATTTCGGCCGCGTCAAGCGCGTCCGTGATCCGCGAAATGTTCAGTTCGCATTAAAGTTTGCGTTCTAGTTCGAAGCCCGTGCGGCTGCCGCGCGGAAATTCTAATGGCCGCATCGGCCTGAGCTTCCCGGGAGACCAAGATGTACCCCGAATTGCAAAAAGAGCTCGAAACTTTCGAGCGTCGCACGCCGAAGTCCGCCGCGGCTCACAAGAAGAACCTCAAGCGCATTCCCTTGGGCGTGGCGAGCAACTATCGCGCTTACGACCCTTACCCGATTTTTGTGAAAGAGGGGCAGGGCAGCAAGTTCCGCGACCTCGACGGCAACGAGTACCTCGATCACAACCTTTGTTTCGGCGCGCTCATGGCCGGCCATTGCCATCCCGCGGTCATGAAGGCAGTGGAAAAACGTCTTAACACCGGCACCATGTTCGGTATGCCCCACGACATGGAGTGGGAACTCGCGGAAGAAATTTGCCAGCGCTTTCCGGTCGAAATGGTGCGCTTCGGCAACAGCGGCACGGAAGCCACGATGCACGCCGTCCGCCTGGCCCGCGCCGCTACTGGCCGGGACAAGATCGTAAAGTTTGAAGGCGGTTACCACGGCCTGCACGATTCCGCGTTAGTCAGCGTGAAGCCGCACGCGCCCGACTACGGCGCTATCAACGCTCCGACTTCGGTTCCCGGCGGGCTGGGAGTGCCGAAGTCTGCGGTGGCCAACGTTGTCGTCGCGACCTTCAATGACCTGGCAAGCGTCGAGCTTCGCTTCAAGCAAAACCCTGGCGAGATCGCGGCCATCATCCTTGAACCCATCATGATGAATGTTGGCCTGTGCATGCCACAGTCCGGCTTTCTCGAGGGTCTGCGCGATATTGCCACCAAAAACGGCGCGCTGCTGATCTTCGACGAGGTGAAGACCGGTGCGAAACTTGGTTGGGGCGGCGCCTCGGAATATTTTGGCGTAAAGCCGGACATGATTTGTCTGGCGAAGTCGGTTGGCGGTGGTTTGCCGCTGGCCGCGTTTGGCACGCACAAGCGGGTGATGGACCTGATCTCGCAACACAAGGTCTTTCACGGTGGCACCTACAACACCAATCCGGTTTCGATGGCTGCCGGCCTGGCGACATTTCGCGAAGTCCTCACCCGCGAGAACTACGCCCTCGTGGACAAGCTCAGCAAAAAGTTGACTGAGGGCTACCGTAAGATCGTCGCCAAGAGCGGTTTGCAGGGTTACGTCGCCAGCGCCGGAGCGAATGGCGCCCTCATGCTCTATGCCAAGGAGATTCGCAATTACCGCGACTGGGAGGCTATCGACGTTGACCTGTGGCGGCACTACTGGTTCGCCATGGTCAATCGTGGCGTGATGGCACAACCATACTGGTGGGACGAGCAGTGGACCATTTCCGTCCAGCACACCGAGGCCGATATCGACACCCACTTGGCCGCGTTTGAAGATGTGGCCCCGGCGCTGGCAAAGGCGCAGCAAGAGCGTTCAGGAGAGGTAGTCGCCGTGGCACACTAGAAATTTTCGACTAGGTTTTTGGGAAGAGCACGACTTCAGCCGTGCCGTACTGACACAAACAGGCTCGGCTTTAGCCGCTGCGGCTAGCCGTTTCCTCCGGCAGCACAATTTTCCGTGCGCCCTGTTCAGCCGTGCCGCTTTGGAGGAGGCGAATTGAGCCATCGAAGTCGCAGACCAAGGAGAGGTATTGTCCGTTAACAATCCTGGGGTGAACCAGCCTCATCTCAAGCGCGTGCTCGGCCGCGCTGACCTGGTTCTTTTGTTCGTGGTCGCGATTTTCAACCTGAACGTGGTTCCGTCGATTGCCGCCAACGGTGGGGCCACGGTCTGGTTGTGGCTGGTATCGCTAATATTGTTCTTTTGGCCGCAAGGCATTGCGGTCATCGAACTGGCGCATCGATATCCCGGAGAAGGTGGCGTGTACCTGTGGGCCAAGGAAGTTTTTGGCGATTTCCACGGCTTCCTGTCCGGTTGGTGCTACTGGACCAACAACATGCTCTATGTGCCGACGGTGATGCTGTACTTCGTCGGCGTGTCGGTCTTCGTTTTGGGTCCGAACCATCAGGCGCTGGCGGACAACAAGATGTTTGCTCTGGTTGCGTCGCTCGTGCTCCTGATCGTTCTGGTGGTGCTCAATATCGTGGGACTGGGCGTAGGCAAGTGGGTTAACAATCTGGGCGGCATTGGCACGGGCGTCGCTGCCGCTACTTTGATTGGTTTAGGGCTAGTCATCTGGTTGCGCTTCGGCACAACGATAAGCGCCGCTGACTTCCGAATTCCGGCGAACCCTCGCTTTGTGCTCAATTCGTTTGGCGTGATCTGTTTTGGACTCGTCGGCCTCGAACTGGCATCGGTCATGGGAGATGAGATCCAGGATCCGCAGCGAACCTTGCCTGGTGCCGTGGCTTGGGGCGGAGTGCTTTCCGGCCTGCTCTATGTTGGAGCTACGCTCACCTTACTGATCGCGGTGAGCAAAGATCAAATCAGCGTGCTGCAGGGCATCGTGCAGGCGGTAGGTCACATGGCAGAGCGTGTAGGAGTGGGATGGATCGTGGCGCCCTTTGCCCTGTTGCTTAGTTTTTCCATTGCCGGAATCGGCTCGGCTTGGCTGGGCGGCTCAGCTCGCATTCCCTTCGTCGCCGGTCTCGATTCCTATATGCCGGCATGGATGGCAAAGGTGCACCCGCGCTACGCAACTCCCTATGCAGCGCTTATCGTCCACGCCGCGGTTTCGATGGTCTTGATCGTGATGAACTTTGTCGGCGCTGGCGTGCAGGAGACATTTCAGAAAATGTTGTCGCTGGCGGTGGTGCTGCAATTGATACCGTTCCTTTATATGTTCGGAGCGTTGCTCAAGCTAGCCGCGAGCGATTCTGCGGGCAACGGATATTACCGCAAGACCACACTGATCCTGGCTGGCGTCAGCGGCTTGGTGACTACGATTCTGGGAATTGCGTTGGTGTTCTTTCCGGCACCGCAAATTACCTCGCTGTGGTCGTATGAAGCGTGGATGTTCGGGGGTACGCTGTTCTTCATCGGGCTGGCCGCATTTTTCTTCTATGTGTATGGCCACCGCAAATTGCAAGACAGAGTGAACGATGCGGGCGTGGGCGTCTCGCCCGTGCGGCCGAGCGGAGTTCGGCAATAATTTGATTCAGGCAGGGGGTCACATGCCGGGTGGAGTAAAAACCGATGTACGAACTTATCAGCTCTACATCAATGGCGAGTGGGTTAATAGCCAGTCGAACAAGACTTTTCCCGTCTACGATCCCGCCAGCGAAGAAGTAATCGCACAAGCCCCCGAGGCAAACGCGGACGACGTGAACCGCGCCGTCGCTGCCGCGAAAGCCGCCTTTGAGGATGGTCCTTGGGCAACCACTACCGCTCAGGAACGCGGTCGTGTGCTCTTTCGCCTCGCCGACAAGATTCGCCAGAACACAACCACGCTGGCCGAACTCGAATCCCGCAACACTGGCAAGCCAATCGTCGAAGCGGAATACGACATCAACGACGTTGCCACCTGTTTCGAATACTACGGCGGCCTCGCCACAAAAATTCTCGGATACGTAAACCCCGTCCCCGACAACGCCATGAGTCTCACGCTCAAGGAACCCATCGGTGTCGCGGGCCAGATCATTCCCTGGAATTATCCCTTGCTAATGGCGGCCTGGAAGCTGGCGCCGGCGCTGGCCGCGGGTTGTACCTGCGTCCTGAAGCCTGCGGAGCAGACCCCCATTACGGCTCTGGAGCTGGCGAACTGGCTGGCCGATGTCGGCCTTCCCCCCGGCGTGGTGAACATCATAACCGGCTTCGGCGAGACCTGCGGTGCGCCCCTGGTGCAGCATCCCGACGTCAATAAGATCGCTTTTACCGGCAGTGCCGCCGTTGGCAAAATCATCGTCAAGCAGGCCGCCGACACGGTCAAACGCGTTACCCTCGAACTCGGCGGCAAGTCACCGAATATTTTCTTCGCCGACGCAGATTTCGAAGCCGCCATCGACGGCGCGCTCTTCGGTGTCTTCATCAACCAGGGCGAAGTCTGCTCCGCCGGCAGCCGCATCCTGGTGCAGAAACCGATCTATAAGAAATTTGTGGACGCCATGGTCGAAAAGGCCAAGAAGATCAAGCTCGGAGCCCCGCTCGATCGCGACACCAAGATGGGGCCCCTGGTAAGTAAAGAGCAGTACGATCGCGTACGCGCTTACCAGGAAGTTGGAAAGAAAGAGGCAAAGCTGGCCACCGGCGGCGGACGCGCCGAGAAGTTTGCCAAAGGCTATTACGTGGAGCCCACCATCTTCTACGACCTGGACAACAGCGCCCGCATCGCGCGCGAAGAAATTTTCGGACCAGTTGCCGCGGTCATCCCATTCGAAGACGAAAAAGATGCGGTTAAAATCGCGAACGACTCTCCCTACGGGCTTGCGGCCGCAGTCTGGACCCGTGACATCTTCAAAGCATTCCGTACGGTGAAATCTTTGCGAGCCGGCGTCGTGTGGGTCAACCACATGCAGCCCACGTATGTTGAAGCGCCCTGGGGAGGATACAAACAATCCGGTTTCGGTCGCGAACTAGGCCCATGGGGGATCGAAGAATATCTGGAGACGAAGCAGGTCCACATCAACCTGAACGAAGCCCCAATCGGCTGGTACTGAGAACCGAGAACTGAAAAACCAAGACTGGGTGTTGATAAAAAGTCGTTGGCCGTGAGTCATCAATTTCAAGATCGTGGATCGGCCACACCTAAAGTCGAGAATGAAGATGGCAACCATTCAACTACAAACCGCGATTCCCGGACCCAAGTCGAAATCTCTAGGCGACCGCCGCGCCAACGCCATACCGCGCGGGCTCTCTATCGGAACGCCTGTCTACGTAGCCAAGGCTGAAGACGCGTGGATCGAAGATGTAGATGGCAACCGCTATCTAGACTTCGCCGGTGGCATCGGCTGCCTCAACGTGGGCCATCGCCGCGAGCCGGTCGTCACTGCGGTAAAGAACCAACTCGATCGCTTTCTGCACACCTGTGTCCAAGTCACTCCCTACGAGGATTACGTGCGCCTTGCCGAGCGCATGAACCAGGTCACGCCGGGCAAGTTCCCAAAGAAAACGCTTTTTGTGAACAGTGGCGCCGAGGCCGTAGAGAACGCTGTAAAGATCGCCCGTGCCCACACCGGCCGGTCGGGCATCGTTGCCTTCGAAGACGCTTTCCATGGCCGCACCATGATGACGCTGGCCCTGACCAGCAAGACTCATCCCTACAAGGCTGGCTTTGCTCCGTTCCCGGGCGATGTTTACCGGATCCCGTACGCCTACTGCTATCGCTGCTCGTACTCCCTCAAGTACCCCTCGTGCGATCTATTCTGCGCGCGCCATCTTGAAGACACTTTCAAGCGGGTTGTTGCGTCGGAAGATGTAGCCGGGGTCATTGCGGAGCCGGTTCTGGGCGAAGGCGGATTTGTTGTTCCACCCAAAGACTTCTTTCGTGTGCTGATGGAGATTTGCCACAAGCACGGCGTTTTGTTCATCGCGGATGAGGTGCAGAGCGGCTTCGGCCGTACCGGACGCCTGTTTGCCAGCGAATACTACGGGATCGAGCCAGATATTCTGGTAACCGCCAAGTCGCTCGGCGGAGGGCTTCCTCTCGCGGCGATCACAGGCCGCGCGGAAATCATGGACGCGCCCGGCCCCGGCGGCCTGGGCGGCACCTTTGCCGGGAATCCGCTTTCTTGTGCAGCTGCCCTGGCCGTGCTGGATATCTTTGAGCGCGAAAACCTACTGGCCCGCGCCAACGAATTGGGCGACCGGTTCCAGAAGCGAGCGCGGCAGTGGCAAAAGCGTTGGCCTATCGTCGGGGACATCCGAGGCCTGGGCGGAATGCAGGCGATCGAGTTGGTGCGCTCGTCGGACAAACGAGAGCCTGCCCCCGATGAGACTAAACAGATCATGCAATACTGTTATGAGCACGGCCTGATCACGATTACTGCAGGCTCGTATTCCAACGTGGTCCGCGTCCTGGTGCCGCTGGTAATTACCGACGACCAGATGGACGAGGGCCTGGACGTGCTGGAATCCGCCCTGCAGGCGGTCTATGAAAAAAAGACCGCCATCGCCCAACCGGTTTAGACGGTGGGGCGCGGTCGCCCCACCTGCGGGGCGAAGTGCAGGATGCCCTCCGGACAGCCGGCCGGAGGCCGGCGCTACGAAAATCCGATGCTCTGAAATCCACTACAATGCTTGCGAGATGAATTTATGACTGTCGCTACTGCGATTCTTACCAAGGTTCCCAACTTCGTCAACGGCCAGTGGATCGAATCCGGCGCCACGGAATGGGTCGACGTTGCCAACCCCGCCACCGGCGAGGTCATCGCTCAGACCCCGCTTTGCAACGCCGCCGAGGCTGCCGCCGCGGTCGAGGCTGCTGCCGCAGCTTTCCCTGAGTGGCGCCGCACGCCAGCCGAAGACCGCATCCAGCCGCTCTTCAAGTTGAAGCAGCTTCTCGAAGACCACGTCGACGATCTCGGCCGCATCCTCACACAGGAGAATGGCAAGACCTTTAGCGAAGCCAAAGCCGAGTTGCGTCGTGCCATCGAAAACGTCGAAGTCGCTTGCGGTATACCCATGATGATGCAGGGCTATAACCTTGAAGACGTGGCCCGTGGCATCGACGAGATCATGATCCGGCAACCGCTCGGCGTAGTCGCCGCGATCGTTCCCTTCAATTTTCCGGGGATGATTCCATTCTGGTTTCTGCCCTACGCCATCGCCACCGGAAATACTTTCGTCTTGAAACCGTCGGAGCGTGTGCCGCTCACCATGCGGCGCGCATTTGAGCTGATGGAACAAATCGGCCTGCCCAAGGGCGTCGTGAACATGATCAACGGTGGCAAGACCGTGGTCAACGCCCTGCTCGATCATCCCAAGGTTCGGGCCATCAGCTTTGTCGGTTCCACGCCCGTAGCCAGATACGTGTATGGGCGCGCGGGGGAGAACGGCAAACGCGCGCAGTGTCAGGGCGGCGCAAAGAATCACGTTATCGTTTTACCCGACGCCGACATGAAGATGACCACGCAGATCATCGGCGACAGCGCGTTTGGCTGCGCCGGCCAGCGCTGCCTGGCGGTTTCCGTGGCGGTAACGATTGGCGAAGCGCAAAAAACTTTCCGCGATGCGATTGCCGAGGCGGCCGCTTCACTGCGCGTGGGCAATGGTCTCGACGAAGGTGTACAGATGGGCCCTGTGATTTCGCCTCAGAGCAAGTCTCGGGTTGAGTCGCTGATTGCTGCGGGTGAAAAGCAAGGGGCAAAGCTCCTGCTCGACGGCCGCAACTCCCGAATTCCGAAACACGAAGCAGGGAACTTCGTGAAGCCAACCATTCTCGACGGCGTTCCCGCCAGCAGCGAGCTGACGGAAACCGAAATCTTCGGCCCGGTGCTGAGCTTGGTCCATGCAAACGATATGGACGAAGCCCTCGCATTCCTGGAGCGTAGTCCGTATGGCAATCAGGCATCGCTGTTCACATCGAGCGGCGCGGCCGCGCGCCGGTTCCGCTATGAAGCGCCCGCGGGCAACATTGGTATCAACATCGGCGTAGCTGCGCCTATGGCGTACTTCCCGTTCAGCGGCTGGAAGGACAGCTTCTTCGGCGTGATGCACGCCCAGGGACGTGACGCCATCGAGTTCTACACCGAAAAGAAAATCGTGGTCGAGCGCTGGGCGAAAGAACACTCGCGAAAATTCTAGGTTGGCAACCGAGCGAAGCTCGGCAGAACTGGCGATCTGCTCTAGCCCGGCCCGACGAAGGCGCCTGGGCCTACATGGTACTGCCGAGAGGAAATCCATGTCCGACACCATCCAGAAATACAAAGACTATGTAATGACTGGCTTCATGAAGTCAGTCGTGCCCATTGTGATCGATAAGGCCAGCGGCGCCACCGTCACCGACATCAACGGACGCGAATTTCTCGATTGCTTTGCCGGCATCTCCGTCGTCAACGCAGGCCACTGCAATCCGCACGTCATCGCCGCGGCCAAAGCGCAGATGGAAAAGCTGGTCCACTGTTCGTCCTACATCTATCACGTGCAGCCGGTAGCGGACCTGGCGGAAAAGATTGCCCACATCGCCCCCCGCGGATTGACCAAAACATTTTTCGGCAACGGCGGAGCCGAAGCCGTCGAGGGCGCTATGAAGCTGGCCCGGCTCTACACCGGCAAACACGAATTCGTCTCCCTTCACGCCAGCTTTCATGGCCGTAGTTGGGGCGCGCTCAGCGTTACCGGCAACATGGGACGCAAAAAGCGCGGTGGCCCCTACGCCGCCGGCGTGACCTTCGCGCCGGCTCCCTATGCCTATCGTTCGCAATGGCCGAACGATCCCGAAGAGTGTGGACGCCAGTGCGCTCAAGCCATAGAAGATGTGATTCGCTTTACCACTGCCGACGACGTGGCTGCATTCATCGCCGAACCGGTCATGGGCGAAGGCGGAATCATCGTCCCGCCACCGAACTATTTTAAGGAAGTAAGAAAAGTTCTCGACCGCCACGGGATTCTTTTCATCGCCGACGAAGTTCAGTCCGGCTTCGCCCGTACCGGCAAGATGTTTGCCATCGAGCACTACGGTGTAGAGCCCGACATTCTCGTCACCGCGAAGGGCATCGCCGACGGCTTTCCGCTGAGCGCATTCACCACGCGGCCAGAGATTGCCGCGGCCTACAAGCCCGGCGACCATCTTTCTACGTTTGGCGGCAACCCGGTCTCCTGCGCGGCCTCGCTGGCCAATATCGAATTCATCGAGCAAGAGGACCTTCCGGCGCGCGCCACCGAGACTGGCAACTACGCCATGGCGAAGCTCCGCGACTTGCAGAAACACAATCCACTCATCGGCGAAGTTCGAGGCCTGGGCCTGATGATCGGCGTCGAACTGGTGAAAGATGAAAAGCTGGCGCCAGCTGCTTCCGAAGCCGAAGCCATTCGCGACAGCTTACTGCGCCAAGGCGTGCTAGTCGGTGTAGGCGGTGTCTATGGCAACGTCATTCGCTTCCAGCCGCCGCTCATCATCACCCGGCCACAGATTGATCGAGCCATCGACGCCTTCGCTGCCGCGGTGCAGGAAGTCTCCCAACCCGCGCACGTGTAATTCTGAAATCCCGCGGAACCCGTTTCGTTGCGCTGGCCTGGGTGATCCATTCCGTTAGAGTATGTGTCGAGCCGGACTGAAGCGCATGAGCCGAGCCCGGGGGGGATAGTAGCCCAGCGATTTATCGTTGGGTGCGGATTGCAGAACATCCCGTCCCTAGGGACGACTGAAACTAGCCTCGAAGGGGCAGGCGTCCTTGAGGCACCTAATCTCTCTCCGGAAGTGTGAACAGGGTGGACGGCTTTCTCGTCCCGCTGGGGAATTGTTCGGATTACCTTGGTCATCTTACCTAGACTCGTAGGCCAAGCGACAATGTGGTCAAAGAAGTGGAGCAGTTGTGGACCACATTGTCAAAAATTTCGAGGGTAGGCCCGGGCGGACTGCCCAAGCTACTTGCCTTCTCCTCCTCTTTTGTGTCCTTCCCACGCTGCTGACGGCGCAAGCGCTTGACCCAGTGCTCGAAACCGAACGCCCCGTACCCGTACTTACCGGCAACGCAGGTTTCTTTACTAACGTCACCAGTGGGAAAGACGAGCTTGTTCCCTCGATCAATCCCGTGATCCTGCTGCCACTGGGAGATCGCTGGCTGATCGAATCCAGAGCCGAATTTAAAGGCGCATTCCAGCGCCCTGATGGTGGTGGATCGTACGGTGGGAAAGTAGAGCAGGAGGTCGACTATCTGCAGGTGGACTACATCGCCAACCGTTACGTGACCGTGACTGCGGGGCGGTTCCTCACCCCGTTCGGCATCTACAACGAGCGTCTTTATCCCATCTGGATACGCAGCCTGCAACCGACGCCGCTGATCTTCCCTCTGGGGACGGGTTCCAGTGATGGCGCGATGGTGCGCGGCGGATTTTCCGTCAACCCGAAAGTTGATCTGAATTACGCGACTTACTTTTCCACGTTGAGCACGGTGAACAAATTCGAATCCGATCGCACGGCGGGTGGCCGCCTGGGATTCTTCCTCCCTGGTCCTCGGATCGAAGCCGGTGCCTCCTGGCAGAAGGAACTACAACACGAGCGCTCCAACGCCTTCGGATTTCATTTCGCCTGGCAGCCGACCGCGCTTCCACTGAATCTTCGTTCCGAGTACGCCCGCTCGCACGACGGGAGTGGGTACTGGTTCGAGGCCGCCTACCGTCTGAGCCAGGTGCCATTCTGGCAAAAGGCACTCCGTCGCACTGAAGTCGTGGGACGGGCACAACAACTCTTTGCTGGCGAAATCAGTGAGAAAGAGGCCGAAGAGTACGGTTTGCCGTATGTGAACACGCGGCAGGGAGACTTTGGGTTGAACTACTACCTCAGGGACGGCCTCAAAGCCGCCGCCAGTTACAGCCGTCGCTTCAATTCCGATGGAAACATGAATCTCTGGACCGTGGGAATCGCCTACCGCTTCGCCTTCCCCTTGGGAAGCGTGGGGCCACAATGAAAACAAGGCTCACAATTCTGACGGCCGTATTGGCCCTGGTGTCTCTGGTTTACGCCGCTGATCCGCCCCACAAAAGCGAGACCGCAAGTCTGGTCGTCCCCAGCGCGCACAACACTGCCGAAGCCGATGCCATGCGGGTACACGGAGAGCAACGCTATCGCGCCAACTGTGGCCGCTGCCATGCCGCTCCGCAGAAATTTCCACCCCGGATGATGGCCACGATTGTACGCCACATGCGAGTACGGGCCACCATCACGGACGAGGACATGCGGCTCGTTCTCTTCTACATGACGCAGTAACAGAGGTCAGCAGGCATGACGGTCAGGGCGAGGATACATTTGTGCGGAGTCAAGTTGTATGGAATCGTGTTGGCGACCTGCGCCGTTTTAGGAGTTCAGTTTGCTCAAGCCCAGGATTACGTCCATGCGCACGTCATAGAAATCGTGGCCGACAAGGACAGCCGTTACAAATCTCCGGCGGGAAGTAAGCCGGAAATAACCTTGAAGGCGGGCGAGAAAGTCCTACTTCGAGTCACTGCGCGCAAGGCAAAATCGTGGAACCGAGATGGATCGATCCATGGCTTCACGCTACTGCGCGCCGGGGACCGTACAAAAGTGCCTGACTGGAATCTGCTGCTCCGGCCCGGGACGCAGCAATTCCAGCTGACCGCCCCCGCCGAGCCTGGCGAGTATGTGGTGGTATGCACGGTGATTTGCAGCGAAGATCACGAAGGCATGAATATGAGAGTGGTGGTGGCGCCGTGAATGCGATGAGGAGTCATAGATGAGCAAGACCGGAGCTTGGATTGGCGGTTGCGTGGTCGCGACCGTTCTGCTCGCGCATGCCGCTGGTGAAAGGCCGTTGACTTTTCACGGGCGGATCGCCGACACCCAATGTGCTCTGAACATCCATTCTCTGACCCGGTCGCACGCTGAGATGCTGAAATCCAAATCCACCGGCGGTACCGAAGGCTCTTGCGCGACATACTGCGTGCGATACCTGGGAGGCGATTTTGTGTTGTCGTCGAAAGGCGAGGTCTACCGCCTCGACAATCAGGAAAAGGTACGCCAGTTCGCGGGCCAGAAGGTAAAGATCACAGGCACGCTGGAACCAAAGAGCAAAATTATCCATCTGGTCGAGATCGAGGCTGCAGAATAGGACTAAGTTTCGTCCGTGACTCTTTCCGTGAGCAGTTGAGGCTCAGGCCGTCTTTTTCTCAGCTTCCGAAATCACATACACAATCAAGATTCCCAACTCCGGCTCAATCGGATGACGATAGCGGGGATGCGGAAAAACGACGTAGTACAAGGCTGGATAGCTGAGGATCAGCCATAAAAACAACCACGCACCAGGTCTTCGCTTCCGCAACGCGAGTCCCAGCCCCCAGAAGGCAAGCAGCGAAGAGGCGAGAAATACGGAGTTCTTGATGGGAGCCAGAGCCGGGATCTCCGACGATCGAGGAACTCCGCCCCAATAATAAATAAAACGTTTTACGTTTAGACCCATGAAGCGGGCGTAATCCTCGTGAATGAAAGCCATCGCTTCCCGCTGGCGTTCCGCCACATAAGCGATCTCGCCCATGCCGCGATAGCGTCGCATCTCGTAAATGTTCTGCGTGGGATGGAGATATTCTCTCCAGGTACCGTCGGCCCACGGACCATTCCCGATGCGAAGTTCGGCTCCGAAGTTTGAACGAAGAAACATCAATCGTCCAAAAATGCGGGAGTTTCTCGTCATCCATGGCGTAGTGCAGACGACGAATACCAGCGACGCCAGCACGATTCCAGTCAGCGAAGGCTTGCCGCGTTTCCAGCGCCGGTACCACGCCCACAATCCGGAAGCCAGCAGGAACGCAAGCAGGGAAGTATTGGTAAGGCCCGCGACTCCCCACAGCAGTCCGAACTCGAGCCACGGTTTCAGCCCGTCTCGTTCTTCCAGGTCGAGGGTCAACCAAAAAATGAGCGCCAGCAGCAGCGCCGCCAGGCTCGTTTCCCACACCCACCGCGTACACCAGTACATGACGGACGGCATCACCGCCCACAGCCACGCGGTCCAGATCGCGAGTTTTTCGCTGAAACATCGTTTGGCGATGAGGAAGATAGGAATGCAGGTCAGCGCGGAAAAGAAACTGTTGAGGCCCAGCAGGACCAGCGCCGAGGCGTGCGTGTAAATCCCGAACAGCCGAAAAACTCCAGCGATCAAAAATGGATAGAGCGGCGGCTCCCACGCGGTCGGTCCGGTCGTGTCGCCAAATGGATTGCTGAACCCCTGACCCTGCGCCAGCGAGCGTCCAATGCGTCCCATTTCCCAGCCAAAGCTGAAGTTGTCATCGAGAGCTTTGAACTTATAGGTGTGGGCAACAACGATCCAGCCAAAGCGCAGAGCGAAAGCTACAACCACCATCCAAAAGAAAGAAGCGCGAGCTTGACTCCACCAGCGGCCATAAACAGTGGAGGATGTCGCGGGAGTTATGACGGCATCAGTCATGCGATGTCCCGGCGGGATTCCGGGGGCAGTTCCATTTGTAACTGATACCTCGGAGCCCGGCAACATCCGAGTGGCAACGTTTCGGAAGCGGCGTCCAGGGCCGGAGAAAAGCTGTAGAAGAGTGTTCTTCAAGAGGAAGCCGCGTAAGCGCAGGGGAAGAGCGGCTTCGAGAAACCGCGTAGCGATGTGGAAGAGCGGCACACTTCAGGGCCGCGTCAAGTCCTTCGAAATGAACAGGGCTTTAGCCCCAGAGGTTACAAGCCGCACGCCTTTATCTCGCTGCGGTGTCGCGCGCTTCCGGAGGTAGTTTCGAATAAATCAGCTCTTCCACCTGATTCCAAACTTTCGGATCGCATTCAATTTCCGTGTGAGCCTTCACTAGCACCCGGTCGAACCAGGGATATCCCTCGCAGCTGATCGGATTCGCTTTATAGTCGAATCGGAAATTTCCAACAATCTCTGTCCGGGCCGGGTCGGCGGCGCGAATCGCAGGCCGGCCGTGCACAATCCCGTCCGGCTGGTAGAAATTAATCGCTTGCCCTACGTTGGCGGGGATCACCGTATCGTTCTGCCCGATCTTGGAGACGCTATCGACCTGGATGGTGAGTAGAACCGGGATGCCGTCTCGCTCAAGTTTTCGCGCCAGCGTAACCGTCTCCGAAGCACCCCAGCTGTGTCCGAAGATGACGATGCGGGCGTTTCGTTTTTCCTCGGTCGAGAGTGTTCCATCGTGGTTGCGGTCTAGCCGCCGCCGGATTTCCTGGTAAGCCTTCTCCCTGTGACGATTCTCGAAAGCCTCAACGTACACGCCCGCGGCGTACTGCTTGCGGAGATGCTTCACCACCTGAACCGTGCTATGAATCGCATTGTCGTGTTTGACGAAGCCGCCGACGAAGCCAATGACCATGGCCGGTGGCCCGGCAGATATCTGGGTCGTGGTGATCGAGACCGGTGAGTTTGCCTCGGAGTAGGCGACGGCAACCGGCAGGGAAAAACAGAGAAGGCGAGCCAAGGCAGGAAGACAACGCATAACAGGGAAGGATGATAGCAAAAAACAAAGGTAGGCGGCGGACCAAATGAGCGTATCCAAGAGGATGGGGCTGAGCAGAAGTATTTTGCGCTAGATGAGAACCAATTTGCGCGCGGATCGAGAACTTGAGACGCCACCGCTGGCTAGCTCAACTATTTGCGAGTCAACAACATGTCTCCGCCATGTCTGGTGCCAGGCGAGGTTGGGCTCGCCCCAGTGTTGGCGCTGTACATTGCCCTGTACTCTGCGCTGTACAAGGAGGCGGACCGGAGCAAATCCCAATCGCTCTTAAATTCAAGCATGGTCTCGCGGCTGTGTTTGGGACTCTTCAAAACCCGTTCAATGCGGGCCAGCACCAACTGACGCGCTAGTTCCGGGTCCGAGCTCGAACTGAAAATGTTGCTCGCGCTCAGGCCCAGTCGGGATGAGTCGCCCCCATCCGACAATTCCATCCACAGGGCTCCGTTGTGGTCGGCTACAGGAGTTCCAGCCTCATCGAGGTGCTGGAAGAAGTGATTCAAAGACCTGCGCGCAGGGATACTGTCCTCTCGTGCAGCTTCCGCGACGATGGACTCGAACTCTTCACGGTATTTCTTCCACTCCTCACCGGTGCCCACCACGTTGACGCGCTGCTGATTCTTGTCGGCCTCGAGCTCTTCGGCACGCGCGTCGTTGTTCTCGAACTTCGCCATCCGGATCTGGCGCTCGAGTTCTGTAACCTCGACCGTCGGGTGCGCTTCCAGTTCGCGCTGGGGATTGAATCGCCCGGTGAAAATGTAGGATGCGGCAACAAAGGGCAATACGTGGTCCGCGAAGATAAGCATGGGAACCAGCAATTTTTTGGAGCGATAGAGCTGCTCAGTTCCCGTCCGACACTCGCTGCTTCGCTTAATGGTGCCAGGCACCTGCGCAAAATGAAGGACCCGGAAGTGCGCTTCCGAATGCCGGTGCGCGTAGCGAGTAAAGGAATGCGCAATCGCTTTCGGGCTGGTGATGCCAAAGTCGTTGAGGTAGTCGGGCCCGGTGGCGCCCGCGAAATAGGCGTTGATCACGCGCCGGGTGAAGTCAGCGCAGTTCCGAGTCATGCCATTGAAATGGTTCTGGTTCGGAAGCGAGTTGAACTGTTCGATGAGACGGAGATCCTGCTCGACCGTGGTCTCGACCACAAACATGTACATGCTTCGCTCGAGAGTGGCGCCCACCATCTCCCGCCACTCCGCCTTGTTACTGGTCTTGCAGGATTCGCTGGCGCAATAATTGCCCAGATAATTCTCCCGATATCTTTCCTCGAGCACGTGCTTGATCTGTTGTGAGCCGACCAGAGGACGGTAGTGAGCGTTCTCGACGCCGTACAAGTACACATTGAGTGGCACAACGTTCCATTCAAACGGCTGATCCTCGCCCAAGGTCGTGTAGTTGCTCATGACTGAACCCTGCTCACCGGCGCGGCAAAGGCGCAGCTTCACAGGCGACTCGGGACAAATACGGGAGAAATAGACCGCGCTGTGTCCGGACCCTGTGATCCGGGCAACACTGGTGTCCAGCGACTCATTGAGAACAACTCCCACATCGCCGTACGCTCCGGAACCGGCTAGGCACAACAGAATGAACGCCAGCACAAATGAAAACAGAGATCGGGCAATCACCCGCTTCAATGAAGTGCTCGTCAACGAGGCTGTCACTCTCGCTGGCGTTGGGTACGAAGATGAATTCTGATACCGCAAACGTCTCCTTAGGTCCTCTACAAGTTCGCAATTAGTCGAGCCTGTGTTTTAAGAATCCCAAATTAGTCCGACTGGTTGTAAGGGCTCGTTTTGAAACGGTGTGTGTTATCAACAGCTTAGGTTGCCACTACACCCTCAATAAGGCCTATTTTCTACAGTGGCGACGGCATACAAAAGTAACCTTGGTAATAGGACTTAGGTAATGCTGGTGGGGAGTGGTCCTTTCAACGGCAACGCGGTCTAGTGTTCCAGTCGGAACATGTTGTTATTACTGGAGTATATGTACAAATATATAAGTATATTGAGGATAAGTTGTCTTATCGATGGGCACCCTCAAGTTGCGAGCGTAGCGGAGAAAGGGTGGGCCACCCGCCAGGCGGGCTGTGCCGTACCCTGTCAACCATGTTATGGAAACTTCGCGCAGCAATGTGAGTGCTGTGCAGCACACCGCTGAACAGATGTATGGAGAGAGGCCATTACCCGGGAGGGGGCAGATCTCGGAGTGGTTCGATTTTCGATAGGTTTCCAGTATTTTTCTGCATAAATATCAACTCCTGTATTTTCAAGCGCAAAATCCTTGCCAGTCCTCATTTCTGAATAGTTCTCCACGGACCGAGACTCCGTGTCATGATAGGGCCGCGTTTGTGAGGTAGAGAACATGACACTAGCGAATGTGGTTGAGATCGCAGTACTGGTCGTGATCGTCGTCGTGGCAATTCGTTTCTTTGTGAAGCGGGCCTGATTCGTCATGTGTTTTCGGGTCGGAGCTTTCCCTTTTTCGGAATCCGACGGACCTTTTTGTTTTCATACGGCAAATCTCAAAAGCGTGGACGGGAGCCAGCACTGCTCGCTCCCGCATCACCCCGCCCTTGCTCTTTAGCAAGCACACGCCACCAGCTTGCATGCGCAGCCCCGCCCCAGATTCCCCCAGGTGTAGCAGTTTTCCGTTTCCCATAGCTATCCCCGATCGTTTATTGACGGGGATAGCTATGGGAGCGGGAAAATCCGGACACCCTGGGCCTCGAATGTCTATCAGGTAGCTAGGGATTAAAGATTGACGCACGTCTATGTCAAAGGCCTCGGCCCGGGCCTCCGCGAGGCGTGGGCTCGGATACATCGACTTGCGTCGATGTTAGGCCGCTGGGTCCCGGTGCCCGGGCGCGGGGCGGGGGCGGGCTCGCGACGGGGGGGCGAAGGTTGCGGCGCTGGGGCGGGCACGGGGTCCATTTGTGTAAAGAGCGTTTACAGCAATAGTTACTTCGAGTTGCCCGTCAGAACGAAGCCGCTCGCGCGGCGGACGCTAGCGCGTGTGAGATGCAGGCGTTTGAAACGGTGGTCTGAACTGTGGTCTTGAACAACGGACCGCCCCGCGTTAAGATGATCCAGGTGAATGCGAGAACCACTACATCGATCAGCATCAATAACAACGTTTTTGCCGAATCCCGCTTCTGGCAACGATTTCCAGCCGAAAATCGATTGAAAATCCATAGGGCGCGTCCACCGCACCCGCGAGCG
>WNFE01001484.1_pt1 | contig 29978 bp, 31 predicted proteins | sample 5400451 | NCBI WGS metagenome assembly WNFE01 (sample SAMN13153344, study PRJNA577476) | soil metagenome | isolation source: 200 cm saprolite under Douglas fir tree site 2 hole 2 | place: USA:California | collected 2015-04-18
GCCCGTATGCCGAACGGAGCCGCCCGCGTTGGAGGCGATCGCCCCAGGTCACTTCGTCAGATGCCACCGCGCGCGCGAGCTCACACTGCGGGGGGTTGGCAGCTGACCCTGCAAAGCACCGATCGAATGACGCGTGGAGGAGGAACGACCCGGTGGCTGCAACGCGATCCCACGACGGCAGAAACTTTCCCATGAACCGACGGCGTGTCGTTGTCACGGGTGCGGCCGGGACCATTGCCCAGCGTATGCTGCCCGAACTCCGCGATCGGTGGGACGTGATCCCTGTCGACATCAGACCGACCACACGCGATGGCACGCCGATTCCCGGCATCGTGATCGCCGATCTGATCAAGCCGGACCGCAACGAGTACCGGCACATCTTCCGCGGGGCGGACGCGGTCATCCACAGCGCGTTCGTCCGAGCCTCACCCGATCGCGACGCCAGTGCCGTGATGGATAATAGTGACACCAAGTTTTGGGCCGAGCATCAGAATGTCGCGCTTGCCTACAACGTCTACCGGACGGCCCTCGAAGAAGGCGTTCGCCGGGTCGTCGTGGTCAGTTCCAACCACGCCACGGACTACTACGAGCGGCTCTGGTGGGCGGGACAGATGGAGATGATTGATCCCGACCTGGCCCCGCGCTCCGATAACTGGTATGGCTGGGCGAAAGGCGCCTATGAGCTCCTCGGGTTCGTCTTCGCCTCCGGTCAGGTCAATGGGCGGAAGCTGGAGGTCGTCCAGTGGCGGATTGGTGGTCCGCGCGAGGATGATATCGATCGGGTGAAGCCAGGAGACGTCCGGGGCATGCACCGCGCGCTGGGCGCATACTTCTCTCGACGCGATCAAGTTCAGCAAACGATCCGCATGGTCGAAACCGAGAACATCGCCGATGAACACGGCGTGCCGTTCCTAATCGTCTACGGGATCAGCGGGAACACTCACCGATTCTGGAGCATCGCCAACGCGCGAGAGAAGTTGGGGTACAACCCCGAAGACGATAGCCAGGTAACGTTTGTGGACAAGATCGCCGCACTGGCCCGAGCGGCGAAGAAATAACCCACCGAAGAGATGACAGACGCACGCGTGCTCCACGTCGATATTCGATCGTGGTCAGACGGTGATCTCCCCCTGCTCGAGCGACTGCTGGGCGACCCGGCTATGAGGACCTACCTCGGCGGGCCTGAATCCCCCGCGAAGATCCGCGAGCGACATGCGCGCTACTGCCGCCCTTCCGACACGGCGCGGGTGTTCGCCGTCGTTGTCGGGCCCGAACGTCAGGCGGTCGGATGGGTCGGCTACTGGGAGAAGGAGGTGCGAGGCCAGCGTGTCTGGGAGACCGGGTGGAGTGTGCTCCCGGAATCCCAAGGCCAGGGTATCGGCGCGCGGGCGACCGCTATTGTGATAGAACGGGTACGCGCAGAAGGCAGGTACCAATTCCTCCATGCGTTCCCGTCGGTCGAGAATGGCCCGTCCAATGCGATCTGCCGGAAGTTGGGCTTTACGCTTCACGAAGAGGCCGATTTTGAGTACCCACCCGGCCACTTGATGCGCTGCAACGATTGGTGCCTGGACCTGGGCGCCCCGGCCGAAAAGGCTCGTGGATGAGGGTGGGAATCAGTCTCCGCTGAGGTGCGATGCTTTTCGGGCGAGGGAGTCCGCAGTTGTGCTGCGATACCCGTTGGTGATGGGGAGGCGGCGGTCTTTGCCAAACGCCTTGGGCGTGATCTTGACCCCCGGCGGGGCTTGGCGGCGTTTGTACTCGTTGCGGTCCACCATCGCCACGACCCGGTGGACGATGTCCGCAGGAAACCCGGTTGCCACGATGTCGGCGGGCGGAGTGTCCTCCTCGACGTACAGTTTGAGAATCGGGTCGAGGATCTCATAGGGCGGGAGCGTGTCTGTGTCCTTTTGGTTGGGGCGCAGTTCCGCGGTGGGAGCGCGTGTCAGCACGGCGTCGGGAATCACCGCGCGGATCGCGTTGCGCCATCGGGCCAAATCATAGACGAGGGTCTTCGGGACGTCTTTGATCACGGCAAACCCGCCGGCCATGTCGCCATACAGAGTCGCATAGCCGACGGACATCTCACTCTTGTTCCCGGTGGTCAGGACCAACCAGCCGAACTTGTTCGAGAGAGCCATTAATAGCGTCCCGCGGATGCGCGCTTGGATGTTTTCCTCGGTCGCATCCGCTGGGCGATCGGTGAAGGCAGGACGGAGTGCCTGGCCGAACGCCTCGACGATGCGGTCGATCTCCAGGGTGGTCACGTCGATGCCCAAGCGCGCGGCGACGTCGTGAGCATAGCGGCGGCTCTCCGCCGAGCTATAGCGCGAGGGCATCCACACCGCGTGTACGTGCGCGGGGCCCAGGGCATCCGCGGCGATCGTCGCCACCAATGCGGAGTCAATGCCTCCGGAGAGGCCGACCACCACATCCGTGAAACCATTCTTACGTACGTAGTCTCGCGTACCGAGCTCCAGCGCCCGGTAGACTTCCTCGACGGGCGGCAAGGGCTCGACGACGTGCGGGGACAGCGGAGGCCGTTGTTTGGAGCGCGCGTTAGAGATGTGAAACGTCGGGGTCTCGATCGGACCGTCGCCTTCTTCGGCAGCACGGACAGGGGCAAACCGACGGTGCCGCAAGATGGCTTCGGGGTCGAGATCGCAGTAGATCAGATCGTCCGTGAACTGCGCCCCGCGGACCAAGAGCGCCCCGGTGTGGTCGAAGATCATCCCGGTCCCATCAAAGACCAGTTCGTCCTGCCCGCCGACCTGGTTGTTGTAGCAGAGGCCGACGGCGTAGTCCCGCGCGCGTGTGGCCAGCATTTGTGCGCGTTCCCGCCACTTGCCCGCGTGGTAGGGAGATCCGTTGATGTTGATGATTACTAGCGCGCCGGCAGCGGCTTCCGCTTGGCAGGATCCCCCCGGCAGCCAGATATCCTCGCAGATGGTCACGCCGAGTGGGACACCATCGATGATAAATACCGGTGCGCGCCGCCCGGGGTGGAAGTACCGCTTCTCGTCGAACACGCCGTAGTTCGGCAGGCGTTGCTTGTGATACACGCCCACCCGCTCTCCGTCTACACAGACGGCGGCCGCATTGTGCAAGTGCGTCCCCTGGTCGACAAATCCGATGACGGCGGTGATCCCCCGCGTGTCCCGGGCGACCTCGTCGAGCGCATTTAGGTTGGCCCGGACGAAATCGGGTTTGAGGAGAAGGTCCTCGGGCGGATAGCCGGGGATCGAGAGCTCCGGGAAGCAGATGATATCGGTGCTCAGGTCGCGGGCTCGGTCAAGAGCCTCACGGATACGGCGGGTGTTGCCCTCCAGATCCCCCACCGTCGTGTTGATCTGGGCCATGCAGACGCGAAGCATGCGGGTCTCTTCGACCCGATTATACCCCCGTTGGTGCGACGACGGGGCCGGCAGGGGAGATGTAGCATTGCCGCGCGCCAGAAAGAGCCAGCGGGTACGCTTCGTTGAGTTAGGCCGGGTTATCGCCGATCGCGCAGCGCCGGAGGCACTGCGAATCGAGCGGTACCTCACTCCCATCTCGAACAACCGCTACCCGCTGGCGACTACGTTTCTACCACGCGGAGGTGCACAGGGTCAATTCGGAACCTTCGTTCCGCAGTTGTGGACACTGGGGATAATGAGGACAAACACCCGCAGGGGAAATCTCGATCGCGTGGGAGAGGTAAGCGCTCGGGGCCGACTACTCGGCCCGCCCGGCTCCGCGGTCTCCCGCCTGGGGAGTTTCGGCGAGGATGCCTTCGGCAATCTCTTTCATCGCTTTGCGCGTGTTGCGGGCTTGGCGCTGGATGTGGGCAAACGCCGCCGCTTCGTCGAGGCCCATCCGGCGCATGACCACTCCTTTGGCCCGTTCCACCAGCTTCCGGACGGCTAGGGCCTCTTCGAGACCGCCAATTTCGGTGCGCAACGCCTGGATTTCCCGAAAACGCGCCCGTGCCACCTCGATGGCCGGGTACAGGTCGCTCTCGCGAACAGGTTTGACCAAATACGCTAAGACCCCCGCCTCTTTCGCCTTTTCTACGAACTCGCGGTCAGCATAGGCGGTCAGAATGATTACGGGCACGGCACGGTTGGCGAGAAGCGCCTCCGCCGCCTGCAGGCCATCTGTGCCGGGCATTTTGACGTCCAGGAAGACCAGGTCAGGGCGCAGGCGGCGGACCAGGTCGAGGGCCCGGGTCCCGTCGGCGGCCTCGCCCACCACCTTGTAGCCCTTTTCTTCCAAAAGTGCCCGCAATCCCAGGCGGATCACGGCCTCGTCGTCGGCGATGAGGACCCGCAGCGGCTCAGGCATGGAATTCGACTTTGGGCACCGTGATGACCGCGCGCGTCCCCGGTCCGCCGCTGAACGTCAGCGTGCCGCCCAAATCCTCCGTCACGAGCGCGTGGACGATCTTCAGCCCCAGGTCGCTACCCTCCCGCGGGTCAAATCCCTCGGGCAATCCCTGACCGTTGTCTTCGACTTGCAGCACTAATCCGGCGTCCTGCGTGGCGATCCGGATCTCAATGCGCCCATCGGCGCGCTGCCCAAACGCATGCTCGAAGGCGTTCTGCAGCAGTTCGTTGACCGCCAAGGCTAGGGACGTGGCCTGCTGAGACGTGAGGTGGACATCCTCGCCGCGCACCGAGACGTCAATCGCCGCCCCAGGGCGGGTCATCGCGTGCGTGACATGCCCCGCGACGCGCTCGAGCAGCTGGCGCAAGTTGATGAGACGGAAGCCTTCCACTGAGAGGATCTCGTGCACGGAGGCGATGCTGAGAATGCGGTTGATGGTTTCCGTGAGCACTTCGCGCCCGGAGACCTCGCGGCCATCCCGCAGTTGCAACCGCAACAACATGGCAATCGTCTGCAGGTTGTTTTTCACACGGTGGTGCATCTCGCGGATCACCGCCGAGCGCACCACCAGGTTCGCGTTTTCGATGCCTAACGCCGTTTGGTTGGCCAACGTCGTCATCAGCGATGTCTCGGCATCGGTGAACCGATGGGGCTGGGCCTTGTAACAATTGAACACGCCGATGATGCGGTCGCGCACGATCAACGGGACCGAGAGCAAGGCGCGCAGTCCTTCCTGCTCGGCCATCTCTCTGGCCAGAAATCGGGGGTCCTCCAAGACGTCTGGAACCGCAATGGCTTTGCCATCCCGGGCCACCAATCCGGCGATGCCGTCCCCAACTTTCAGATGCGGCCGGCTGAGGTATGTCTGACTCGCGTCCTGGGACGCGGCGATGACCAGTTCGCCGGTCGCTTCGTCCAGCAGCATCAAAGAACACGTCTTGGCGCCAAGCAGACGCGTGGCCATTTCGGTGATGAGACGCAGCACCTCTTCGAGGTACAGCGGCGATGTCAGCGTCTGGCTGACCTCGGCCAGGGTCGAGAGCTCCATGATCTGCCGGCGCATGTGGTCATACAGCGTCGCCTTCTCAATTGCCCCCGCGGCCAAGTCGGCGATCACGCCCAATAGTTCGAGCTCGTCGGCGGGATACGCGTGCTCGGCTGCGGTTTGGACGTTGATGGCGCCGAGGATCTTCCCGGCGGTGATCAGCGGTACGGCGGCCAGCGAGCGGAACTGGTACTCCTGGGTCTCCGGCAAAAACACGAACCGCGGGTCGCTCGCCGCATCACTGCTAGCGACCGGCCGGCCTTCACTCGCGGCCCATCCGGTCAGACCCTGACCAAAACGCAGCCGCGCCCGCCCGACGGCATCCGCCGCCAAGCCGGTGGTCGCTTTCAACACTAAATACTCCCCCGCAGAGTCCAACAGGTAAATGGAGCAGCTATCCATTCCTAAGACTTCCGCCGTCGTCCTGGTGATGAGATGGAGCGTGGTGTCCAGGTCCAGAGCCGAGCCGATCGCCCGGCTGATAGCCCGCAGGGCAGCGATCTCCGCCGTGTTGCGCTTGAGGACATCTTGGGTTATGTCGGCCATGGGTATGCGGACATGATAGCATGCCGCGTAATTGTAAAGTCCCACCCACGAAGACGCTCACAGGGCCGGTGTACGGGGACGTTCGCGCCCGCGGGATTCCTTTGAATCTACTTGAGTTTGAAAGCGGGGATGACCTTGGCGCCCACCCCGATACCACGGCGCGCAAACAGGCCCTGATTGACCTCAAGCGCGTACCGACTGGGTTTGGCGGCCTCATAAATGTCCAGCCGCCCTGTTTCGGGGTTGGGGCCGACCCGCATATCCTGGATATCGACGATCTTCCACTGCTCGTCGATGAACCCCACTGACAATGGGACGAGGGTGTTCTTCATCCAGAATGCCCAATGGCTGGTCGACTCGAACACGAAGAGCATACCCGCGTCGTCCGGTAATGATGGGCGGTTCATCAGTCCCACTTCGCGGCTTTCCGGGGTATCAGCGATCTCGACGGTCAGAGTGACGCGCGCCTTGTCCTGTGCGAGGACCAACATCCCGCGCCGGAGCGTCGGTGTCGTCTGGGCCGGAGCTCCCGTGGTGACTCCAACGAGGAGCGCGCTGGCGGCGACAATCGCGATGACGTGCCCCGTGGTGCGTCGGGGGAAAGTCATCAATGCACCGGCTGGTGCGCAGTGTTGTTTAGCTGCCATCGTTCGAGTTCCATCCAGTATCAACTATAACCTACGCAATCTGGCCGCGGTTCGCAACCCACGAGTGACGCCCATGGGTTGGTGCCTGGGAACCCGGCATAAGGGTCAAGGGATTGGGATCGGCGCAAACGGTCCCAGAGTCTACCTGGCACACTTGGAGTATTTCTCAGCAAGATCTCACTTGTGTCCTGGGCTCATTCGTGGGCGCTGACCACGTTGGTTTCAATCGGAAATGCCAGCCGTTTATCGACGTATGCCTGCAGTCCCGCCTTGACCTCGCCCATCAACGCGGCGCGGGCATGGTCGTCCGCACTGGCAAACGGCCCGGCAAGTGCGGAGCCTGCCGCGTAGCAGCGTACGAACTCGTCAGGAGACGGATAACTGAGCATCTTCAAAGCTGGGCGGATTGTAATGTCGCTAAAGTCTGCCCTTGCAATGAGTGCGCGTAGCTCCTCGGTATCACTGAGGCTGAACGGCCCAGACGTCAAGAGCGCGCCCGCCTGGGGACTAATATGGTGTGACAGCGCATCGGCCAGCACCGCAAACCCGGGGCTGCGTGCGATCGACCGCCAGACGCTGAGCCCGAGCCGTCCGCCCGGCGCTAACACTCTGCGCATTTCCCGCAGTGCCATCGGTCGATCAGGGAAGAACTGCAACCCCTGCTGGCAGAGCACGAGATCGAACGCGCCGTCGGGGAAGGGCAGCTTCAGTGCACTCCCTTCTCGCCACTCCACTGACACGTCCTCACGTGCTGCGGCCGAGCGGGCACATTCGAGCATCGGCGCGCTGATGTCCAAGCCAACGACGCTCCCGCGGCGGCCGACACGTCGAGCTGCGGTACGCGCCACGATACCGGTCCCGCAAGCGATATCCAGTACGCGCTCGTTCTCTTGCAGCGCCGCCAGGTCAATCAGGTCAGTGGCGAAGGGGCCGAAGATGCTAGGGACCAGGTAGCGCTCATAGTTCTCGGGCACGTTCCCGCCAAACTGCCAGCCTGGTTGAGAACTCATCACCACCACTCCCCCTTCGGCGTCTTTGGCGAGACGCGGTCCTCCGATGCGTCCTCATCGCGCCCAAACGCCCCATACATCGGCGTTCGACGCCATCTCCACAGTTTCCGCCCGTCGTCAAACGGAAGCCCCAGACAGGAGCTGACCGCCAGATTCCAGAACCCGCAGGGGACGTGAGTGCACAAGCCGATTTTGACCTCATTGTTGTCGGTGCCGGGCCCGCGGGCGGAATGACCGCTTTCACTGCCGCGCAGTTGGGGTTGAAAACGGTTCTGCTCGAAGAGCATCCGGAGGTCGGGACGCCGGCCCATTGCTCGGGCAAGCTGCAGGTGCACGCCTTTCGCGAGTTCAACTTGCCCGCGTACCTCATCCTGAATACACTGCAGGCGGGTGCATTCTACGCGCCTGATGGCACGGTGGCCCGTGTCCGCCGCGCCTCCCCCGATTCGCACGTCGTCGACCGCGCGGCCTTTGACCGCTGGCTGGCCGATCAGGCTCAGCAACAAGGGGCAGAGCTGCGGACCGGCATCCGCGTGCGAGGGGCAGAACGCCTCAACGGCGTTATGCGCGTCACGGGCGAATGGGGGGGCCGCACGTTTTCCGCCACCGCCCCCATTATTGTGGATGCCGAAGGCGCACGGCCCATGCTGCCCCAGAGTCTGGGAATGCACTTGGACCGACGGGTGGTCTTAGGGCTGCAGTACCAGATGCGCGAGGTCGATCTGGACAGCGAAGATTGCCCCGAGATCTACTTGGGCTCACCCGTGGCGCCCGGCTTTTTTGGCTGGCTGATGCCCATCGGGGGGCGGCGCGCGCGCGTGGGCGTGTGCGTAGATCCGCACAAAGCCTCCTCCTCCCCCATGCACTATTTGACGCGCCTCATGCGCGAGCACCCGGTGGCCTCGCGCCGGCTCCGATCGGCGGTGGTGGAGCGCAAACTCGCCGGCCCCATCCCGGTCCTGACCTCTCGGGCGCGGACGGTCACCGACGGGATGATCGTCGTGGGGGATGCCGCAGGTCAAGTCAAGGCCACGAGCGGAGGCGGCATTTACTTTTCGTTGATTGCCGCGCGCCTCGCCGCGCAGGCGGCGACGGCGTATGTCGGCGGCGACGGCACTGCCCTGTTACGCTACGAGCGCCTCTGGCGTCGGCGGTTCGGTCGAGAACTGCGGGCGACTGCGATGGCCCGCTTGGCCATTAACGAGATGACTGATGCGGAGATCAACGCGTTCATCGGCGCGATTGCAAGCGATGAGGCCCTGCGGGGGATGATCGAGCGACTGGGGGACACGGCGTTTCAATCGCGCCTGCTGCCTCCTCTGGCCGTGCGAGCGCTGCATCCTGCTCACCTGCGGCAGTTGGCTCCTCCCATGTTTAAACTCCTCCGCTATGGGCTACGCGCACTGTGGGCGGATGGAATTCCCGCGGAGGAGAACGGTGCTAGCAACGTGAACGGGTAAGAAGCATGCGCCTCATCGCAGATCTCCACCTCCACTCCAAGTACAGCCGGGCGACGAGTCGAGAGATGGATGTGGAGAACATGGCCCGGTGGTGTAAGATCAAGGGCATCTCCATCGTCGGCACCGGCGACTTCACCCACCCCGTCTGGCTGCGCGAACTGAAAGCGAAACTCAAGCCCACCGACCGCGGGCTCTACACGCATGCCGGCGTGCACTTCATGCTGACCGTGGAAGTATCCAACGTCTACCCTCAGGGCGGTCGCCTCCGCAAGATCCACAACATTCTATTCTGTCCGTCGTTTGAGGTCGCCGAGCGGATTAACGCAGTCCTGGGGCGCTTCGGCTCCCTGATGGCTGATGGCCGCCCGACGCTGACCCTGCCGTCCGACAAGATGGTGGAGTACCTGATGGAGATCTCGCCGGACTGCATGGTCGTCCCAGCGCACGCGTGGACGCCGTGGTTCAGCTTGTTCGGGTCGAATTCGGGGTTCGACTCGGTGGAGGAGTGTTTCGGTGCGCAGACCCGGCACATCGCGGCGGTGGAGACCGGATTGAGCAGCGACCCGCCGATGAACTGGCGGCTGAAGCAGCTCGACCCGATGATGCTGGTGAGCAACTCCGATGCCCACTCCCCGGCCAAACTGGGCCGCGAGGCCAACGTGTTTGAGGCAGAACCCGACTACATCGAGCTAATGCGGATCCTCCGCGAGAAGGATACGAAGAAGTTCTTGTCCACGGTCGAGTTCTTTCCCGAAGAAGGCAAGTATCACTACGACGGCCACCGCAACTGCAACACGCGCATGACGCCCAAGGAGGCCAAGGCCGCTGGAAACCTGTGCCCGGTGTGCAAGCGTCCAGTGACGATCGGGGTGATGCACCGCGTGGAAGATCTCGCCGACCGCCCGGAAGGATACGCGCCTGCTGGGCGGGTCCCGTACCGCAACCTGATCCCGCTGGAAGAGATCATTGCGGAAGCGATGGGCGCGCAAGTCGGCACGAGTGGCGTGCGTGAGGAGTACTTTAAGCTGTGTGCAAAGCTTGGGTCGGAGTTTGCGGTTCTGTTAGATGTCCCGCTCACCGAGATCGCGAAACACACCACCGCCCGGATCACGGACGGCATCCGCCGCGTGCGCGAAGGGCAGGTGAGTATCGCCCCTGGCTATGACGGCACCTACGGCGAGATTCACATCTTTGGGGGCGCAGCGGTGGCTGCCGCTCCCGCGGATGCGCCGAAAGTCGCCCAACCCGCACAGACATCGCTGTTCTGACGCTCCACCAGCCCGTGTGTCGAGGTGACGCTCGGGCGCCTGTGTGCACGAGCGCACGCTGATGGCAACCGTCGTCCTCAAAGCCAATCGAGACCAGCGCGTTACCGCCGGATACCTGTGGGTCTTTGCGGGTGAGATCGCCCGGATTGAGGGCCAGGTCGAAGATGGCGGCGTTGTGGACGTGCGCACCTATCGCGGCGGGTGGGTCGGCCGGGGCTTCATCAACCGCAACTCCTCGCTGACCGTGCGTCTTTTGACATTCGGGCACGAGGCGATCGACGAGACCTTCTTCCGCCGGCGTCTGCAAGACGCCCTCGCGTACCGGCAGCGGGTCGCAGGCACGCGGTCGGCCGTCCGGGTCGTCTACGGTGAAGCAGATGGCCTGCCTGCACTCATCGTCGATCGCTATGCACAGCGCGTGGTCGTCCAGACCTTGGCGCTCGCGATGGACCTCCGCAAGCCGATGCTGGCCGAGCTGCTCACCGACTTACTGCACCCCGATGCGATTTACGAGCGCAATGACGCCCCCGTCCGGCGGTTAGAAGGGCTCCCGTTGCAGGCCGGCTGGTTGCGGGGGGAAGCCGATCCGGTCGTGGAGATCGACGAAGAGCGCGCGCGGTTTACAGTCGATGTCGCCCGGGGGCAGAAGACGGGCTTTTTCCTCGACCAGCGGGAGAACCGGCTCGCTGCGGCGGCTTTGTGTGAGGGGGCGACCGTGTTAGATGCATTCTGCTACACGGGCGCGTTCGCGGTCCATGCCGCCCTCGCGGGCGCGGCGTCAGTGACGGGGATCGAGAGTTCCGAGGAGGCCGCGGCCATGGCTCGGCGCCACGCGACTCTCAACGGGGTCGAGGATCGCTGCACGGTCACGGTGGCGAATGCGTTTGACGAACTCCGTCGGCTCCAGTCCGTCCACGCCCGATTTGATGTCATCATCTTGGACCCGCCCCCGTTTGCGCGCGGCAAAGAAACGGTGGACCGGGCACTGGCGGGATACAAAGAAATTAACTTGCGCGCGCTCAAGTTGCTGCGGCCGGGCGGCGTGCTTATTACCTGTTCGTGCTCGCATCACGTGGGGGAAGCGCTGCTGCTCAACGTCGTGGCTGCTGCGGCCGTCGATGCGCAGCGGACCGTCCGCCTGATCGAAGCGCGCGGCCAGAGTCGGGACCACCCGGTCCACTTGGCGATGCCCGAAACGCGGTATCTCACTTGTTTGATCCTAGAGGCCGGACGGAGCACGTAGCCGGGGGTCCGGCAGGTCCATCTTTGCGGGCATGGTATAATTACAGGTGACGTTGTGAGACCCCACTTCGACATACCTGACAACCTGTCTCGGGTCTCCATACAGGGAGGGTGCGTGCGGGGAGCCGCCAGGTTCCCCGTGTTTCGTTTCCTATGGCCGACGGTGTGATCGTCCATCCCGCGGCCGTCCGCCGCGGGTCAGGGGTGATTGTGACCCCCCGACAAATTCAGATCACCGATGACCTGGACTTGCTGCTGGCCGTCCTGCCTGCCCGTGTGCGGGATGTCTTGCAGCAGCAAAGCGATCTCGAGATGCTCCTCGAGGTCGTCCTCGACCTCGGCCGCCACCTCGAAGGACGATTTCCCAATCGCGCCTTGCATCTGGGCGATGACTACGCGACCCACGACGACATCCGGTACGTCACCAGCCGCGTAGGGGCGTTTGGAAAAGACAACCGCGCCGGCATTGAACGCACGCTGCACCGGATCTCGGCGATCCGCAATCGCCAGGGCGAGGTGATCGGTCTCACCTGCCGGGTGGGCCGCGCCGTCGTCGGCACAGTCGACATCGTGCGGGACGTGATCGAGTCCGGCAAGAGCATCCTGCTGCTGGGACGCCCGGGAGTGGGCAAGACAACGCTGCTACGGGAGGCCGCGCGGGTGATGGCCGACGAGTTCGCCAAGCGCGTGGTCGTGGTCGATACGTCCAACGAGATCGCGGGCGACGGAGACATTCCGCACCCGGGGATCGGCCGGGCCCGGCGGATGCAGGTCCCGCACCCCGAACTGCAACACGCGGTGATGATCGAGGCGGTGGAGAACCACATGCCGCAGGTGATCGTCATCGACGAAATCGGCACCGAGGCGGAGGCCCTCGCCGCACGGACCATTGCCGAACGCGGCGTTCAGCTCATCGCCACGGCCCATGGCAACACCCTAGATAATCTGCTGCAGAACCCCACGTTGTGTGACCTAATTGGCGGGATCCAGGCGGTCACATTGTCGGATGAGGAAGCGCGGCGCCGCGGTACCCAGAAGACCGTGCTCGAGCGTAAGGCCCCACCGACGTTTGATGTGGTGATCGAAATTCAAGACAAAGACCGTCTGGCCGTGCACCACGACGTGGGCACCGTCGTCGATCGCTACCTGCGGGGGGCTCCGCCCAAGCCCGAGATCCGAGTCCGCACCCCCGAGGGCGAGGTGCAGATCGAAGCGCCCGCGGTGAAGGTCCAATCATGGGCTGCGACAGGCCCGATGGCCCCCACTGCCTCGGAGGATCATACCCGGCCGGGCCGCCGGGCGGTGCGGATCTACCCCTATGCAGTCAGCCGGAGCCGCCTCGAGCGGGCGATTGCGGATCTACACGTCCCGGCCTCAGTAGCCGAGACACTGCAAGATTCCGATATCGTCCTGACTCTCAAATCCCAAGAGCGCCGCCAGCCCCGGAAGCTCCGCGAGGCGGTGGAGCGTGGGACGATCCAGCACGTGCTGAAGAGCAACACCGCGAATCAGATTCAGAAATTCCTCCGCGGGTTGTTTGAAGTGGAAGACGTGGACGAACAAGAGGTGGCGCTGCGGGAAGTCGAAGGCGCGATCTCCGAAGTGCTCAAGTCCACGCAGCCGGTCGAACTCTCCCCGCAGAACTCGTATGTGCGCCGCCTGCAACACCAGCTGCGCAGGCGGTGAGTCACCGACCCCGCGTTGCCGCAGGAGCCGCAAACACCGCGATGCCCACGCGAGGCGTATTTATCACCCTAGAAGGCCCGGAAGGTGCGGGCAAGACGACCCAAGCGCATCTGTTGCACGAGGCGTTGCGCGGGCGCTATCCGGTGCTCCACTCGCGTGAACCGGGAGGAACGGCGATCGGAGAGCGCATCCGCGCGCTGCTGCTTGATGACGCGCATGCGGAGATGGACCCGCGCACAGAGATGTTGCTCTTCGCCGCCTCCCGGGCGCAATTTGTCGCGGAGGTGGTGGAGCCCGCGCTGCGCGGCGAGCAGATCGTTCTCTCAGAGCGGTACGTGGACACTTCCATTGCGTATCAGGGCGTCGGCCGGGGGCTGGGCGTGGAGCTGGTGCGGCGCGTGAACGAGGTGGCGACCCACGGGGTGACTCCAGACTTGACGATTCTGCTGGACATCGAGCCGGCTGCCGGATTGCAGCGGGCCCGCGCCGCGGTCGGGAAAGAAGGCCGCCGCGGACGCGGCGATCGCTTCGAGCAGGAAGCGCTCGCCTTCCACGCGCGCGCGAGGGCAGGATTCCTCGCAATTGCACACGAAGAACCCGACCGCGTTCGCATCGTCGACGGCAGTCGCGCTCAGCGCGTGGTGCACGACGAGATCCTCCGTGTGGTCGAGGGGCTCCTGAGCGCGAGGGGGTGGCGGGCATCAAGCTCGTCTTAGCGATCGTGCAAGAGAAAGACGTGGGGCGATTGATTGATGCCTTGACCGAAGCCGGATACAATGCGACGATGCTGGCGAGCACCGGAGGTTTCCTGCGCGAGGGGAACTCGACGATTCTGATGGGCGTGGAGGATACGCAAATCCCCTCGGTGCTGGCGATCATCCAGCGCGCCAGCCACCGCCGCGAGCAGTTCGTCAGTCCGATGCCCCCGGCGGTTGAGCCGGTGGACTCTTACGTGACGTACCCCGTGAAAGTGGAGGTCGGTGGCGCCATCGTCTTCGTCGTCCAGATCGAGCAGATGGCCCGGTTCTAAGCCCACCTCTGATGCCGTTCCGCGATCTAGTTGATCAAGACCACGCGATTTTTCTGTTACGCACCGCCGTGCGGACGGGCCGGGTCTCGCACGCCTACCTGTTCGTTGGGCCGCCGGGGGTAGGCCGGTCCGGTGCCGCCCTCGCCTTCGCACAACTGCTGAACTGCGAACGCCCCGCCGATGGAGACGCCTGCGGGCAGTGCCACGCGTGTACCCTGATCGCCTCGGGGCAGCATCCCGATGTGCGCGTGGTCGACCTCGACGAGGGGAAACGCCTCGATCCGGAGGACACGACGACGACCGGCATTGGGATCAAACAGATCCTCGCCCTCCGCCGCGAGGTCGTCTTTCCGCCCTTCCAGGGAAAGTGGAAAGTCTACGTGTTTGTAAACGCCGAGACGATGACCACGGAGGCGGCCAACAGTCTGCTGAAAGTCCTCGAAGAACCTCCCGAGCGGGTGGTCATCATCCTCATCGCGGAATCTCCGGTACCCCTATTGCCCACGGTCGTGTCGCGCTGTCAGCTCGTGCGGTTTTCCTTGATCCCCGGGCCCGCGATCGAACGGGTGCTGATCGACCGCTATAAGCTGCCTGCGAGCAAGGTGCGGTTTGTGGCCGCTTTATCGGGCGGGCAGTTGGGCCGGGCGGTGGAGTGGGTGACCTCGGAGGAGGCGCAGCAGCGCCGCGAGACGATACTGGATTTGATGGATCGCCTCGAGGACGCCGACCCTCTGGATCGCCTCGATGCCGCTGAACAGCTCTCCAAGGAGAAGGACGACCTGCCCGAGCTCCTCGAGATCGCGCTGTTTTGGTACCGGGATATTCTGGTCTGGCAACAGACCGCCACAGACGAGCGACTCATCAATCTCGACCGCAAGGATCGCATTGTCGCCCGGGCGGCCAGTCTGACCTCCGCCGTGCTCAACAAGCGCCTGTTGGCCGTGGAAGATGCGAAAGACGCGTTGCGCCGGAATGTGCACCCCCGGCTCCTCTTGGAGACACTCTTTTTGCGGATGGCGCCGCCGACCGAGCCGACCGCCGGTCGCCGGTCCTAGATCCCCATCGGGCCGAGTGGTCCCGCCGGAGAGTCCCCCCTTCATGTCTAACGGTACGGGCACGACTCCCGCCATCGACACGACGCGCCTCACGCGCCACTTTGGGGCGCTGGTCGCGGTGGACGCGGTGACCATCGCGGTCCCGGCGTCGACCATCTTCGGGCTCCTCGGCCCGAACGGGGCCGGCAAGAGCACCACGATCAAAATGCTCACGACGCTGTTGGTGCCGACTTCAGGGACGGCGCACGTCGCGGGGGCCGACATCGTGCGGGATGCCCCGCGGGTGCGGGAGCGAATTGGCTATATCCCGCAGATGTTATCGGCCGACGGCGAGCTGAGCGGTTATGAAAACCTCTTAATCTCGGCCAAGCTCCACCATGTCGCATCCGCCGAGCGCCAGACGCGGATCGACCAGGCTCTGGCCTTCATGGGGTTGACCGAGGCCGCGTCCGCACTCGTCCGCACGTACTCGGGCGGCATGATTCGTCGGCTCGAGATTGCCCAGGCCATGCTCCACCGTCCTGCCGTTCTATTCTTGGACGAGCCGACAGTGGGACTCGACCCCGTGGCCCGGCGCGTCGTCCGGGATCACATCCGTGAGGTCCGGGGGGAGTTTGGGACCACGGTCGTGATGACCACTCACGACATGGATGAAGCCGATGAGATGTGCGATACACTCGCGATCATGCACCACGGACGCGTGAGCGCAATCGGCAGTCCCGCTTCCCTTAAGGCCAGCGTCGGGCCAGAGGCGACGCTGGACGACGTGTTCATCCACTTTTCCGGTAGCACGCTAGATGAGGGAGGGGGATACCGCGATGTTGTCCGCACCCGCCGCACGGCCCGGCGTCTGGGCTAACGCAGGCGCCGCGGTCCAGTTCTTCGGCGATACTCTGACGATCGCTGAAGCCGACTGGCGCAAATTACGCCACGATCCCGTGGAATTACTCGTGCGTGCCGTGCAGCCGGCACTGTGGCTGGTCGTATTCGGCCAAGTCTTTGGCCACATTCGTGGGATCCCCACCGGGGCTATCAGTTACCGCGATTTCTTGACGCCGGGGGTGCTGGCGCAAAGCGGTCTGTTCGTCGCGATTTTCTATGGGATCTCCGCAATCTGGGAGCGGGACTTGGGCGTGCTGCAGAAGTACATGGCGAGTCCCGTCTCCCGTGTCGCCCTCGTCCTAGGCAAGGGGTTATCAGCGGGTGTGCGGGGTGTGTCGCAGGGTGTGATCGTCTTTCTGCTGTCGATCTTGCTAGGCGTAGATCTGCGGTTTGAGCTCGGGGCGATGGTGGGGGTCTTCGCTGCGGTCGTCTTGGCCTCGGCGGTGTTTGCCACGCTATCTTTGATCGTGTCCTGCCTGGTGAAAACACGAGAGCGAATGATGGGCATCGGCCAGGTGCTCACGATGCCGCTCTTTTTTGCCAGCAACGCGATCTATCCGGTCGATCTGATGCCGGGCTGGTTGCGCGTGATTTCCGCGATTAACCCCCTCACGTATCAGGTGGACGCGCTGCGGGCGCTCATGATTCAGGGGGGCACGAGCGTGCACGGTCTGGGGGTCGATTTTGCGGTGCTCGCGGGTTTCCTCGCGCTGTTCGTGGCGATCGGGAGCCGGCTCTATCCTTCGTTAGTGGCCTGATCGCGCCCGTTGGCGTCGGGGCTTGCCTGCCAGGCGCAGTTGCTTGAGCAGACGCAGGTTCCGTCCATCAGGGCCGTGGTGGTCGAACCCCGGTGTCTCGATGAACCCGGGGAGGCGGCGCAGTCGCAGATGATTCACCAGTGTGGCGAAGCCGGCGCGCCCGATGCGCCCCTGCCCGATGTTGGCATGACGGTCCAATCGCGAGCCGAGTGTTCCCTGCGAATCATTTAAGTGGAACGCGTGTAGGCGTGCTAACCCCACGGTGCGATTGAACTCCCGGAGCATCGCGCCGAGGCCGTCCCCCGTGCGCAGGTCCCATCCGGCGGCAAACAGGTGGCAGGAATCCAGACACACGCCCACACGCGGATGGTCGTGCACGGCCTGGAGGACATCCCGCAGTTCCTCAAACGTGCCGCCGACTTGTCCGCCAGCGCCCACGCTGTGTTCTAGGAGAATCATGGCCCGGTCCGTGGCCTCCAGCGCCACGCCCAGTGCTGCGGCGACGCGAGGGAGGGCCTCCGGCCATGGGCGAGTGCCGCGGCTGCCCAGGTGGGTGATCGCCGCCTTCCCGCCGAGCCGGTCCATGACGCGCAGCGCGTAGATCAGCGCGGCGGTCGACCGCGCATGCAGCTGCGGGTCGGCAGACGCGAGGTTAATGAGATAGGCCGTATGCGCCACCAGCGGGTCGAGTCCCGCATCCCGGCGCTTCGCGACGAAGAGGTCGAAGTCGTGCTCGGAGTAGTGGACTTCGCGCCACTGCCGCGGGCTGCCCACGAAGATCTGCAGGCACTCGCAGCCGATCGCCACGGCGCGGTCAACCGCCAAGTGCAGCGCACCGCGGATGCTGACGTGCGCACCGAACTTCATGCGGATCGAATCTGGGCCTCGATGTTTTGTGGGCGCGGAAAGTCGCCCCTCCCTGGTTCGACAGATGGCCCACCGTGACCTACGACGCCAGGGCAGCGTGGACTCCAGGGCTGCGGGCCGAGGTTGTAAAATACTCCACGACACCGTCACATACTAAGTCGTCCAGGAGATGGCGATGAGCGAACGCTGGGGATTTACGACCAAGGCGATCCATGGCGGCAAGATGCCCGATACGCACAAATCGGTCGCCCCGCCCATCTATCAGACGGCAACTTACTACTACGACACGGCCGAAGAAGGAGCGCGCCTCGGTCAGGAGATTCCCCCCGGCTACGTATACACTCGCTGGGCCAACCCGACCACGCGCGCGCTAGAAGAGAAGATCGCCCTCCTGGAAGGAGGCGAGGACGCCCTGGCGACGGCGTCCGGAATGGCGGCGGTGTCGTGTGCCGTGCTGACGGTGGTGCGTCCGGGAGATCATGCGATCGCGCCGGCCGCCATCTACCAAGCAAGCTATCTGTTATTCGCCGAGATGCTGCCGGGGTATCGGGTGGAGACTACGCTGCTGCCGGACTCAAGCCTCCCCGCGTATGAGCGAGCGCTGCGGCCGAATACCAAGCTCGTGTTTATCGAAACCCCCACCAATCCCATGCTGGGGATCACCGACGTCGAGAAGGTGGCTGCATTAGCCCGCGCGCACGGCGCAACCACGATCGCGGACAATACGTGGGCCTCGCCCTACAACCAGACGCCGCTCGCTGACGGCGTGGACGTCGTGGTCCACAGTGCGACCAAGTACCTAGGCGGGCATCACGACGTCACGGCGGGCGTCATCACGGGAACGGCGGCGTTCATCAAGCGCGCGAAGAAGCAGGTGCGATTGTTGGGGACGACCATCGATCCCTTTGGAGCGTGGCTAGTGATCCGCGGGTTGGCCACGCTGGCCTTGCGGATGGAGCGGCAGAATGCGAGCGCGCAACGGTTGGCCGAGTATCTTGCCGCGCATCCGAAAGTATCTGCCGTCCACTACCCCGGTCTGCCGTCCCACCCGGGCCACGCGGTCGCCCGGCGGCAGATGCGCGGGTTCGGGGGCATGTTGAGTTTCGAAGTGAAAGGCGGTTATGAGGCGAGCGTGCGCGCGTTTGAGGCGCTGCAGGTGGGCAAGCGTGCGACCAGCCTGGGCGGGGTGAGCACGTTGGTCTCTCACCCGGCCGGCATCAGCAACGTGAACATGCCCAAGGAGGTCCGTGAGGCGGCGGGTATCGTCGAAGGACTCCTTCGCGTCAGCGTGGGGATCGAAGATCTCGACGATCTGCTCGCGGACTTCGAGCAAGCCCTCCGGCGCGCCTGAGGTGCCTCCGCGCTATCCGCGCGGACTGCAGGGGCCCATCTCAGGGCTGGGCGATCATCCACCGCGCGAGGATCGTGTGCACGTCGGCGAGGTCGCATGCTACTTCCTCGGGAAGTGCGCCGGTCTCAGCGGTTCTCTGAGGCCCTCGTTCTTCCGCGAGCAGAATACTGCGCATGCCGATCCGGACCGCGCCCACGATGTCGGCCGAGGGCGTGTCGCCCACCATCACCACATCCCCGGGCGCGAGCGACCAGCGCGTGAGGATGGCTTCGAAGATCGGGGAAGTGGGTTTGGTCCAGCCCACTCCGGCGGAGGAGAGGATAGGATCGAGCCAGCGCTCAAACCCCAAGCGGCGACAGCATTCGACGACGAAGTACTGCGATGAAGCGTTGGACGCGAGCCCTGCGCGGAGCCCTCGGTCGTGCACCCAGGCCAAGAGCGCGTTCGCCCCAGGCAGCGCGCGCATCGAGGCGAGCTCCGGCTCGAAGAACGTCTCTTCCGTAGCCTGCGTGAAGCTTGGATCGTGCGGCAATCCGTAGCGCTGCAAGACAGGCCGCAGAACCTCTGCGGCAGTAACCTCCCGCGCCCCGTCCCGGCGGGCGAAGGCTGCTTGTCGAGCCTCCACAAGTACATCGACGAATGCGTCATCTAGAGGCCCGGACTTTTGGCGCAGCCAGGCAAGCAGCGCGAGCGTGTTGCGGTGGTCGAGATCCTCGGGATTGAGGGGCGCAGCCAGTGTGCCTCCCAGGTCGAAGATCACGCCGCGAATCACGTCTGCTCCTCCGGTGGGTGGATGCGACGGAACATGAAATACAGGAGCAGGTCATAGACGATCTTCAGCCCGCCGGCGAGCATGAAGGGGAGCCCCAGGGCGATCGTCTGCATCGCGGCGCCGGAGAGGGCGGGGGTGATCGCTTGCGCCACGTTCCGCACGACGTTCGTGGTCGCGGCTGTGGCGGTACGTTCTTCGGGAGCCACCACCGCCATCGTGTAACTCTGGCGCGTCGGGACGTCCATTTGGGACAGCGCGTGGCGAGCAAGCAGCAGGACGATCGCCCAGGGAAGAGACGGCGCCGCGGGGATGAGCATCAGCAGCACATCGCTCGGCAGGTGGGTAAACACCATCGTGTTGATGAGCCCAATGCGGCCCGCGAGCTTGCCGGCGACGAGAAAGGACCCCGCTTGCATAAGCCCGATGCCGAAGAACACGGGGCCCAGCAACCCCGGACCCGCTCCCCAGCGCAGGTGTAGCCAGTACGCGATCAGGCTTTGGACGACAAACCCGCCGGCCAGCGAGTCCAACGCGAATAGCGCAGCCAGGCGCACCACGATCCCCTTCGAGGCCCCGAGGCCAGGACGCCGTGTGCTGCGGTCCAGGGCGGGCAATTCTACCCGCGAGCTTAGGCGCGTGAAGAGGAACAGCACACATAACGCTAACCCGGTGTAGAGGCCGAACATCGCCCGCAGCGCAGTAATTGGTTCCCACCCGATCCACCGTTCCATCACGGTGGGGGCGGCGGCAAACAGCGCGCCGATCGCACCCGCCACCGCGGCGGTGGTGTTGTAGAGGCTGAACACCATGGTGCGGTGAGGTGGATCACTCGTTTGGGGGAGTGCTACCTGCTCTAAGGATAAGAACGGGCCGACCTCTGTGGATGTCGCACCCACAGTGCCGGTTAAGGCCGCGAGGAGCAGAACCGGATAGCGAGAGGCCGTCGCGAAGACTGCGCCTGCGATCGCCATGAGCATGGCGCTGAGGGCGAGCATCCGGCGGCGTCCGTACTGATCAGCAAGCAGCGAGAAGACCACGGTGAGGCCAGCAGAGCTCGCCAGCGTGGCCGTGAGCACAGTGCCGATCTGCCAGGGTGCCAGGCCCACTTCCTCTAAGTACACGCCGAGCAACACGCTCAGATAGCCGTAGGCGAATGTGCGCACCGCACGGGCGGCGACTATGAACCGGCCATCAGAGCTCAGCCAGGCCATCGTCTACTGCACGATGCTCAGGGGCAACCATGCCTTCCGGCGCGGCCGATCGGCGGATGAAGCACCGGTAACGGCGGAAGGGAGAGAATCCTCAATCACGATTTCGCGTGGAGCTGTCTTGCCGGAGTCTGCAGGCCATGCAGGACCCTGCTGCCCACGACCACGCCCAAGACGGCCACTATGGCCGTCAGCCAGCCGGGGGCGCCCAGGTCAATGCCCGAAACAATGATGAAACCTTCAAACAGTGAGATGAGCGTGAAACCGATGTGGTCTATGTAGATGGTCCACCAGTCAACGTGCTGCACACACAACACGGTGCGAGCCTGCGTGCCACGGAAGAGCATGTACAAGCTCAAGACAAAGAGCCCAGAAAAGATTCCGCGCTGCAGGGCCTCGAGTTGGCCCACGTGGGCCAGGATTGCTCCGGCCAAGAAGACGACCATGGCGATGAGCGTGCCCGCGTAAAAGGTGGACAGGGTGAGCCGGGAGTGGTGTGATATATACGGGAGCAGAGTCAGTGCGCCAAAGATGAAGCAGAGGACCGCGGCGGTGGCGTGCAAGACGATCATGATCATGTGCACCACGAACTGTCCCCTCCCTCTTGATGAGACTTCCCCCTCACAGGGCTTCGCCACCCTTGGCAAATTTCACCAGGTCTTTCGCCACTCTCATGAGCAGCATAGACCCCCGTCTTTGTGCTACATCACTGGCGCGACCGTGGATCCTACAGATGTTGTCACGTCGTTCGATCGACACGGTCGAGGTCACAGAGGTCAGCGGAGAAGAGCAACGAGCACCGGTTAATCCATGAAGCGTATAGTGGCTATGCTGCTTTTTGTAAATGTGTCCCCTGCCAATTGGCACCAGATTCGGGATCGATGGCAGAACCCCCATCGCATCAATCCAAAGCAGAGGAAATTACAAACTCTGGTTCTGACCGAGAAACCGTCCGTTGGGCGAGCTCTCTCTAGTACGCGCGGTATAATGATCACATATTCTGTGATCTGTGCATGCGATGGGGAGAGATGTGCGACAAGACCGCAATTAGGCAAAAGTTCGTCGTTGACAAGAAGGGCCGGAAGACCGGTGTGGTCATTCCTCTCAAGCGCTATCGAAGGTTGCTCGAGGATCTGCACGATCTATCCGCCATCGCGGAGCGCCGAGCCGAAAGGCCCATAAGTTTCGACGAGCTAAGGCGTCGGTTCAAGCGGGATGGCTTCATTTGAGTCGTCCTAAAGCCTTCGGTCGAGAAAGATTCGTTCCCAAAGGCCCGCTTCAACGGATCATGACGCGAATCGAGTCCCTGGCAGAGGATCAGTTCCCTCGGCAGTCAGCGAAGTTAACTGGCGTAGAGTGCCTATACCGCCTGCGAGTAGGCGATTACCGGATCGTCTATGGCGTTCATAGCGAAGAGAGAACCATTATTGTCCACTACGTCCGACATCGCCGAGAAGCATACGGTGGTGTGTGACGGAGCACCATCTGGGAAGAAGCGGCTGCAATCAGTGTGCTCGGTTTTGCTGCGAGCACTCTGGCCGCCCTGAGAACCAAAGACTAACCTCCCCTCCGGACCGCGCTCGCAAAGGAGCCAGTGCATATGCCAAGATTCTCACCGCACGCCGCACATGAAATGCACGAGGGCATGGGGCACGTCGGTCACGCGGCGCACGAGGGCGCGCCCGGGAAACACGCCGCCCATACTCCCAAGATGTTTCGGGATCGCCTCGTTCTCAGCGTCATCCTAACTCTGCCTATCCTCTATTACTCCGACCAGGTCCAGCAGTGGCTTGGTTACCACCCGCTGCGCTTCCCCGGGGTCGACGCGCTCGTACCCGCTCTAGCCGCCGCTATCTACTTCTATGGGGGCTGGGTGTTTGTCCGAGGAGCCCGGGGCGAACTTCGCGCTCGGACGCCGGGAATGATGACGCTCGTGGCCCTGGCGATCACGGTGGCCTTCGTTTTCAGTCTCGCCGTGTCTGTGGGATTGCCCGGGATGCCTTTCTATTGGGAGCTGGCGACGCTCATCGACGTGATGCTCCTCGGCCACTGGATGGAGATGCTGTCCGTCCAGGGGGCGAGCAAAGCGCTTGAACATCTCGCGGCGCTGATTCCCCTGGTTGCTCATCGTGTGTCCGGAGACACGATCGAGGACGTCCCCGTGGCCTGCCTTCGTCAAGGTGACCGCATCCTGATCCGGCCCGGCGAACAGGCGCCCGCAGACGGAGTAGTGGAATCCGGCACATCGACTGTCAACGAGGCGTTTCTCACCGGCGAATCGCGACCGGTCATCAAACGGCCTGGTGACGAGGTCGTCGGAGGGGCCGTGAACGGAGAAGGCGCTCTTACAGTTCGCGTGACACGTACGGGGGAGGCAACGACGCTCAGCCAAATCAGGAGGCTGGTTCGGGAAGCGCAGGTTTCGCGGAGCCGGTTCCAAACCTTGGCCGATCGCGCGGCGTACTGGTTAACCATCGTCGCGATCGGTGTGGGTGTCGTGACGTTCATCGCCTGGATGACCCTAGGGCGAGATGTGACACTGGCAGTAACGCGGGCAGTGACGGTGTTCGTCATTGCCTGCCCTCACGCACTAGGCCTTGCCATTCCCCTTGTCATAGTGATAGCGACCTCCCTCTCCGCTCGGCATGGAATTTTGGTTCGCAACCGCGAGGCATTTGAACGAGCGAAAGACCTGCGGATCGTCGCTTTTGATAAGACGGGTACGCTCACGGAAGGACGCTTTAAAGTTCAAGCCACTCAAGCCAATGCTGCTTCTGACACAGTCGCACTTGGTGTGGCGGCGTCCTTGGAGGCGATGTCGGAGCATCCGCTCGGTCGGGCGATCGTGGAGGAGGCACAGCGGAGGCAGATCCCCCTGATGCCCGTCAGTGATTTTCGCGCCGTTCCCGGGAAGGGCGTCGAGGGGAGGGTGACCAGCCACTTGTATCGGGTAGGACGGCCCGAGTGGGCCTCGGAGTTGGCGCTGACGTGGCCTGCCCGACTCAAGGAGACGGCGACCCAGGCGGACACACGCGGAGAGAGCATGATCGTCCTGGGGGACGACCGCCAAGTTCTAGCAGTATTCACAGTGGCCGATGCCATACGCGAGTCCGCCCGCGAGGCCGTCCGCCAGTTGCGGGGCATGGGGATCGAATCTGTCATGATCACGGGCGATGCGGAGGCTGTCGCGCGGACGGTAGCGCACGACCTCGGGATCGAGCAATACCACGCGCGCGTTCTTCCCGCGGACAAAGCGAAGATTGTGAGAGAGTTGAAGACGGCCGGTCCAACCGCCTTCGTGGGGGATGGGATCAACGATGCGCCTGCCCTCGTCGAGGCGGATCTGGGCGTGGCCATTGGGGCGGGGACGAATGTGGCCATCGAGTCTGCCGACCTCGTCCTCGTGAACAGCGACCCACTCGATGTCGTGTTCGCGTTGACGCTCAGCCGAGCGACCTATACCAAGATGGTTCAGAACCTGTTCTGGGCCACAGGGTACAACGCCATCGCCATCCCTCTCGCGGCGGGTGCGGCATCGGCATGGGGTGTCGTGCTTTCTCCTGCCGTGGGAGCCTTGCTGATGAGTCTGTCCACGATCATTGTGGCCCTGAATGCTATGTTGCTGCGTGGGATAGCACCTGAGCGCATTAGCTAGCGGATAGCCGATATGGCACCAGGCCGCCGGGAGGCCCAGGTGCAGCTGGCGATTAAAGCCCAACTTTGAATGCATATCCCCGAGTGCTGGGAGACAAAGAAGGTCATTGCTAACTGGACCCGACCTAGCAGGGCGGTGGCTGAGTGGCTCCCTCGGCTGAGATCGGAGGTCATACCTCTAAACCGTGAGGCAGCCGCACTGCTTAGGAGTGCCAGAATAGGAAGCATCGCGGGATCAACCCATCCGGACAGCATAGATGCTATGGCCAACCGGCTCCGCGTGCGCGCTGCCTTATCGCGCCATGTCCTTGACACGACACTCCGTCGTGATACACTGGCGCCTGTAATCCGCGTCGACTGCTGACCTCTTGTCGGGCCAGTGAACGACATTGCGTGGGGAGAAAGGCACTACTCCAGGGAGGGATCCGGGGTGAGCAGTTGATGTTCACTGACGAACTGAGACGTATAGTCTGAAAGTCCGGTTGCTAGCGACGCTCGGTATCCTGGTCCTGACGTTCATCGGGGTCGCGATTCTTTTGCCCCGGGGTGGCAGCCTTCCACCACGCACGAATTTAGAACCACCCTCTGAAAACGGGCTCAGGGCAAGCCTGGCCATCGCTGTTGATGGCCGCCTGCTCAAGGCCACGTCCTCGGGTTTGTTCCACAGCGCGGACGGAGGGCAGACCTGGGAGCCGATGCAACTTCCCCGCAGGCTTGCTGCATCCGGCGTCGCCCACCTCGCAGTCAACCCCGAAGCCCCGGCCGTCATCTATGCAGCCGGCCGCGATGCCGGTGTCCTCCTCAGCGAGGACAACGGAACCTCCTGGCGGCGGGTCACTACCGGTCTCCCCTCCCTTGACGTTGAGGCACTGGCCATGCACGCCTTCCGTCGGAAGACGCTTTTCGTTTCGGTCAGGGGGAAAGGCGTCTATCGCACCGAGGACGGCGGCCGACAGTGGGAGCGCATGGACGGGGGACCACCGGGCAAATCGGCCCTGGTCCTCGCGCACTCGCGACTTGAGGGCAGCATGAACACGGGCTGGCTCTATGCCGGCACCCTGGAAGGACCCTACCTCAGTATGGACTGTTTCTGAGGCTGGCGTCGGGTGGGCAGGTTGCCCACCGAAAGTGACACCAGGGCGATCCTCGTCGACGGGCGTGATCCACGGCGTATCTTTGCGGCGGGGTCCGGAGGCGTCTTCAGTTCCACAGATGCAGGACAAAGCTGGAAGATGATCAGTGGATTGCCGAAGACGGCATGGGCCGCCCTCGGGCAGGATCCCCGGCATCCCGAGAACCTGTTTGCTCTCGCCGCTAATGGCACGCTCGTCAGGAGCGAGAACGGCGGCGAGACGTGGCGTCCGGTGCAGTGAGAAGTGTTAAGGGAAGATCCCTATCCCCGACGGACGCCGGGAAAATGCCGCCGAGAGCCCCTTGCCCCCTCGTCCCGCTCCTGGCTGTGGGTGTTGCACTTTTGGTCGCTGGTTGCGCACGGAGCGAGGTTCGGCCAAGCGCACAGGAGCTTTCCCCTCTCGACCCCGCCCAGGTCGCACGAGGCCGGGCGGTCTATGTTGGAAATTGCGCGAGTTGCCACGGCCAACGGGCCGAAGGTGCCAGGAACTGGACAGAGCCCGACACAAGAGGAAATCTCCCGCCGCCACCGCATGATGACACCGGTCACACGTGGAGGCATAGCGACAGGGAGCTGGCAGAGATGACCAAAAATGGTCGGCGCGATCTCTTCAACAAAACGCCGGAACTGACCATGCCGCCCTTCAAAGATCGACTTAGCAATGAGGACATCGTGGCGGTGATCACCTACTTCAAGAGCCTCTGGTCGGAGGAGCACCGCCGCTGGCAATTGCGGGAATCGCAGCGGGACGCGGTTCCCCCATCTCCGGAGAAGAAGCCATGAGCGGGCAGAAGCGCTCGAAACCTCCGTCACGGGGAACCGGCCGCCGCCAAGCCGTCCGCAGTCCTTTTCTCTGGTGGATCCCGGCGATGCTGCTGCTCATCATCGGAGGTGCGATCGTATGGCGCGCCACTCGGGGAGGTGGGCCACCGCCTTCGGCGAGCGGGCTTCCCGGGCCGGCAGGCGGCGGGGACATAGCGCAAGATGTGAATACGATGATCGGCCAAGCAGCGCCGTCCTTCACGTTGTCCACCGCCGAAGGCCAGAGCTATGAGATCAGGCCCGGCCGGGGCCGCCCAATGGTACTCGTCTTCCACATGGGCATTACCTGACAGCTCTGCCTGGAGCAGCTCGGAGAGCTGCAGCGGTCGGCGGGAGCCCTTAGACAACGCGCTGACGTCTATGTCCTTAATAGGGACACACCCCAGCAATCCCTGAGGCTGCGCGAGATCACCGGCATCTCCTTCCCTGTGCTCCTCGACAGCGATCTCGCCGTGGCGAGACGTTACGATCTATTGCCGAAGCCGGGTCAGCCCATGGGAGGCATGCGGGGAGTGGCACAAATGGGCTTTGTGGTCGTCGATCCGCAGGGCGTGATCCGCGTCCAGCGGGCGGATATCCTGTTCGGTCAGCATGCTGGTCAGATTCTGGAGATCATCAACATCCTCAACCAATCTCGGGGTGGTTGACGTCGGACCGCCGCAAGGTTTGCGAAGATCTCAGAAGTGGGCTAGCGAGAAACCGGGCCCTCGCCACCCTCATGCTCCCAAAGAATGCGTTGGGCCCGCTCCTTCTCCGTAGGGCAGTCAATGTCAGCGCACCGCCCTCGACGAGCACCAGCAAGAACAATATCCCCAGGCGTCTGTCGGTGCCCGGCTATATCTGCTCACGATTTCGGCATCGCGGCTCACTTGGTCAGCGGGGTTTAAATGGATACCTACCGGGGAACCGGGATGCGTACGGGCGTATTGAAATCGAAATTGTCGATGATCATGAAATGGCTCCGTGCGACCATCCCCTCCTGCACGATAAGGTCGCGTTGCACATCAATCCATACCCAGTACCGGACCTGCGAGCCCGCGTAGCCCAGGATGAACGTCACCACCTGTGTCTCGCGCCCGTCAATAATCTCCCGCGGCCCGAAGACCACGCTCGAGGTACCCGCATAATACGCCGCGAAGTTGGGAAACTTGAACCCAGGACCCGGCTCGCGACGCCAAACGTCGCCCTCCTTGAAAAACGTTGTCTCGCCAATCGAGAACACCTCGTACCCGCCAATCACCCGGTAGTGCAGGATGTTTGGAGCGGCCAGTTCGAAAAAGGTCACCACGTCGTTGCCCGCGCCGTCGGTGATCTCCTGGCGCTGGCGCAGGGTGCGCAGGCGGTTCATCGAAGCCTCCGCGCGACGCAACAGTGCCATCGCGTCTGGATCCGTCGGCGGCGTGATCGGCGTGCCCCGCACCCAGTCCGGCTCGACCGGGTAGAGGAGCCGGACGTCCTGCTCGCCGCGCTGGCGCACGGTCACCGTGATGAGCCACGGCCCGCGGGTACCAATATAGCTACCGCGGAGGACGTAGCGTCCATCACCTTCAGGTGACGCGTCCGCTACCGTTGTCCCCAGGTGGAAACCCAGCGGCAGGAACGTAAAGCGAACGCGCGCGTCGGGCACCGGAAGGTTGGACTGCAAGGTGCGCAGCCGCAGCTCAAACGCATTCTCGCCAACCTGGTAGGGTACGATCCGGAGTGCGCCCTCTAGTGCGTCAGTCCGCCTGACCAGGGCGATCTCCTGGCGCGGACCCAGCGCCCAGACTTGGCGGGCGGTTGGCAAGAGTGCCAGGACGGCTGCGGCGAGGAGCACGAGCGTGGCCAGCGCCACCTCAGACCGGACCAGCCGGACAAAGCGCTTCGGCAGCTTGGCATCTGCCAGCGCCTGCCTCGCCGCATCCAGAAGCCGGGGGCGCGTGACGAGCAAGTTGACCGCCGCAGTTGCCAGCAGGGGGACGAGGATCGCCAGCTTGATCGCCAGGGTGCGCCCGTATGCGGTGGCAGGAACGGCCTGAACCGACGGGATGTTGGCCCATGCGGCGTACAGTCCTGTGAGGATGAGCATCGAGACGCTCGCCAGCGCCAGATTCGAGAACAGCTGCGCAAACGGTCCCAGCACCTGCGTGCGCTCATGGGGACTGAGCCCGCGGAGCGCCGGGGCCAGAATCAGCGCTAGGTACGCGAGCCCGCCCACCCAGACAGCGGCGCTGGCAAGATGCAGCCAGTCCATAAGCAGCGGTAGCGGCGTTGGGGCTGCCGCCGCGTGGCTGGTCAGGCTGATGCCAAGCAGCATCAGCCCGGCTAGGCCGACCTCGACGATTGCGATGCCCGGCAGGGCGGGCGTCCTGGCCACGAGCGCTGTTGGAGGCTCCCGGGTGGTGGCCGGCGCGCGGCGCTGGAGCAGCGTAAGCAGAATGAGGGTGGCGGGGATCTTCAGCAGCAGCGGCACCCGCGTGGACTCGGCCACCGACAACTGCGCCAGGGCTGCGGCCCACTCTTCGCCGATGGCCGCGGCCGCGCGGGCAGCCTGCGCCGCCAGCTCGCCCAACACGCCAATCAGGAAAACCATCGCTCCCAGCCAGCCGGCGAATCGCCAGCGGCGTAGGACGACACGCATCCACTCCGCGGGAGGTTTCCACGAATCGAGCGCCGCGGGCAACAGGAATCGCTGGATGAGCAGTCCCCCGACCAACACCGCGGCACCGACGAACATCAGCCATCGGGCGGCAACTTCCCACGGCGATGGGCCGGTGGCCGCGCCGCTTCGCGGCGCGAATGAGCCGGGACGCAGCGGTCCCAGGGTGAAGGTGAAGAACCCGTCGTAGGTGTGAAGGTCGACAGCAGAAAGCGTCCTCCAGGTGACGGTGTAGATCCCAGGACCCGGGAGTTGCACGGGTACTCGGGCTTCCCGCCGGTTCGCCGAGAAGCGGAATCCCTGCCGGTCAACCCGCCGGCCGTCCTGGTCGAGCACCCGGATCTCGGTGCGCTGGGGATCAAACGGCTCGGAGAAGACGAGCGTGATCTCTTTCGGGGCTCGCAGCACTAGCTGGTTCGCGGGCGGATCGGATCGCTGGACGAGAGCGTGGGCGAGTGCCGGCACCGCGGGCCGTCCCAGGGCTGCGGTCCAGATCAGGACCACCATGGCAAGAGAGCGGCTGAACCGCCGCGGACTTCG
>WNFE01000614.1_pt1 | contig 29959 bp, 23 predicted proteins | sample 5400451 | NCBI WGS metagenome assembly WNFE01 (sample SAMN13153344, study PRJNA577476) | soil metagenome | isolation source: 200 cm saprolite under Douglas fir tree site 2 hole 2 | place: USA:California | collected 2015-04-18
GCAGCAGCGTGAGGGGCTAGAAGTCACGTACGAGCGCCACCCTAACTCGTACCCCTGCTAGCCGCGCCCAAGCTGATGTTACGGATACACTCGTAGCTAAGCCCCTCTCGCAGTCGCGAAGGGTCCTATTACCCCGGCTCCGACCGGGTGGGCCGGAATCGGCCAAGGTTTCGCCGTTCCCACAAAAACGGCGTCCCGCAAGGGATAGGCCGAACGTACGCCTGAGGGCGCGTTTTTTCCTCCCGCCCCGTAAACGGTGGCGGGTCTCCAGAACGGAGTTTCTATGAACGAGCAACCTGAAACTGAGCGATTGATCTATCGTGCTCGTCTATGGATGGGGGAAGGGCGAGATGATCTGGCCTTAGCCACGCTTGAAGAAATCCAAACCGACGATTCTGAACAACAACGTGAAATCGCCTATTTATGTGCATGGTGCTATACCAAACTAGAGCGTTGGACAGAAGCTCTCCGTTTGCTATCCCCCCTCTATACTCAAAGTAGTATAGAAGATCATTGGAATGATGCAAACCATAACGAGCGAGAACGACGTGCTTTCTACCTCCTTTGTCTTGGCAATGCTGCTGTCAATCTTTCTCGCTACGAGGAAGCTTCCCGCCACTATAGTCAGTGTCTCAAAATACTCAACGAACGACGAGTGAATCTTCCGAGGGTACGTATTAAAGCACGCTATTCGTTAGGTATGACATGCATTATGAACGGCTTTTATGCTGTGGCCATTCAGCATTATGAAGAGGCGTTACGGTTATGCAAGAATAATCCGGATCACGAGGATCTGCCAGATATGTACTATGGGCTATGTGACGCTCACCGACTATTGGGAAACTTCGAACAGGCATTTACCTATGGTAAAATGGCGCTTTCGATATACGAAAGAAGGGCAGAGCGTAGCAAGGAAGGACGCATGCATAATCTGCTTGGTCGAATTTGTCTCCAGTTGGGCGAATACCGTGAAGCGACGGATCATTACATGGAAGCGCTTTCTATAGCCACTATAGACAATCACCAGATGATGAAGATGGTCAATTTTTCAGCCCTGGCTGATTTGCGTTTAGCGGAGAATCGCCTGGATGAAGCGAAACGCTACCGCCAGCGTGCCCAAGAAGTTTCTGGGGGGCTGAATGACCCTCATCTCTTTGGATTGATGTATCAAATATGTGGGAAGGTGGCCCAGGCGGAGGGCGAACAAAAAGAGGGAGAGCAACGCCAAAGGCATTTTGAAGAGGCGAAGGGATTTTTTGAAAAAGCGATAGCGCACTTATCCCAGACAGAAGCCAGAACCAGCCTCGCGGAAGTATACGGCAGGTTAGCTCAGATACTCGAAATGTCAGGGCAGCAACAGGAGGCTATCTCTTATTGGAAAGCTGCTTACGAATCGCTCTCTGGTTTGAAAGGGCCAAGCCTGGATTAATGGATTTCTTCTGAGCGATGTCATATTGTGTCATGGACCGGGATTATAACGCTAGTGGTGGGGACAGCTGGAGCAAGCATTCGATTCAAGGCACGATTGGCCACCTTTCCCCACGCTTGGGCGCGATAAATCGGGCCCCTACGGTCTTTTCAAGCCTATTCGTTCTTGGAGTTCATTTGCAACATTGTATGGATTGCGCTGTCTTGTGGTGATATCCTCCAACACCATTAGCCACTCGTCTTCGGTCAACTCATCCCTCAGGGCATTCAAAACAGCATGTAATACCAGGGATTCCACTTCACTACGCACCTGGCGTTGGGCTCGATTTGCGAGCATACCACTTTCCTCCAAGTACTGACGATGCTGCTGGATCGCATCTACCAATTGGGTAATACCTTGATCTTTAATTGCGGAAGTTTTCAAAACTGGAATACGCCAGTAAGTTTTCGTTTTATCGTGCAGGCGTCGATTAGGATCGAGACTAAGCAACATTGCTAGCTCTGCGACTGTCTGGTCTGCGCCGGGTTTATCGGCTTTACTGACCACAAAAATGTCTGCAATTTCAAGAATACCTGCCTTGATCGCCTGTACTTCATCACCCATACCAGGAGCGGTCACTACAAGAACTGTCTGCGCGGCACGCATTACCTCAACTTCTGCTTGTCCTGTTCCCACGGTCTCGATAATAATAGGATCATAGCCTGCGGCATCCATCGCACGCACAACATCCCGGGTTGAAGAGGAGAGGCCACCCAGACTGCCACGGCTCGCCATACTACGAATAAAGACATTGGGGTCTCCCGCCAATTCCATCATGCGAATGCGATCACCTAAAATAGCTCCGCCGGTGAAAGGGCTAGTCGGATCAACAGCAACGACGCCAACCCTACGTTCCCGCCGTCGTAGTTCGCGTACGAGGCGTGTTACTAATGTGCTCTTACCAGCACCTGGCGCACCTGTCACACCGATAATATGGGCGCGACCAGCGTGTTGATGCAGTTCAGCCAGAAAGAGGTGTGCCTGCGGCGATTCATTCTCTATCAGTGTGACCATACGAGCAAGCGCACGACGATCCCCACTTAACAAGCGTTCAACAATATTCTGCAAGGCGCACCTACACGTCGGCGGTCAGGCGGTCAGCCTTTATATTGTCACGCACAAACTCAATAATTTCATCGGTTGAGGTACCTGGTCCGAAACACCCCTTGATGCCCATTGCCTTGATTGCAGGCAGGTCTTCGTCCGGTAAAATACCTCCAGCAGCCACCAGCACGTCATCTACACTATTTTGTTTCAAGAGTTCCATCACTTTGGGGAATATCGCCATATGCGCTCCAGAGAGAATGCTCATTAAGATAGCATCCACATCTTCCTGGATAGCCGCTTCGACGATCATTTCGGGAGTTTGACGAATACCTGTATAGATTACTTCCATGCCAGCATCACGGAGGGCCCGGGCAATTACTTTTGCTCCACGATCATGCCCATCCAAGCCGGGCTTAGCGACCAAAACACGAATTGGGCGTGCATCAGCCATATTTCATGACTCCTTTGTCGGTGAGTAATCCTGGAAAGACAGAGTCATAGAGTGCATATATAGAGCACTCTAATTCCTCGTACATATGAGTGATATGTTCATCCCATTCTACAACGGCACCCAAGCTGCTGCAAGCATGCACTAACGATTTTGCCTGTTCGATAATATCCTGCTGATACTCTGATGTGACTATAGGAACAGGCAGATTAGCTAAGACACGCTGCTCAATCTGTGGCTGTACCCATTTATATGCGGTGTGTAACACATAGACATACTTACGCAGCAGGCGTGAATTGAGCAATGCCAGGAAAAAATATAGTTGATCGACACTCTCGGGCTGGCTCCGCAGGTGGAGTAAATAGAGAGTTTGCAAAACTACATGACCCTGTAGATCCAGCGCTGCCTGCAAGCGATCTGTGCTTTTTACAACTAACAGTTTCGGAGCCAGGTAACGTGCTAGCGGTTTCATGATGGCGGCTCGAGCAATCCGCCAGCCAGTCGAAGGTGGGTTATAGGGATGGATATCGATTCCTCCCCGTAAAACCGGGTAGTAGGCGGGGGTTTCAGGGCAATCGCAAGCAAGGTGATCCTTGCGGTCGCCCCTACTATGTAAAGGGGATGCACAAAATGGGGGTGCGATGCTTTGGATGAGCGGATTTTCTCGACCAAGCTCCTCGCCACGGGATATTGATACAAACTCGCCGAGGGGTGCGAAGCGGCGATTGCTTGCAGGAGACGCATCCAGGCATGCGCGTAATTGTTCGAGAACAAAGTCCTGCCCGCGGCTTAACAGATAACGGAATTCGGAAGCAGGCTGCCGATTGAAGAGAGATTGTTGAACCTGTTGTGAGTCAAAGGAGGAAGTTGATTGCCAGCGTTCTCGAACCCAAGAAACGTGGTGTAGCGGCTGCGGAGGGCATTTCTGCGCAACGATTACAATGGCCCCTACATCAGCAACAAACACGCCCGAAAGGTGCCAGAGATGATGTATAGTGGCTTCTTCTAGCAAGCGTGCACGCTCCCTCGCAGCGTTGGCACGGGACAACAACGGATCAGGAAGCACCAGACCTATCCAACCACCGGGACGCACAACCTGAAAGGCAAGGCTTAAAAAAAGCAGGTAACTATCTGCCTGACCACGCTGCTGCGCCGATCGATAGCCACTGAGATCATTATTTTTCGTAGCTAAATAGGGAGGGTTGGCAACAAATAGATCGAAACATGGTTCCACCCAGGGCAATACCAGACTATCCGCTTGGTGTATGTGGAGGCAGTCAGGGTGACCGCGAACAGGGTGACCAGGAGGATCGCCTTTACTATGTACGAATGAAGAATGCGTCCTGGGACCGGGGAACGAGGGGATGCCAGCATTTATACATGTGTGTAGTTGGATCTCTGCCAGGAAGCAGGAGATGGGATCAGGATCAAAGCCCCACAAGTTGCGGTGGACAAGGATAGTACCTTCTTCGGGAGATAGGCCTCTACGTGTGCCAGAGGCAAGAAGTCGCCGTGCGGCTCCTGCTAGAAAATTGCCACTTCCGCAGGCGGGGTCGAGTACACGTATTCGACTAAGGTCATTATCGGGGGTATAGCCGCAGGCATCAAGTATTTTTTCTACCAGCAACGGAGGAGTTGAGAAATGGCCGCGTCGCTTGCGTTCCATCAATGGCAGGTGGGTTTCATACCAGGCAATTTGGTCCTTTAGCTGCTCGTCTAGTAGGACTTCAACTTCAGACTTTGCCATACATTATTCCTTGGGTGCGATAAATAAAGCCTTTATAGGTCTTCCTGTTCTTGCAGAATCTCCAGCGCTTCACGGGCAGCAATGCGGCCAGCTTCTTTGATGCTCGAGGCCTTTCCCAAGCCAAGTAAAAATTCGTGCTCAAATACGCCGACTGTAAAGACACGATCATTGTTACGTCCGCTCTGTTCTAATACACGATAACGGGGTAGGGAGTTAGAGCGCTGCAAGACAATTTTTTGCAATCTTCCCTTGGGATTTGTATCTAGCGTTTGCTTGCTCAAATATGGCACGATTGCTAGAATTGTGCGAGCGACGAAATCGCGAGCGGCTTCTGGTCCCTGGTCGATATGGATTGCTCCTATTATAGCTTCTAACACGTCGGTACAAAGAGAATCCCGCGAGCGGTCGTTAAATGTTCTCATATTAGCGAGATCGACACGAATATAGGAGAAGAGGCCAATCTCCTGCCCAATCTTAGAGAGGATGCGGCGGCTTACAACTTCAGACTTGAGGGCTGTCATTCCACCTTCCGAGGCGTCGGGGAAGTTACGATAGATATACTCGACGACGTGGGCACCAAGAATGGCATCGCCTAAAAACTCTAATGTATCGTACGAATCACGTATGGCTGTTTCTGGGCAACAGGAATGATGTGTGATGGCTCGTTGTAACAAAGAGCGATCATTAAATTTGACCTGAAGCAATGCTTCTAATTCTGCTAGTTTGTCTTCCTTTTCCATATAGGTGTATTATAGCTTAGAAAGGCGAGGAGCGTCGAGAGGGCAGACTATTTGCAGCGCGAATGTCCCGGGAGAACCATCACTGCTGGCGTATGATCCAGGGACGAATATCCTCTATACGGCTGGGAACGGTGCAGCAAACGTTACAGCACTTGACCCGACGAACTGCGCGATAAAGCAAACGATAAAAACAAATGGTCCCGTCTATGGCCTGGCCGTGGCTGTGGTAGGAGCAGGGCCTTCGGGAGGCGATGAAAATCAATTGTGGGTCACCGATTCTACTTCACTTTATGTCTATAAGCATACAGGATTGCTTGCAAACATACCTATACCAGGCGGACCGCGATATATCAGCATCCCGTCGGGCTTCACAGCGTATATAACAACACAGCAGGGCAGCCTCTATGCTGTGAACCTCGCCACACGTAAGCTTTCTCCTCCTCTATTCAGTGGAGGGCCATTCGGCCCGATGGATTATAATGCTTTCACTGGCGAAGTTTACGTGCCGGATATGCAGAACAAGCAGGTCGATGTTCTCAGTCCAGTAAATCCAGGAACCAGTACGCTACCACATGAGCCCAGTTACACAATTCGCCTTGGCGTTGCGCCACAATCGATCGCCATTACCAGTGATGGGCAGCTAGGCTTTATTGCACTCGCGGGAGGTCAAGTGGCAATGCTAGACATCCCGGGTAAGCAAATTATCAACACAATCCTGGTAGGTGGTAATCCGCGTTTTATCATTACAGGCCTCTATCCGCCTTTGGTCGGAACTACTCCACAAGGGGCATCTGTATGGGGGACGGTCATCAACGTTGCAGCATATGTACTGGTAATTGCTCTTTTGATTGTTCCCATTGTGATATTCGGAAGATATGCTCGCGCTGGCGCAGCTCGTAAGAAGGAAGAGCCTGAAATACCATCGACCTATATCGACCTATAAGGAAGGGCCTGAAACACCACCGACCTATGAGGATGTATAACGGTGCGCACGTGCTGGCGCTGCTCGTAAGAAGAAAGAGAAGTGACCTTATTCGCGCGTTGTAATCGCCAGGATCTCCGGTGCTTTCTCAATAATGCGTGGTGCAACCAGTCGTGTTACGACCTGGTGAAAGGTGATGCCGTAGAACAGAGCCAATGGTATTGTAAAGCTCCATATCCATTCTACATGATAGAGCATGGGTAAGCCGAGCGCCAGCCCAACCGGAATCAGGAGTATCGCCGTCACTACTAACATTACAAACGATACCACAGCACGCAAACATCCTCCCTGCGAGGCCTGGCCTGTAGCGCGGAAACCTCTCTGCATCTGGCGGACGTACTGCGGGAAGTAAACCGAGGTGAAGTTGCCACAACCCAGGGTTACTCCCATACCCGCCAAACCGACGACGATGACAGGCAAGACGAGATTCCAGGCATGTGTCAGAAAAGCTCCTACAGCGATGAGTAACACCAACTCAGCCATACCCAGGGTCAACACCGCGAGATTCTTTCCCCAGAGAATGCGTTTGGGGGTGACGGGGAAGAGGAATAGCGTGGTGAGGCTCTGTCGCTCCCAACCAAGGGTATTGAGCGAAAGCGTCAGCATGAACAAGAGCACAATGAGTGGTGTGATGAGTAACACATAGGCGCTGCCGCCAAAAAGTGAGGAATTAGGATTCAGCAGCGGTCCTATGAAGAAGATAGCCACATAGATTACCGATTGAAACATCATCGCTTTGAGCTGTGGATCACGCCAGAAGTACTTCAAATCTTTGAGAGCGATAGCAGAGATCTGAGGAGATATTATCCGCCCCCACATGCCTATACTGGCTGGCTGAGCGCTGACGGCCGAAGAGACAGCTCGTTGCCGGCGATGATTGCGAGCGCGGGCAGAGCCTCCAACCTCAGATGCACTCAGACTACGTTCGAGGACAACCTGCCAGAGGTAGAGCGCTAGTAGACTTGTAACCAGCAATAATCCTAAGGAGGCCAAGCTCGCTCCCCAATTTCCCTGTACAGCCTGGGTAATTGACCGAGCTGCAAAGCCCGAAGGCAGCCATTGTAGATAAGGAGAAAAACTTGCGCTTTTCAAGTTGTCGTAAAAATGTAAGAATCTCGCTCCACCAAAGACAAACTGCTGTAGCAGGTAAAAGGATGAAGTGAAGACCGCGATAACGATGATGCTAAGATCGCGGAAACGGCGGCCCTGCAAGATGCGCATGAAAAGAGCTAACACTAACTGGCTTATACCAACGACCTGGACATAGAAGATGAGTATGGTCACGAGTGCCAGAATAGCTACAGGCGCGGAAATTGACCAACCTGCAACGACAGCGGCTAATAGCAGTACAAGCCCTATGGTCGGAATATCAAGCAGTGTCGAGAATAACAGGCTGACCATCAATTCCGCCCGAGTTAGCGGATACAAGGTTAATTTCGAGACATCCAGCCCCTCATTGGCTGTAAACTCAAACAAGGGCAGAATAATCCACAAGAGAAGGACTCCTGTCAATACGAGGTATAACACTTCTGAATTGGCAGGGGATGGAAGAGAATGGTAGGCAAAAAAGGTACCAACAGCAGCCAAACCGGCTATCCAAAGGACAATCAGCAATAAAATAACGGCTCCAACTGCGCTCGCTGGATTGCGAGTGAAACCTCGAGTGAGTATCTTCCAGCGCAACCAAAAGAGCCAGCGTAGTTTATCAGCATGTATGACCACGATTATTTCTCCACTGTCTACTCCAGCCAGCTCAGATTGTGACTTTCTTCTTGTGCGCCAATAACTTTGAGGAAGATATCCTCCAGGGTCGCATCTTTATCTTCTCCGCTTGCCTTTTGCCGCAATTCTTGTAGAGTGCCTTCGGCTACCAGGATACCCTGATTGATGATACCGACTCGGGTGCAGAGGCGTTCCACTAGCTCCATAATATGTGACGAGAAGAAAATGGTGGTGCCATGCTGTGTCAGATCACGTAGAATGTCGCGTATCGTGCGAGAACTAACGGGATCGATGCCCTCGAACGGCTCATCCAGGAAGAGAACCTGAGGACGATGGATGAGCGCTGCGGCCAACGCAATCTTCTTACGCATGCCTACCGAGTAATCCACTATCAGCTTATTTGCGTCATCAGTGAGAGTCAGTATGTGTAGAAGTTCTTCTGTCCTACGCAGGATGTCGACTTCTGGTACACCGTACATATGTCCGGCAAACTTGAGAAATTCTTTGCCTGTTAAGCGTTCATAGAGGTTCAGGTACTCAGGTAGCACGCCCATCAAAGCGTGAGCCTGTACCAGGTCCTTCCATACATCAACCCCTCCCACCAGGACAGTACCGGATGTGGGACGTAGCTGCCCGACCATCATTTTAATTGTGGTGGACTTGCCCGCGCCATTGGGACCAAGAAAACCAAAAAACTCGCCACGCTGCACGACCAGGTTGAGATGGTTCACTGCTGCCTTCTGTCCAAAAACGCGCAACAAATCCTGAGCTACGATGGCGGGTATCACATTGCTATACGCTGTAGGCATGGGTTGTGGTATTACCTGGCTGGATATGGGGGACGCATTCTGTTCGGTAGTCAAGGTAGTTCCTCCTCCAAGCTTTTAACGCACATTTGTATTGTTTAGTTTTGATATAACTAATTGTTATAGAGCATACCATTGAAAATTTTGGTTGTCAAGGCAGTTAAACGTAATTGAAGATGAGATATCCAATGAGCAAGATCCCTTTACGAGGGCATCAGGGAGGGATACACTAAGAGGCAAAAAGCGTTAATTCATCCACTCGCCCGGGGCATCGTTGCGTATATGTACGCCAACCTGCTGTTCTTTCAAAGCATGTGCATCTTGTGCGATACGCTCTCTTATCTGAGGGACGGTAGTACGGTGCCAGTAGGCAGCGGGGAACAGACCAATACCGATTGAAATAGCAGCGCCTATTTCAGCGCGATTGAAGGGTAGGCCCCGCGGCAGGTGGAAAGGGATATGGGTAAGTATACCGAGGCGAAGCAACAAGGTAAATACAAACAATCCAAGCTCAAGCAATCCAACAATACTATAAGATAGAATTTCGACGATATTTCTTTTGCGAAATATTACAGCAAAAATTGCATTCAGGACGCAGAGAAGTCCAGTGATTACGAGTGTCAGAGTAATCAAGAAATTTGTCAACGAGTGTCTCCTATCTACCATACATCTCTAACTATATGTCAGTTTCAAATTTGAGAAGGCCACTTCGGTTCCTTTCAGGTTCACCAGCATACCAACGCTGCCACTGGAAAATGAGCTATCTTGAATTGTCCATACTTTCTTTCCATTAACTATCAACGTAAAGTTCTTGCCACTCACACTGATTTTGAAGGTATTATTACTTTTAGGCCCCTGGCCTTCGTGAAACTCGTTTCCAAACGGATGACTGCCGAGCTTATTCCAGGGGCTGATGTTTGCTCCCTGGCTGTCATCGTACTTCCAGAACTGATACTCACCACCCACTTTATTCAGCACTTCAAAGGAATAGAAGGTGGTAATCGTTCTACCGTTCTTGATCTGTACGTTAGCACAAATAATCATACCAAACTCATTATTGACAGAGGTATCATCTCCCTTTACCTCTTCCATGGTTAAGGTATAGGCAAAGGGACCTTTTAGCGTGAGATCGGGCAGTATAGCTGGCGCCCCTCGAGTAGCATCGTTATCGGTAATATGATACGCTCCATTCTTGAAGACATAAAGCATAGTGCCACTGGTGGCAACGAGCCAATTATGTATATTCTGGGTTAAAGGATCCGTGAGAATGATATTAGCATTAGCTGTTGCGATAGCTTGCGCTGTCATCGTAGCTTCCACCGCAGGAGTTCCCGCCGCAGTCATGCTTTTATAGTTCTTAGCTGTCGAACTGGAACGTATATGGGCGAGCCACAAGGTTCCAGTGCCAATTACCAGTAAGGCGACCATAACCAACCCTAAGATCTTCAGGCGCTTTTGCAGCCGATCTTTCATGCTTGTTCCGGCAGTTGGTTCTGTTTCCGCCTGCTGCGCTAGGGGAAGTATGGGCAGCAATCCTGTAACGTAACGACCTGGCTGACCGGCAACGGCCAGGTTAACGATTTTTGCCGGGCCTGTCAATTTAATGATAGTGCCTGTGTTTGCCTGATCAGTGTTAGGCGCTACTAAGGTACTCTTGAGATTCGTCGTTTGTGCCGGGAACGAAGAAGTATCTTGTAGCGGCGTTATTGGATTTGGATTCACCCCTGGTTCAGCAAGTGAAATTTCTTCGCTTTCACTTGCTTGTTCTGAACGCACCGCAGAATTCGTAAAGTTTGCAATTTCATCAGTCGATGGAATTGAAGCTATGGCACTGGCACGCAAGAACCGAGGGGATTTATGCGCACTCTGCTCAGCAATCACTGTGGGTGAGAGGCCTGTACGCCATTTTGGATCAAAGAGATCCTGAGAGGTGTAGGGGCTTGTACCAGTTATGCTTCTCGACGGCAATTCATCTTCTTGCGTATCTCCAGACTTTGTCTGTGCGACATCGAGGGCCAGACGGAAAGCAGTGGCAAGATCCTGAGCATTGGCAAACCGATTTGCAGGGTGCTTTGACAGGGCTCTCAGCATGACTTGTCCGGCTTTTACCGGCAAATCCTTACGTTTCGAGCTGGGTGAAGGCGGAGGTACCTGGAGGTGCTTTTTTGCCACTTCTATGAGAGACTCACCCTGGAAAGGCGCAGTTCCGGTTGCCATGTGATAAAGAACTGCTCCAAGCGAGTACAGGTCTGCCTTCACGCCGGCTTCTACTCCCATTACCTGTTCTGGAGACTGGTAATCCAACATGCCCGTTCTAAACTGGCGTACCTGTACGGCTTGCTCCTGTGTCATCGCCTTTGACAATGCAAAATCGGTGAGCAGCAACCGACCATCAGCAGCGACCAGGATATTGGCTGGCTTGATGTCTTGATGGAGAACTCCACGCTCATGCGCATAATCCAGGGCAGCAGCTAGTTGATCGAGGTAGTCTACAACTTTTGGAAAAGGGAGCAATCCCTGACTCAGCAGTACTTCTTGCAGTGTTTGTCCTTCCACATATGGCATAACGAGGTGCACAAAGCCATCGCGCTCACCATATTCGTAGATCACGAGGATATTCGGGTGTTCCAGTGACGCAACGGCTTCCATCTCTTGACGGAAGCGCAGCAAGAACTCCATATGTTGGAAAGGATTCAGCGAGGATGCTCGTAAAAATACTTTTACAGCGACTTTGCGGCGAGGGTGAGCCTGTTCAGCCTGGTAAACCACTCCCATACTTCCCTGGCCTATTATGCCTTGGAGTGTGCAGGCTCCCAATACCTTTCCTACCAAAGCTTCAGCATTCATTCAGACCTACCTCTTATTGCTGGTTATAGGCATATTAAAGCCTGCTACGAGAAAACCTCATGCTTTTATCTTAGCAAAAGGAGGTGGTTCTGACAACGCGTTAACCTTGAAGGTGTGACAAAAGTACCTATCTTCAATCGTTAGTGATTAGCATATTTGAGAATGCAACCTCAGTACCTTTGAGGTTGACCAGCATCCCAACGGTGCCAGAATTGAAAGAGCCATCTTTGGCGCTTCCGACGTTTTTCCTATTGACTGTAAAGGTAAACATATTGCCATTAGCAAAGACTTTAATGGTGTTAATGCTGTTAGGGCCATGTCCCTGGTGAAATTCATTACCGAATGGTTCAGACCAGACCTGTGTCCAGGGATTGACAGATGGGCCCTTGCTATTGTCGTACTTGTAGAACCTGTACTGTCCGCCATTGGAGTTGAATACCTCAAAGCTGTAGAATGTGTTAATGACCTGATTCCCCTTTACCTGCTGGGTATAGCGAAGGATCATGCCAAACGAGTTATCGGTGTTAGTATCGTCTCCGTTGATCTCCTCCATGGTAAGGGTGTAACCGATTGGTCCGTGAGGAAGGGTTTCCTGCAAAACAACTGCGATACCACTGTCTCCGAGGTTGGTCATATGGTAGGCCCCACCCTTAAACACGTAGATCTTATTGCCACTGGTAGAAATAGGAAAATTACGGATATTCGAACTTAGAGGATCTGAGAGAATGATATGCGATTGAGCTGTTGCTGTAGCTTGTGCGAACGTAGTAGCCTGGGCATTGGGTGTCGAGTTTACACCGAGCGATGTTGTTTGTGAAGTAGTCAATGATTGCCTATTATGGGTACGCAAGTACCAGATGCCAGTGGTGCCGCCAATTAAGAGTATGACCATGGTGACTGCCAGAGCTATTTTCTGGAGCCTTTTCGAAGAAGTTTGTGCTGGATCTGCAGGCTGCAGATTTGGTGGTACTGGAAGTAAGCCTGTTATATACTGGCCAGGTTGGCCCGCAACAGGTACCTGCACAACCTTCATCGGACCTGTCAGTCTGATCGTGCCCTGGCTTGTTTGCTCATAATTCGGCACATTCAAATTGCCAGTGGTAACTTTCAACGAGGGAGAAATTTGAGTCAGACCATGGGGCAGGACAGAAGGCTGAGATCCCGTTGAGGAGGCAGGGATTCCATTACCCATCATCGCGTTGAATGAAGGTGACATTTCGTTGAATCCAAACTGATGCACTACTGTCTGCGAACCCGTAGCTGTAGGCAGCCCATCATTGGGAGTAGCAGGGTTAAATTCATTTGCCGTAGCTGCTGGCAATGCGCCTGTGTTTCCCACCTTGGGAAACATGCCCGTTCGCGAAAGAAGGCCAGTGGAGCGGTTCGGAGCATTTGCTACGGGGAGTGTGCCTGTACCTGTACCCATAACAGTATTCTGCTCGGCGGTCATAGAAGGGAGGGTACCTGTCTGCCACTTTGGCTCAAAGATTCCGTGAGGAGCAAATAAACTTGAAGCGGTTAGATCACTGGATGCAAATATGCTGCTTTGAGTAGTCTGCTGTTTCATGTGCATCTCAGTGGTTTGTAAGGCCATACGGAAAGCTGTTGCAAGCTCCTGTGCATTTGTGTAGCGATCTCCTGGGCGTTTCGACATAGCTTTAAGCATGACTTGTTCAACCGCGACAGGCAAATCGGGACGGAAGAGGCGAAGGGAGGGAGGCTGCATATGCAACTGCTGTGCCGCTATTTGCATGGGAGTTTCTCCCTGAAACGGCGTGGTTCCTGTCACCATCTGGTAGAGGATAATGCCTAGTGAATACTGATCTGCACGCCCATCTACCTCTCCTCCCATTACCTGTTCTGGGGACATATAGTCAGGTGTCCCAACTGGCGCACCTGCGCCGGTCAAGCGAGCTTGCGGCTCCTGTCCTGCTGCGACTACCTTGACCAGTCCGAAATCGGTTAGCAGTAACCGGCCTTCTGGGGTAAGTAAAATATTGGCAGGCTTGATATCCCGATGAATGACTCCCCGTGCATGCGCGAAATCTAGTGCGGCAGCTAGTTGCTCCAGGTAGTTAACTACCTTGGGTAATGTCAGCGCAACTTCGCCTTCCATCAGATCGCGCAGAGTACCGCCACTGACATAGGGCATGACAAGATAGGCTAAGCCCTCGCGCTCCCCATATTCATAGACTGGCATAATATTTGGATGTTCTAACGAGGCAGCAGCATCGGTCTCACGGCGGAAACGTTCCAGGAAAGCAGCCAGGTGGTGTGGTTTCAACGTAGTTGATGGTAACAATACCTTGACAGCCACTTGACGACGAGGTCGAGATTGTTGAGCAAGGTACACCGCTCCCATACCACCATGTCCTATCAATTGTTGAAGAGTACACGTTCCTAATACTGTTCCTACTAATGCTTCAGCTTTCATCAACATCTCTACCTCTTCTTTTGTGATGTTTCAATTTCGTACCGTCTCGCCAATCTGGGTAAGTCTACGTTTGTATATGGTAGTCAATTTCCTCGCTTCTAGCAATGGATGAGCCTTGTGAGCATGACCAAAGTAATGGTAACCGGTGTAGGTAATTCCTGAATATTTTTCTTGTGGGGATATCTCTCTTCAAGTCACTTTTTAGTTTCCCTCGTCCAGACTGCCCCGCAAGCGGGCCTCATCTATTCTATGACGAGGTGGCAGTGCTGTGTTGAGCTGGACTGGGCGGCGCCCAGTCCAGCTCAACACAGCACTGCCACCTCGTCATATTTTTTATAGAAAAAGTGGTTAGACGCTTTCGTCGACTACATCGTGGGGATCGGTGTCTGCTTCGGCATCGAGGGGAAGTTCTTCGCCTTCGACGTAGGCTACCATGGAGGGGACGGTGCGACTTTGAATGATGATGCCGCGCAATAACGATGAGGAGGCTTGCGCGAGCAGCGGGCGCAAGTGTTCGAGGCGTTCTCGATAGACTTGAAGTTGGTTTGCACGTCTCATGGTACGTTTTCTGTGCGTGTTGGCCTGGGATTCGTCACTGGTCGATGATGCTGTTTGCTCCCAAAAGTCCCTGGTGTCGAGTACCTGACCCACCGCTGATTGTACCTGCTGTAACAGGTCTATTGTCTGGTTGAGTAACATTAAAATATCGCCTTCGGCAAGGTCAAGACGCTGTAACAGGCCACTAAGTGACATGCCACGCGACCATGAGAGCGCGACGCTATGGAAATCAGGGAAGATATCGGGAGAAAAAGCGATTTTGCCCTGCTGTTCGATGCTGTGGACGTGCTGTACAATGCGCCAGAGATCGCGTCGTACTTGTAATAGACGATTGTTGAGCACACTGTGATTGTTGAGTCGACGATCATTATCATAGACGAACCAGCTACAGGCCTCGGCCAGTTCGCCAGCCGAAAGTTCGTCGAGCGCCCCTTGCAGCAGCAATTCGACGATTAAGATCCCTGCCGGATGAAAGATACTCCTCAGCAGGTTCCCTCGAAGCGTCAGTTCGTCATTTTCATCGATGTAGTCGAGCGCATGAAGGACAAAAACTGTGCCATCCAGTTCGGCTGCTCCTGCTCGACTAAGAGGATATGCGCCAATCTTCTTGCGTCGCTTCTCCAAAGCTTCCACGGCTCCTTCGGAGGCAACGCCTTTCTTCTTACCCGCCTTCTTGCCTTTCTGAACGCGGCGTTCAAGTTTTTCCAGGCGCGTCAATTCACGATGTTCCCAAAGCACATAGAGCTGGTATTCGCGCAGGCTGGAGGCACAGATACGACGAAGTTGTGCCATATCACCGGGACGCCAGAGATTCAGTATTGAGTTATAGCGAATCACAAACGAACTGGTGACAGGCAACAATTCGCCTGTGATGCGCTGGAAAGATTCTTCAAATGGCTCCCAGGGCGAATAGGGAATTACTGCTGCTCCTCGCACATCCATGCCGCGCCTGCCCGCTCGTCCTGTAAGCTGGCGATATTCGTTGGGGGTGAGCAGGCGCATCTCGTACCCATCAAATTTGCTCAGGCTACCCACGACGACGGCACGGGCTGGCATGTTGATACCGAGCGCCAGGGTATCGGTTGCGAAAACTGCGCGGAGATGTCCACGTGCGAAGAGTGTCTCTACCAAGACTTTCAATCCTGGCAGCAGCCCGGCATGATGGAAAGCCAAACCGCGAGGTAGGATCTCCGCGAGCATATGCACCTGTTGTAGATTACGATCTTCTTTAGGTAGGTTTTCAAGCCATATACCGACTTCCTCTCTGATGAGCGCTTCTTCTCCGGGCGTTGTAAACAGATGCAGGGAAGAGCTTGTGGCGGCATCTTCAACTACTTTTCGCCCTGGTAAGAAGTAGAGGCAGGGCAATAAATCGGCATCACGCAGGGCTGTGAGTATTTCACCAGGCTCGGGCGCTCTGCGCACTAGAGGAGGACGCCTGGATTTTGGAGCGTGCTCTTCACTCGCTGTTGTCGAAGTCAAAGACGAGTTGGAAGCCTCACCGGCTATGGTTCCTTTACCGATAACTTTGAGGTTATTCTTTTTTCTTTCTCGACCGTCTTCATTCCACGACTCTTCTTCATCATCGTCGCCGAAGGTGTAGGTGCGAGCACGCCCTGTTAACGAAGCCATACGAGCCTCACCACCTACATTGGGGAATCGTTCGACACGATTGCCTTCGGCATCCTGTACAAGATGTAGCTTGTTATCGATAAAGTAGTAATGTTCGAGTGGGACGGCGCGTTCTTCATGCACCACCAGCGAGATGGGACGATGGATCCGGCTGATCCAATCGGCCAAATCTTGGGCATTACTCACTGTGGCAGAGAGGCCAACTAATTGCACAGTGTGCGGTGAGCAAATGATGGCTTCTTCCCATACCGGGCCACGGCTAATATCGCTCAGGTAGTGCAGTTCGTCGAAGATGACATAGCCGACATCGGCAAGCGATGAGGGGACGATGTTTTCGCCCCGTGCCAAGCGGTCCCCGCCCTCTTCCAGAAGGATGTTACGGTAGACTTCGGTGGTCATGATTACGATAGAAGCGGAGCTATGCTCTACAATATCGCCTGTCACAAGCCCAACGGCATTGAATCCATAGATGTTGCGCAGGTCGCGGTATTTCTGGTTGGAAAGGGCTTTGAGCGGGGTAGTGTAGATGACGCGCTGTTTACGCTGCTGGGCCCGCCAGATGGCATATTCCGCCACAAGTGTTTTGCCTGTTCCGGTAGGGGCCGCTACCAGGACCGAGCGGCCATCTGCGAGATGGGCTATGGATTCTAATTGAAAGTCGTCGAGGGGAAATGGGTAGCGTGCTGCGAACGCGGCGATATCCGCTTGAGTCCCGGGCCCGGCCACCACCTGCTCGTTCATGTGATCTTTCTCTTTATGACTTATGTATTTGTTTTACAATGTTCGTTTGTGTTATTGTAGCATGTTATCCTTCGCAGAGCCAAGTGAGTTTAGAGGGCTAAGGCAAGCTTCAGGTGATCTAGTGTAGTGTTGCCGCCGGAGCAGACTAAGCCGACTTTCTTGCCTTTCAACTGGTCACGCATGCGATAGGCGGCGGCTAAGGGAGCGGCTCCGGCGCCCTCCGCGAGGGTGTGTGCGCGCTCAATCATCCAGACCATGGCTCGCATAATTTCTTCTTCGGTTACGAGTATGAAGTCGTGTAAGGATTCTCGTAGTATCTTTTGCGGCAATTCAAAGGCTACGCCGGTCGCCAGACCCTCGGCAAATGTGCGATTGGGGGCATTGACTAAACGACGCTGGCGCCAGGTCTCGTAGGCTGCAGGAGATGCTTCTGACTGCACTCCGATGACTTGAATATGGGGATTGACGGCATGGGTTGCGATGCTTACTCCGGCAGCGCCGCTACCACCGCCGATGGGCACGATGATGACTTCAAGGCCGGGTTCGTCTTCCAACATTTCCAGGCCTTCCGTAGCGACACCTGCGATGAGTAGGGGTTCGTTGCCAGAATGGATGTAACGATAGCCATATTCATGAGCCAGTGACTCGCAATGCAGCTTGGATTCGTCATAGGTGGCGCCATAAAAGATTACTTCGGCCCCCATGCCTTGAATTGCGGCTACTTTCCCTGGATTGGCTTTTTCGGGGACGACGATGATTGCTTTGACGCCAAATAAACGGGCTGCATAGGCGACGGACTGACCATGGTTGCCGGTCGAGGCGGAGATTACGCCTCGCTCCCGCTCTTCAGGGCTGAGTTGAGAGATCAAGTTGATGCCACCACGCACTTTGAAGGCCCCAACAGGTTGAAAGTTTTCGTGTTTGATATAGACTTCGGTACCGAGCAAGGCATTCATGGCCGGGTAGCTATATTGGGGGGTACGCTGCAGGTACGGATGGATCTGACGCTGGGCAAGCAGGACGTCCTGGAAAGTTGGTATGTCCATGTTTATGGCTCCTCTTCGTGTTGGCTAATCATGTATGCTTACTGAGTTAGACTAGATATGGTTCAAGTAGCGCTCATTTTGCGCGGTAATTTTTTTACCGGCCTTTTTCCCCTCTTTTGATGTGAGTCTGAGAAGGGATTGAGCACCTCTTACTCCAATATGGTTCAAGTAGCGCTCATTTTGCGCGGTAATTTTTTTCTCACTTTTTTCCTCTCTTTTGAGGCACGGTGGAGAGGTGGTGCAAAACCTCTTGCTCTTAGTATACCTGAGTGCTCCAAGGGAGTGATATAGTAATTAAGTTCTGGTTAATTTGGTCTTTGAGTCTTGTTGGAACTGCAATTAGGGATTGTTGTTCTTTCATCACCATTATTGCATAATGGAAGAAAACAGCATAAAAGTAAAGGGGCAAAGACATGACTACTACACCAGCCAATCCGAATGTTGAGGTGATCCTGCTGAGCGTGCAGAGATCTTACGATGAATTGAACCAGCTTATTGATGGGCCGTTGGCCAAGCTGGATACAGAAAAGCTTTATGAGGTTCCGGCTGAAAATGAATGGACGATCATGCAGAACCTGGCTCACATTGTAGAGATTATGCCGTATTGGGCAGGGGAGATTGAGAAGTTGATGGCTGAGCCGGGACGGAATTTCGGGCGCACTCAGCAGGACGAGGGACGTTTACGGGCTATTAATGAGCATGGGACGGATAGTCTGGATGAGATTAAGGGGGCTTTGCCGGGGAGTTATGCGAGGTTGGATGAGGTTTTGGGGAGTTTGAGGGATAGCGACCTGGAGTTGACAGGACGGCATGTCAGGTATGGGGAGAAGCCGTTAGAGTGGTTTATTGAGGATTTTGTGACGGGGCATTTGATTGGACATTTGGAGCAGATTAAGGGGTGTCTGGAGGCGGTGGGGTAAACTTGAGCTGAAGGAACAGTTTTGGCCAGGGTTATTGGAAGGCTTCACGCTGCGAAGTAACTTATTCCTGCGAGAAACGTATATTTGTTAGATTAGCAAAGTATTCAAACCCAGAAAGGTGATACGATGAGACGGTTGTTTATGATACTAGGTTCACTCTTTTTCTTAAGGTCGTTCATGAGGCGAGCGAGACGGCGACGCTCGGCATATTACGATTGAAAGTTAGAGCGTGGTGCTGAATCGCTCGGGGGTGCATTTTTCATAATTTGCACAGAGTTATGAGTAGGGACGCGATAATGCAGATGAACAAAATAATCCGGAGAGCGGAAGAGCCAGCCAGGCCGATAAATCGGCGGTGGCCGCGATAAATCGGGCCCTACGGATGGCCGGATTATTTTGTCAAAGGGCATGATCGGGTCCCTACTCATTGTTTAGAGTAATAGCCTAGTAGGGACCGGGGAATACGACCAGCGAGAAACGTGCCTTCGGGCCTATGTTCTTCGTGATCTACATGTCCACGGCGGTGAAAGAGTTCCACCAACTCGCTCTTATCGTAGGGAATCGTCACTTGTACCTCTTCCATATACGCGGCCAATACCTGGGCAATTTTTTCAAGCAGAGCATCCAGACCAATTTTTCGCAGGGCAGATACGGTGACGGCATTGGGATAGAGCGAGGTATCGACTTCCGATGGGTCGTCAAGCAAATCGATCTTGTTCAGGGCCGTGACTCGCGGCTTCTCATCTGCTTCCAGGTCATGCAGGACCTCGTTCACTGTCTCACTCTGCTCGATTGCATTTTCGTGGCTGACATCTACCACCTCCAATAGCAAATCGGCGTCAATAACTTCTTCGAGGGTTGCTCTAAAGGCAGCGATCAACTTGGTCGGCAGTTTCTGAATAAACCCTACCGTGTCAGTAAGCAGCGCTTCTTGATTCCCTGGCAGGATGATGTGGCGGGTAGTAGGATCAAGTGTAGCGAAGAGCTTATTTTCTGCCAGCACTTCCGATTCGGTGAGTGCGTTGAAAAGGGTAGACTTTCCGGCGTTGGTATAGCCGACTACGGCCACGACTGGTATAGCCTGGGACGCACGTTGCCTGCGGTGTATCTTGCGTTGTTCGCGTACACCTTCGATCTCCTCACGTAAGTCAGCGATACGGCTGCGGATGCGCCGGCGATCGATCTCTAATTTTGTTTCACCAGGACCACGCACTCCGATAGCGCCACCAACCCCACCTGCGCCTGCGCTTCGTGAGCCACCTGCCTGCCGTGAAAGTTCTACGCCGCGCCCAGCCAGGCGAGGCAAGCGATACTCTAACTGCGCCAACTCAACTTGTAGCCGCCCCTCACGAGTGCGAGCATGCTGAGCAAAGATATCGAGGATCAGGGCGGTACGATCAATCACACGCGCGTCGAGTATCTTTTCCAGGTTGCGCTGCTGTGAGGGGGATAATTCATCATCAAAGATGACAAGATCAAAATCCAGTTGCTTTTCGGCGTCACTGAGTTCCTGCGCACGCCCTTTCCCTATATAGGTAGCTACATCCGGGTGGCGCATACGTTGGATCATTGTGCCAACAACCTCCGCCCCCGCAGTACGCGCCAGTGTCCCCAATTCACTCAGTGAGTCTTCGACACTCCACAAACTCTCACTCTCGTCTTGCTCTACAGCAACCAGGAAGGCGTATTCAGGTCTTCTTCGAGAGGTCGTATCGTTGAGACGAGGTTGTTTTACCGTAGGTTCTTTCCCTGCTTTCTTAAATGTGTTTTACTGCCGTATAGGTACTATTTTAACACTCGAATATGAGAACGCAAGTCCCAACCAGTTCACAAGAACCTCTACCACCAACTCAAGTGTGGTATTGTCGGTAATTCTTTAATAAAAAAGCTATTGACCTTTGCAAAGAGACTACTTTGTACCGCTTGATTATAAGTATCGTGCCAGACTTGATACTGTTGAACAGTAATGTTGAGACCGGGAATGGCCTGGTTTCCTGCTTGAATAGCATCCTGAGCAGTATGTAAAAAATTGCCTACGACGAGCAGCACGATCAGCCATAAAAGCCATGCCTCGACAAACCCAACCACTCCACCAATCAGCGCATCGCCCAGCCCAATGATAGGTATAGCTCTCACGACGCCACGCACTACTGTCCCAATGATGTGCAGCACTAAGATAGTACCGAAGAACAGCACCAGGTATGAGATTAAAGCTGAGATTGCAAGCCCATTAGAGGCGAGAAAGAATGTAAATGGCTTCCCCCAAAAGACAGCCACTCCAAAGGCTATAGGAATAGAGATCAGATTTACCAGGCTGAAAACAGCGCCATTGCGCAATCCATTGAAGACGAGTAGAACGATGGTCACCAGAAAGAGAATATCGATCCAATTGAGTGGCCCAATCATATGTTTTTCCTCCAAGCCAGGATTTATAGGGTTTTTGTAACTCTTCAGGTCTCCCCTCTGCTTGATTCCTCACTGCCTACGGCAGTTCGCCAGGGGTAGGGAGTGGGTGCGGGCTGTGCAGCCTGCGGCTGCACAGCCCGCACCCACTCCCTACCGGGGTGAGCAGCCGCAGGCGGCGAGAAGTCCTGAAGAGTTACGGGTTTTTATAGATAAGCTTAGTATCTACTATGCATAGACGTTACGTGAAGAGTTCTTGTAACACGAATATTGTTAGATAGGTCACAAAATCTATGTCCCGGTAACGCCTGTAAAACTAAAAGTGCCGATGCGTACAGCCGGTGCTACGACCGGGGTATAATCGCGGCATCGAATACGTTCGCGGCCTATGGCCTGCACATCACGTAAGGCATCGAGGATACTTTGCGTAAAGCGGAAGTTCTTGACGGGGCTGGTCAACTCACCATGCTCGATTAAAAAGGTGCCGTCGCGTGTCATGCCTGTGAAGAGCGTTTTGACGGGGTGTACCGTGTTGGTGTAATGGAAGCGCGTCACATAGATGCCGCGATCAACTCCCCGAATAAGCTCTTCAAGGCTGGCGTCACCTGCTGCCATCATAGTATGTAACGGTAGAGGTCCCCAGGGATTAGGCGCGGGCAAGGCATGCCCAGTATCGGGTTTTCCCTCACGAAATGCCGTGAATGAATCGTAGACAACTGCATTTGCTACCCCCTGATCGATCATCACCACGCGCTGTTTGGGCACACCCTCGTAGTCAAATGCCTGCGGCAGGGCCGCCGGGTCATGACCATCATCATAAATGGTCACCAGGGGATTGACGAGTTGTTTGCCAAATTGACCGTTCATGAAGCTGCGCTCATCCTGCACAGCAGTGGCACTCAGGCCCATGAATACGAGGGTTTGCAGCATATCCGCTGTGGAATAGGCATCAAGCACGACCGGATACTCGCCTATAGGGAAATCGATGGGGTTACGACTGCGCCGGGCCTTGTCCACGGCTTCTCGGGCCATCGCCTCGAAGTCAATTGCAGTGGCATCGGTAGCAAGACGCTGTGTATAGCCGGATCCGTGCGCATCGGCCATTACGACAGCGTGACATTCGGACTCGGTGCGGGGTTCATAAGCAAAAATGCCTAGAGAATTCGCCACGGCAACATGATCAGTTTCGGTAGAAAATGCGCCCGCGGACTCCAGCCCCTGCTCTTTCGCCAACTGCACGATGACGCCGACGCTCCTGGCACGACCTTCCGCATTATAGTGAGCGGTTTGCTCGCTATAGCCGGGAGCAGGTACAATTGGTTGCGGCCCAGGCAGTGAATGGAACTCCGGGTTTTCTGGCGAAAGGCGTGCGATCTCCAGAGCCTGTTCTGCTACACGGCGCAGTGACTCATCATCCAGGCGATTGGTTGTCGCTACACCTGTTCTTTTGCCCACAACGGCACGCACGCGCAATTCATGATTACTCTCCGCAACGTTCTGGTGTATGAAGTTATTGGCGAAACGGGTGAGGGCGCTTTCTATGCCGAGGTAGACCACTTCTGTCTGTTCTGCTAGTGAGTAGCTCAGCACCTTTTGTAGAAGCGCTTGCACACTTTTTTCATCAGAATACATTGTAAAGCTCTTCCCTTTCGTGGGTTCTATCAACGATTGGGGGCTGGTTCCCACGGACACCCACAAGGGGCCCCACACCTCACCACACCGCCCCTGTCCCTACGGCCCTCGATGGGTGGGAGAACCGCTCCATACGGGTTGGTTCCCACGGACACCCACAAGGGGCCCCACACCTCACCACACCGCCCCTGTCCCTACGATTCCGGTTGTTGGTAGACCCTTTTTGGTGTGACTACCAGCGACCTACACCGACCTGCACATTGCGGAAACGAGCTGGGGCAGCTCCATGTCCCGTACGCATTGTCTGCATCGGCTCACCCTTGCCACAGTTGGGCGTTCCCCATACCACCCACTCATCACGATTGCAGATGGCATCGCACGATCCCCAGAACTGCGGCGTTATGCCTGTGTAGGTGGCATTTTTCAGAATACGACCCAGCTTCCCATGCTTAATCTCATAGGCCAGTTCGACGCCAAACTGGAAATTCAAACGGAGATCGTCGATACTCCAGCTTTTGTTGATGCTCATATAGATGCCATCTGCGGTATCGGCAATCAGGTCGTCCAGCGTCCACGTCCCTGGCTCGAGGTTCACGTTGGTCATACGAATCATCGGAAGGCGATTCCAGCCATCGGCGCGTACACAGCCATTGCTGGTCAGTCCGAGTATGGGAGCTGTGTCACGGGACATCAGGTAGCCAGTGAAGATACCGTTGGTGACGATGGAAGATCTTTGCGCAGGAACGCCTTCATCATCCCATCCAAAGGTGCCCAATCCGCCAGAGAGGGTGGCGTCAGCGGTCATGTTGACGATGTCCGAACCGTAGCGGTAATGTCCAAGCTTGTCTATGGTCAGGAAGCTCTTTCCTACAAAACCGGCCTCCATGCCCAGCACACGGTCTAGTTCAATGGGATGTCCGCATGATTCGTGGACTTGAAGAGCCGCCTGCGGGCCATCAAGTATGATGGTTGTTACGCCACTCGGGCACTGTGGAGCCGCGAGCAGCTTAACGGCCTCCTCACCAATTCTCGCACCATGATTGGCAAGGTCCATCGCCTCGATAAATTCGTAGCCGGACGTGCCCGCTTGCCTGCCAAACGAATTGGGATATGAGCGCGTCTGTATCTCACTACTTGTGGGATCGACGGCGCTGGCATCGATAGCCGCGCCTATATCATACAGTTCCTGCTCGACTTCGCTGCCTTCCGAACTGGTAAAGAGTTTACGCTCGCGGGAGTACTCCATGTTGCTATTTGTGAGTGCCACACCTTGAACTGAGCGCATTGCGGTATCGGCATCGAGCAGCAACTGCACCTTCTGGTTCAATGGTATGCTGAAAGGGTCCTTTTGCATGGGAGTGCGATAGAAGCCATGTTGAGGAGCAAGGGGGGAGAGGCGCACAGGTTCACCTGCTACAAGGGCGCTGGCGCGGGCAATCTGTATTGCCTGTTTCGCTACACGGTCCGCCTCGGCATCATCCATATTGGCACTGCTGGCAAAGCCCCAGGCCCCATCAACAATCACCCGCACATTAAAACCGCTGCTGGTTCCGCTGGAGATGCCCTCTACGCGACCGTTCTTTACGTCGATACCCTCGGTGGTACGCTCCACGACGCGCACATCTGCATAGCTGGCACCAAGCTGTTGGGCAATATTCAACACCTTGTTCGCTAGATCACGCATATAATTTTTCTTTCTGATCTCTGGCTGGAAGAGATAAATAGCTACTCTCTCAGGGTGATCCGCAGAGAGGGAACTCCCACGGACACCCACAAGGGGCCCCACACCACACCTCACCACCCCTGTCCCTACGGAACCAGATTTAAAAGATTTAAGAACTCCCACTCTTTTGGTGGTTTTATGATATACTGGGCAACGATGAGCAACTATCAATATACTATCATCCTACATCCTGACCCTGAAGAGGGAGGCTATACGGTTACTGTGCCTGCTCTTCCTGGATGTGTAACACAAGGAGAAACCATCGAAGAGGCTATCGCAATGGCTAAAGATGCTATTCGTCTCTATGTCGAGGCGCTCATCGCTGAAGGTGAATCTGTACCTCAGGAACGTGAGCATCCACAGGCTATTATCATCGATGTAGCTTGAGTGAAGACCGGTGAGGGGGACTCACTCTATTAAAAACGCCCTCACCCGCGTCCGCACCATCATTCAGGGGTAGGTTTTTACAAAGTCGCCTGTGAAAGGAGATGGTTCCGTAGCAAGGGTACCACGGACACCCACAAGGGGCCCCACGCCACACCTCTCCACCCCTGTCCCTACGGAACATTGTCAATTTTCAAGCCGCAGCGTAAAATCTACCCCTGAAAGTCGTGGAGGTTCCCTATTTGGACCATAAAATGAACTCAACCCTCTTGCTTCCTTCTTGGATTGTCACGGATATACTGACGTGTCAGCTCCAAGTCCTCATCGTTACGAATAATGTGATCATAATATCTAGTCTGCCAGAGATGCTGTGAACAGACGGTATCACGCGCCTTGTTATATTTGATCCATGCAACGGTCGTCAACGATTTATAGGCACCTACTACTTGGCTCAAAAGTAGTGGATTCTCTCCTGTCCCATTTAACCAAATGATGAAATGGATATGATCGGGCATAATTACAAATTCGTCCAAGGTGATACCTGGAAATTGCTTGGGAAGATTCTGCCAGATCGTTAAAAGACATTGCTGGAGTTCTGGTTGATCGAAAAGGCGTTTGCGATTCTCTACGCAGATTGTGATAAAATAAGCTCCTGCCGAGGTATAATCGTAGCTTGGCAATCGTGTAGATCGTCTGTTTGGAAATTCTGGATGTTCTTCATGCATGTTCCCTGTTGATCCCCCTAACAACGTGATAAAAATTGATGGATATCGATAGTATACACCCACCACGGACACCCACCACGGACACCCACAAGGGGCCCCACACCACACCACACCACCCCTGTCCCTACGGAGTCGTCTCCTCTTTCAGCGCACTTGAAATGGTCAATCCTAGCGAGCTGAGGCAGGTCAGGCCTGTTACACACATGAGTAGAGCGGCCCATGGATGCGAGAAAATGAACATTGCAGTAACCTGGAACGGGGGGAGATGCAGTAATCCCCCAAACACAAGCAGACCTACCGCCTCGTTGCTGCCGACCTGTCCGGGAGGCGTTGGCAAGATATAGAACACGTTGTAGACGGTGTAGCCGAAAATGGCTGTCCCGAAGGGGATGGGGAAGCCAATGGTCCAGAATGCGAGCATGGCAAAGAGGCCGTCGCCAATCACGGCTACACACGTGAGCAGTATCGCGGGGATAAAAATTCTTGGTTGTCTTGCACCCATCAATAGTGAATCAACAAAGCTTGTAGCGAAGCCTTCGATTTTGCCAGCAATGGCCTTGGGAAACAGGCCCGTCAGCTTTTGCAGAAGGGCAATTGCGGAGTCGCGTTTCCAGGCTGCCAGTAAGACAAAGAGCATCAGGCAGACAAGTATTCCGCTCACGAACGCCAGCACCAACCAGAGCTTGATGTCCATCTGCACGCCGAGCAGCGGCACAATTGCCATGATGAAGAGCGCAGGCATCAAATCCAGCGCTTTGTCCATCGCTACTGTCGGAAGCGATTTACTCACAGGTATTCCAGAGCTACGTTTGAGCATGAGACTTTTCGCCACTTCGCCACCACGTATGGGCAGTAAGAAATTTAAGAAAATACCGACCATGTATAGTTGAATAGCTTTGATGGTGCTGACCCTGCCGATGGGATTTAAGAAGAGCTTCCAGCGCACTCCGCGAACAGACCACGCGAACAGGAAGGCCACACCTGATAGCAAGGCAAAGGCGATTCCAGGAGGCTTCGTCAGTCTCTGTTTCAGTATCTGAATGGTTGCAGGAAGATCCACGAAACGCGCAACTAGCAGCAGCAGGCCAATGCCAATAATCAGGCCAATCGCCACTTTAGCAGCAGGACTGTTCAGAAACATTTTCCAGGCTGGCTGCTGTTTCGCTTTCCCTGCTGTTACTATAGGCATTACCACTGGAGTCTGGGGTGGGGGCGTATCGGTATTTCCATCACCCATTCCTACCAGGCGTGTCCGTGATGGACGGGGGTGGATAGGCGGTGGTTGTGGATTAATCTGATCGAATCGCATGCATCCTCACTTCTTCTACGAGTCCATTGTGCCAGTGCTGGATACTGGCGCAGTACAGCTACGCGGAACTTGATTTTTATGAATCACCTGCCAGACCTGAACGTCAAACGAGTCAGTAGAGCCGCCTGATATAAATTCTGCACGTTTAACCGAGAGGGTTAACGCTGCGCTAATTAACCACATATGATCTTCATTGGTTTTAATGTCTGTCCCCATCTCTGAATCGATCACGATATAGTCGATACGGTCACAGTTATTCCCGAGAGTCTGGGAGTACAGTTCTGGATCAGTAGCTACATTCCAGTACACCTCTGCATGAGGAAAAGGCGCTCCATTCCCAACTCCCTGACCCCCGGGCACGCGTAAATCCACGTACATGTAGCTATTTATGACTATAAAAGCATTACGCGGAACATGCGTGCGAACCCATACTAGCGCCTGTTGTTGTGCCAAAGCGGGGTCTTGATTAAAGAGGATCTCTGCCGACGGTATGTCGTAGGCAATAATAGCCGCTATAGCCACTACAAGCAAGGTGGCGCGCACAACGTCGAAACGCACCAGTTTTACCACCCATCCCAGGATAGTATTGAGAGCAATGGCAGCGTTGAGCGCGATCAGGGCGATCAACGGAATGACATAGAACGGGTATACCTGTCCACCACGCACTAACAACAGCCAGAAACAAATTGCAAGCAGCGAGAGCATCAGGTGCCTGTCTGGCACTGGTGTGGCATTGCGCGACCTCCTATTCAAGAATTTGAATGGAGGCAGCGAGAACAGTAAATGCCTGCGGTTCCACAAGCCATAGACCAGGTTAAAGAGTGGAGCGGCAACACTGCTAATGATGAATACAGTATCGTGGGCCCATACTAACCAACTGTTAATGAAGCTGCCATATTTCTGGCCGCGTTGTGCCTGCTGGAGAAAGGTATCCCACATACTTAAGTGGTTATGCGTATCCCAGGGAAGATGCCAAGAATATGGAAATAACTCGTCCTTCAAAATTGCCAGGAGGACAAAGGTTGAACAAATGGCTAGTACGATATAGATGAACGCTACAAGGGTGAATTTGCGCTGGAATTTGGTCGAATGCAGCCACGCAGCGTAGATCATCGCAGGCAAACCGACCAGGAACACTTCTTTCGAAAGGAAGCAGATTCCAAAAGCGATAGCCGCCATTACGATATAAAGCAAGCGACTATTACTGATCACCAGCAGATAGATCGAGAGCAATAGCCAGAACGTAGCGATGTTGTCTAAGTATATCTCGCGTTGATAAGTGATGCTGAGTGGCGAGAGTGAGAAGAGCACCAGCGCTAACAGTGCGGCGCTGAGACTTCCACTTAAACGGCGCATAATCAGGTACACCAGCAACGCGCAGCCAACCGCATAGAAGACCATGAGGACACGACCGCTATTGAGGGCATTGCCGAAGGCAAAGATGCCCCCGGTGAGTTGTGTCCAGGCAGCGATTTGCATCCAGCCCAGTGGCGAGTGTCCATAACCATAGGGGTATGGTGAAATAAGCCCCCGCGTAATTGCCCAGGCATTCGACATGTAAGTGCCTTCATCCAGCTCGTAGCGTGGGAAATTGAACAAGTTATACGCGTGAGCCACGAATGTAACGGCAAGGCTTAAAAAGACAATTATCGCTTCCAACCACGCAGGCAAAGGAATGGCCCTTGTTTGTTTGGTAGTATGCAGCGTTACGTTTGGCATCAGGAGCGTTTCGCTGATCGCCACACGGTTCACTTGCTGCGGGTTCACTTTTGGCGTCATCACAGTGTGCCCAGTAGGTTTGCGTATAGGATCCTGTCTTTGCCCAGGACGATACACAGTGCTCAAGAAGAAACTTGGACTGCGAAACAGAATGATATTGCCGTTGTAAATCTGTGGTGGAGGTCCACTTTGGATATTTGTTGCTTGCGGAGAGACTCCTTGAGCGATAAAGGCAGACCCACCTGGGGCAGCTCCTGCACTATTTCTTCGCCAATCAGCGCCGTTCGTACCCACAGGTTGTACCGCCTGCCCCTGGGGAGGCATAGGCATGGCAAACTGGATAAATGGAGCTGGTGGTACAGAAAGGGGGTATGGTTGTACTGGGCTCCCATTTGAGGCGCCAGGAGGTGCGGAGTAAGGGCCTATTTCATTAGGCCTTACCTGGCCGTAACTTCCCGGTTGGATATTGCCTGCAAGCCCCCCAGGAGCATTTGCATAGGGTCTCCCAACAACATTGCGCTGTATCATTGCCGGTGATTGCTGCGGATGCCACACAGGTTCCCCTTGTGGCCCGGCTACAGGTCCCCACGGTTGCTGATCGTCTGGATGCTGCGGTTCTGGTTCTTGAGAGTTTTGCGTAGGTCTATAAGAAACTGTCATGTACCTTTCTTAATCTCTATTTGTCGGGTGTATGAATTGTTTGTAGGCAAGCAACCGACCGTAGGGGCTGATTATGGCACGTAACAAAATACTCCGGATAGCGGACCATTCCGCCACTGGCCGATCAATCGGCGCTGGCCGCGATACATGACTCTGTTGGGAAATTTTGTACGGACAACTGGACAGAAAGAAAGAGGGACCAACCACTAGTGCAGAACAAGCTTTTGAGCACAATACAGGCATATTCGTTGGGTTCCTTGACAGGA
>WNFE01000419.1_pt1 | contig 29783 bp, 26 predicted proteins | sample 5400451 | NCBI WGS metagenome assembly WNFE01 (sample SAMN13153344, study PRJNA577476) | soil metagenome | isolation source: 200 cm saprolite under Douglas fir tree site 2 hole 2 | place: USA:California | collected 2015-04-18
TTGAAGACAGTCGAGTTGAGGGCGACCGCGTTGCTCAGATCCTCTCGGGGCACGAGGGAGGGGAGCATCGACTGCCGCGCCGGTGAGTCAAAGGCCATCACGATCCCGTTGACCAACGCTAAAAGATAGATCTCCCAAATCCGGATGAGCCCCGTAAAGGTCAACGCGGTCAGCGCGATGGCCTGCAGCAAGAACACCGTCTGCGTGGTCATGATGAGCCGCCGCCGGTCGACCCGGTCGGCCACGACCCCGCCCACTAACGACAGGAGGGTCGAGGGCAAGGAGAAGATCAGCGTGACGAGGCTCGTGGCGAGCGGAGAGCGGGTGAGTTCCCAGACCAGGTAGCTCTGCGCGGTGCTCTGCATCCACGTCCCCACCTGCGAGCCGAGCATGCCGGTCCAGAACAGCCGGTAGTTGCGGTGGCGAAGGGCAGAAAAAGTCGAGAGCTGGGTCAGCCCGCCGATCATAGAAACGGTGTGCGCCGACTGTCCGGAGACCCGAACACATCGCGACGCGAGAGCGGCGGCACGGTTCCTCGTGCTTCGGCCGGCAACGCCCGGACATCACAGTAAATGGTGACCTCGTGGATATGTGTGCAGACCATGTGCATCAACTCTAGAGAATCACGGCCCCCGGCGTCGATCCGCAATGTCGTGCAAGACTTAGGGAGACTGTTTAGGCTGCCAGGTCACATCCGCACGGCCCGCGCGCTGATTGGCGACACGGGCGAGAACGAAGAGTAAATCCGATAGCCGGTTGAGATACCGCAACAGCTCACCCCGCACCGGCTCCTCCCGTGCCAGGGCGACGAGGCGGCGTTCTGCCCTGCGGCAGACCGTCCGTGCCACATGCAGTGTGGAGGCTACCTGGGCGCCTCCTGGCAATATGAATTCGCGCAGCGGGGTCAGCGTCGCTTGGTACATGTCGATCGCGCGTTCCAAGTCTGCGACATCCGTGTCGTCAATCGCCGATGCGCTTTTCGTCCCCCCTGCGGGAGTCGCCAACTCGGCACCGAGGTCGAACAGGCGGTGCTGAATGCGGGAGAGGAGCGCGTCCAGCTGGACCTCATCCATCTGGGCGCGCACCGCGCCCAGATGCGCGTTGAGTTCATCGACGGCTCCATACGCTTCGACGCGCGGGTGGTCCTTCGACACGCGGTGCCCGCCGATCAATCCCGTCTCTCCGCTGTCGCCAGTGCGCGTGTAGATGCGCGGGGCCGACGCCTTCCCGCCTGACGAGGGACGTTTCGGCGTCACGCGCCCCCGCCGTCCACCACCGCCGATTCGCGTGCGGGGGCGGAGACCGAGCGCGGGAGATGCTCCACAAACCATTTGACGATCCAGCGCAACCGCTCGGCCCGGTGGCCGGGCTGACCGATCCGGGAAAGATCGTGGCTCTCGTGCGGGAAACGCACGAAGACCACCTCGCGGCGCAATTTCTTCAGCGCCGCGAAGAACTGCTCTGCCTCTTCGATGGGACACCGCAGGTCCTGCTCACTGTGCAAAATCAGCAGCGGGGTGGTGATGCGCTCGACGTACGCTAGGGGCGAGTGTTCCCAGTACCAGGTCGGGGCGTCCCACGGCTCACCGGGAAACTCCCAAAACCCCTTCATGAACGCCAGATCACTCGTGCCCCACTGGCTGAGGTTGTTGGCGATCGACCGCATGGTGACGGCCGCCTTGAATCGGTCCGTATGGCCAATGATCCAATTGGTCATGAACCCGCCGTAGCTCCCCCCGGCGACGCCCAACGCGGCGGCGTCAATGAAGGGGTAGCGGGCAATCGCTGTATCCAACCCCCGCATGATATCCTCGTAATCCTTCCCGCCCCAATCGTGGTGCGTGGCGGAGGTGAAACGCTGCCCGTATCCTTGGCTCCCCCGGGGATTAGTGTAGACGAGTGCAAATCCGTTGGCTGCCAACACCTGAAATTCGTGGAAGAAGGCCTCTCCGTAGGCCCCATGCGGTCCACCGTGGATCTGGAGCACCGTGGCGGCTGGGGTGCCATCTGTCGCGCCCGCCGGACGCATCACCCACCCTTCAATCGGCCAGCCATCGGGGCCCTCGTAGGTAAAGCGCTCAGGCACGCTCAGGGTCAGCTCATCGAGGAGGAGCTGGTTGACTGCGGTCAGGCGGCGTTCGGAGGTGGGGTCAGAGGCCGACAGCGTCCACAGATCGCCGGGGGTGAGGGGGTCGGAGGCGGCGACGACAGTACGGTCACCTACGATCGACAGCCCGAAGATCTCACGTCGTCGGGAGGTGAGGACACGGACTTCACTCCGGCGGCGATCGACAATTCCCAGTTGAACGGTCGCTCCCTCAGCGATGAGGACGAAAAGCTCTTCGCCACTCGCAGACCACCGAGGTCCGCCGACGTCCGGGTGCGCGCGCATGTCCGTAATGATGTGATGCGCCAAGCTGCGGTCGAATGAGTGGGTGAGGTTCACTGGATCCCCCCCGGACGCGGACGCCACCCAGAGATTGGTGTTCGTCGCACTCATGGCTGCATTGTCGTGTCCGTAATAAGCGACTTCCGCGCCGTCCGGCGACCACGACGGCAGGGCGCATGGTCCCACCGAACGCGTCAAACACCGGAGCTCTCCCCCTGAGGCGGGCAAAAGCCAGACGTCTGTGACGTTGGAAAAATCTCCGTCCGGGCTGCGATTGGCGATGACCGCGAGGGAGCGCCCATCGGGGGACCACGCCGGATCGACGTGATCAAAATCCCCCCGAGTCAACTGCTGCACCGCACTGGGTGCGTGGGCCCCGGAGGAGACCGCGAGAGCGGAGAGATCAGAGATCGCCACGGTAAACACGTGCTTGTACCGGCCATCCCAGAATCCGTCCCCGTCAAACTTGTAGCGAATCCGCGTGATGACCCTGACGTCACTCGAGGGCTCATCTTTGGGGAGCTTGCCTACAAAGGCAAGACGCTCTCCGTCTGGAGCCCACGCCATATCGGATGGATGGTAGGCGTGTGGCACGAGGAGCTGAGCTTCGCCGCCATCGGCAGGAATGATGTATAGCTTTTTCGGGCGGGGAGTCCCTGGCGCCGCTTCACCTGCCCCGCGGTCGGACAAGAACGCAATCCAGCGACCATCGGGGGACCACCGGGGGAGCGCGTCTCGCTGCTCGCCACTGGTAAACTGTCGCACCTCGCCTCCGGCGAGGGAGACCGTCCAGAGATGGGCACGGTAGGTGTTGGCCGCGCGGTCCACCACGGTCTGCACAAACACGACCCGTGTGCCGTCGGGGGAGAGCTGGGGGTCACTGACCCACTTGAGAGCTAGCAAATCGTCAATGGTAATCAATCTCTTGGTCACGCCATCCACTCCTTCGCACCACCCAGGGCCACGATGTATTGTGTCAATCGTCCCGGGTAAGTGTCTGCGCCTGTCTGATCAGCGTCCATAAGCGAGGCGCTCGGCGAGCATGGGCGGCAATCCGGCTGTCATCATCTTCTCCTGCGTCCTGGCAATGGGGTACTCAAGGCGGACCAGGGTGGCCCGGTGTGCTCCGAGGTCCAACCACAGATACGCGGCGCGAGGATCGCCATCGCGCGGCTGCCCAACGCTTCCGGCGTTAATAATGTAGCGGCGGTCGGGCCGGAGGAGTAGAGGCCGGTCGGGGAGCAGTGGTTCCCCGATCACCGAGGTCCCTGCTTCCTCGAACACCGTCGGGATGTGCGTGTGGCCGACCAGGCATATGGAGAACTCCGCTGCCCCAAAGCTTGCGCGGGCGGTCTCGACATCAAGGATATACTCCTCAATCGGATCGCGCACGCTGGCGTGCACGCAGAGGAGCCCGTCCGGCCTCACCCGCTGCGGCAGCTCGGCCAAGAAGCCGCGGACAGCCCCCGTGAGCTGCTGGCGGGTCCACAGGATGGCTTCGTAGGCCAACGGGTTAAATTTCGCGGCGAGGGCATCCTCGGTCTCCACCGCGGCGAGATCGTGATTGCCCATCACGGCGGCCTGCAGGACCCCCCGCATGCGCTCGACGCAGGCCACGGGATCTGGCCCGTACCCCACGAAGTCGCCCAGGCACACCACGCCATCAGGCTTGCGTTCGGTCACATCCGCGAGCACGACCTCGAGGGCTTCCAGGTTCGCGTGAATGTCGGAGATGATTGCGTAGCGCATCGGTAAGTAGGGAATATCCGAGTACGTGGACTTCGGGGCAGCGGGACGCGCTTCCTGTGATGCGCAGTGTACGCGCGGACAGGAAGAGCTATCTGCCTACCGAATCACACCCGTCGGGTTCGATCAGCCATGATGACCTTTCTCCGCCGCTGGCTGCGCGTGCCCATCCCGCCAAAGCTGCGCGCCAGCTTGCAGATCGACTTCCTCGCGGCGGTCCTCTACGGCGCGTTCGGAGGTCTCACCCTGCCGTTCATCCCGGTCATGGGCCGGCGGCTGGGGGCGACGCCATTACAGGTCTCCCTGCTCGTCGCCGCACCCGCGATCGTCTTGCTCCTCTCCCTGTGGATTGTCAACGCCGTGCGGCCGGTGCACCCCGTGCAGTTGGTCATCTGGCCGTCGCTGGTCGGGCGGGCGATGTTCTTGCTCATGCCCTTCGCCCAGACACCGGTTCCCTATTTGGTGCTCGTCGTGCTGTTCCACGCGGTGAGCTCGGTCAACACGCTGGGCTACGCCCAGGTGATGCGCGCCGTCTACCCCGACAACGTCCGGGGACGCATCATGGCGCTGGTCAAAATCGGAATGGCCACGTCGTGGGTGTTGGCCTCTCTGCTTGGCGGACAGCTCACGCAGATCGTCCCGTTCCAGTGGGTGTTTGCGGTCGGCGGGGTGCTCGGCATGGCCAGCGGGGTCGTCTTCAGTCGTATCCGCCCGCCCGAGCGCTTAGAGATCCCGGAACCCATCGACCCGGCCGTGGCCTGGCGGTTAGTCCGGGAGGATGGAGCCTATCGGCGCTTCTTGATGGCGTTCTTCATCTACGGATTCGGCGGGTGGTTGATCAGCCCAGCCATTCCCCTCCTGCTCGTGGACGAGCTGCACGCCTCCAACTTCCAAGTCGGATTGCTGGGCGCGGTAATGGCCGCCATGTGGACGATTTCATTCTACTCGTGGGGGGCGATGATTGATCGACGCTCCGCCACCGACACACTCAAAGTAGTCTTCACCATCGGCGCGCTGACGCCTGTGATCTATCTGCTGGCACCCAGCGCCTGGATCGTACAGCTGGCCGGAGTAACCGACGGCTTGACATCGGCGGGGATCGATCTGGGCTGGCTGGCCGCAGCACTCCACTATGCGCCGCAAGGACAGGTGCTGCACTACGTGACGCTGTTCAACACCTCGGTCGGTATCCGCGGGGCGACTGCGCCGTTCATCACGGGCACGCTCATCCCTCTCATCGGCGTGCGGTGGATCTTCGCGATCGGCGCGCTCGTCCAATTCGCCGGCATGCTCCTCATGCGTCGGGTTCCGGCTCCTCCGGAGACGGACGCGGACCCATACGGTCCCGCCAGTACGGCGTGAGGATCGCCACAAGGGCGGGCGTGGGTCGGCGCCAGATCTGAGTCTCCACGATGCGTTCTCCCAGGTGCAGGCGCTCCCGCTGCACCGGGGCATAGAACCGGGCCCAGAACGCGTCTTCAGCGTCTTCCAGCAGCATCATCCGCCGACCGCCGACGTGCACCTCCAGGCGACAGCGCCCGCCGGACACGACGACCCACGCATCACGGCAACCAAAGTCCCGCTGCAGGATGTCTCGCAGCTGGGCGATCAGGCGCTGCTGTTTCGGCCAACGCGCATGCATCAACGGGCTGCCGCAGATCCGCCGGCGAGATGCCGTCCCAGATCGTCGAGGAATGCGCCGAGGTACGCTGCTCCGATTGCATTGAGATCGCGCACCTCCGCCAGCGCCGCCCGATCGATCTCCAGCGTGGCCGCGATGTCCGCCACCACGGGCCGCAACGTCTGCACGTAGGCTTGGATGTGTTTTTGCCCGGACCCTGTACGGGGCATGGGGATGACAAACCCGCCATGCCGGTGCGGTCCTGGCAGGATGCGGCGTTCTGCGCGAATCATACGCGTCACCTCTCCTTGGCGATCGGAGATCCCTTCGCACACATCAACAGATGAGGAGAGAAGAGTCTAAACGTCAGGGCACGCCAGGTCAACCCCCCGGCGGTCAGCGCCCGAGTGCCCCCGTCGTGTACGCACGGAGGATGAGGGCCATCTGGGTGAGGCAGATCAGCGCCAGCCAGCGGGCTTCGCGAAACTGCCCCGCGGCACGCGTCACCGCGGGGCGGAGAAAACCTCCGGGGCGCAGACCTACCTGCACGGCCGCCGCGACCGCCACCAGGAATCCGTACAGGAAGTGCAGTGCCGTCCTCGGCCGCGCGCCACCCACGGCGAGCAGCAGGCCGGAGGCCACCTGAACCGCGACGACCGCTGCCACAAACAGGATTGCTACCCAATAGGTCCGGCTGAGCGCGCGGGCGCGGAACAGATGTGCCCCAAAGGCCCAGACAGCGAGGAAGGCGTTGCCGATAGCGGCAACGCCAATGAGAGAGGACAGTGCGTGAACGGTAAGCAGTGGTGGCATCGCTGCAGGGGGTGCAGCACGATAGTTCACGCGGTTGGTGCGGGATTCCTCTGCGCACATCTCGGCGCGGGGGGAGCGGCCTGCCGAAATCTGGCCTCCGTCCCCGGTGCGGGAGCGTCAGGTCGTGCAGGTCATGCGGGAGACAACAAGCCGCCTCCTCGCAGCTGTTCGAGGATCTGCTGCATCTTCGCGAAGTCGCGGAACCCGCCGGTGAACTCGTCGCTGGTCTTGTACCCGATCTCCGCAAACTTGTTCAGCGTCACGAAGAACGCGTACTGAATAGTGTTGGCGACGGTGTCGGGTGCATCGCGGTTCTTGTCCAAATGGATGTCGAGAATGTCGATCTTGGGAATGAAGTCCGGGTCCCCGCGCCCGGACTTGGCTTCCGTCTTGAGGAGATCTTCGAGGTTCTTGGTCGCGACCCAGTCTTTGCACATCACCATGGCCACATCCAGGTCGTACTCCAGGTCACCGCTGCCCACGCAGTGGTGCATCGTGGGGCGCGAAAATTCTGACACTTCCTCGACGGGCCTTTCATCCAGTCGGCACCCTTCCTTGTCCAAGGGCGAAATCGCGAAGATCGGGGCCTTGAGCTCCAGGCTCATGTCGGCCAGTTTGGCCGAGATCAGGTCGGTGCGCGCCTTCTCGTCGTGCACCGGCTCATCCAGCGGCACCCGCTGCAGGTAGTCGATGAAAATGGCGCACTCGTCCGTCTGGTACGCGTGCATCATGTTGTGGGCGCGCGCTTTGATGCGCTCCACGGTGTCGGCGCGCCCCCCTTCGAACAGATAGAGCCGCCCCATCTGACCCTCCATCTTCGACCAGGCGGTCTTTACCCGCTCTTGGATCTGGGGCGCCCGCGACTCCGCAGACAGTAGGGTGGCCGGGTTGACCAGGGTCTCTTTGGCGAGCAAGCGGGCGAACAACACCCGGCTGGTTTGCTCCCAGGAGTAGTAGAGTACGGGGATCTTCGCGTTCGCGGCAATCGTGACCGCCACCTCGAGGGCGAAGTTCGTCTTGCCGCGCCGCGGTGCGCCGGCCAATCCGTAGTAGAATCCCGGACGCAACCCGGACAGCGCCTCGCTGAGGCGGTCGAACGGGGACAACGGATACCCGAGCATCGACCCCGAGCTTCCCCCCAGGATCTCCCCCACGATGGTGCTGCCGATCTGATTTGCCGGCGGAGCATTGCGGGCCATCCGTTGCTGCTGGATTTCCAACAGCGTCGGAATAACCTGGCCAACGAAATCCACGATGTCTTTCCCTTCGCTGCGCTCTTCTTCTAAGTAGCCAGCGATCGCGGTATTGACTTCCACCAGGCGCAATCGGGCAGACCGCCCCTTGAGGAGATCCACGTACGCCATGACCTGCGCGGCGTCCGGTTCGGGCGTCCCCTCCACCGCCTCGACGAAGCGTCGCATCTCCGGGGACATCGCCCCGCGTTCGCCGAGGAGTCCCTTCACGGTGAGGGGTTCAAGGGGGATGTCCTTCTGCGCGTACACCTCGGTGAGCACTTTCGCTAACGTCCGCCCGAGGGCGTGGGGCATCAGGTCGGGACGGAACCCGGCTTCCATGGCACGACCCAGCAAGAACCGGTCGCGCATGAACCCACTTAACAGGCGCTTTTCAATGTCTGCTGCTTCTTCCACGACGCCCCACCCCGCACAGTGACGTGTCCGTCCTAGAGGGAAGGTGCAACGGAGATGGACGGACCGGAAGGGTACCTCTGCCACAGACCTTATGCCCTTCGGCGGGAGCCACGTAGACGCTTCACTTTTGCGGTCTCTTGACGGGGCATCGGGCGAGCGGGGAGGTTACGGAGACGTCGAAACGCTCCGATCGCCAGATCACACCCCCAGCCTCCTTCGGACAAGGGGTAGTGGCCTAAGGGCAACGAGAGGCGCAGGTCGGTGAGCAGGGCGCGGGGCCGACCTGATACGTGTAGGGTGACAGACGCGCCACGAAGGAGGTCAGAGAGTGCGGATGCGGCGATCGTCACGCCGCTGAGGCCGATCGTGGAGGATCTCAGCGCGACCTGGCTGGCATAGACGAGGACGTTGCCCCGTCGGCCGACCAGAGTCACATCGTGGAAACCCAGCTCTTGCTGCGCGCGCGACGTTCCTTGTTTGGGTTTGGGCACGTTGTTATAATTCAGGAGGCGCCCCGCTCGGTCATTCCTGACCGTCGTTCTTTTGCGCGCCGCGCGTTCAGCGTAACACGCGCCCGTAGCTCAGTGGATAGAGTGTCGGCCTCCGAAGCCGAAGGTCGTGGGTTCAAATCCCTCCGGGCGCGCCATTTCAACGACGGCTGTTAACACTTCGCCGATGCCTGCCTAAAACGATGGTCTTCCTAGTCATAACATAGCACCCACGACGACTTTCCCCCGGGCGTGGGCTTCCTCGAGATAGCGGATCGCTTCGGGAAGGTCGAGGAACGCATAGCGCCGGTCGATCACCGGGCGGAGTTTGCCGGCCTGGATCAGATCCCCCAGAAGATCAAGATCCTTGGCGGTTGCATGCGCCGACACCATGGAGATCTGTTTTCCTCCGCGCAGCGCGACACCCAACACGTTCCCCATTGAGCTGAACCCGATGACGGCGCAGGTTCCGTCGGGGGCGAGTGCGCGCCTCAGATCGGACACCGAGCGGTTGCCGATGGTGTCGAGGATGCGGTCCCAGGCCTGCCTGGAGCGGGTGAAATCCTCCCTGGTGTAGTCGATGATGTGATCGGCGCCGAGCGAACGGACGAGCTCGATGTTCGGTGTGCTGGTGACGCCCGTCACCTTGGCTCCGTAGGATCTAGCGATCTGCACCGCGAAATGGCCGACGCCGCCGGAGGCGCCGTTGACCATCACTTTCTGCCCCGCCCCGATTTCGCCATGGTGGCGAAGGCCCTGGAGTGCGGTCACGCCCGCCATTGGAACCGCGGCCGCTTCTTCGAACGAAAGATTCGCCGGCTTCAACGCCAGAACGTCAACCGGCACCTCAGCGTATTCGGCAAAACCGCCGTAGCCGCGGTCGAGGAGATTGGCATAGACGTCGTGGCCGGGGGGTAACGCCGCTGCCGACCGCCTCCACCTGCCCGGCAATGTCGACACCGAGGATCGTGTTCTTCGGCCGCAGCAGGCTGAGGGTGGCGCGCGCAAAGGCTGGTTTCCCCCGCAGCGAATGCCAGTCCGCCGGATTGACGGAGACGGCCAGCACCTTCACCAAGACTTCGTTGGCGTCAGGCGCAGGCTTTTCGACCTCCGCCAACCGAAGTGTCTCCGGCGGCCCGTACTCCACCGAAAGGAATGCCTTCAACGCACTGCTCCCCCGCGTTGGTCTGCCCGAGGGGACTAGAACATTCCTCTCGAAACCGCAGATGGAGTTCGTCTGTCAAAGGAGCCTCGCGATCATGGATTTCGTCCGCGTGTACGACGTGCACACTAAAGCGCGATGGAAGTTGTTCGACTGGATCCGTCCTCTGAGCCAAGAGCTGTATACGCGAGAGTTCCCGTTTGCGCATCGGACGCTGCGGGCCACCATGATTGAACTCGCCATGACCGAGTTATGGCTGGCGATGCGCCTGCGCGAGGACCCGATGCCCCGACCATTCCGATGGGGGCAGATGGCGATCAACGAGCAGACCCACGAGACGTTTCCGCAGCTCGAGGCGGCGTGGCGTGACCAGACGCCCCGCACCCGGGCCACGCTTGCCGGTATGACCGACTGGGCGACGGTCGTCCAGACCCTGTTGCAGGGCACTCGGCAAACGCGCACCCTCCGGGCCACGAAGGGCGACATCGCCACGCAGCTGCTCCTCCACGAAGTGCACCATCGGGCGCAAGCGATGACAATGTTGCGCCACTTGGGTATCCCCGCGGAGGACCTTGACTACATCTTCTTCGTGCAAGAGGAACGGCTGGACCCTACCCCGACACGCTAATGGCCGATCAATCCCACGCAGTCGTTAGGAGCAGGTCCACGATGCGCAGGGACACCAGCGCAGCCCGTGTGCCATCGATGCTGAACGTCTCCGTCGCATCTGGGGGCATTACCACGGTGAGGCTTTGCAGCAGGTTCACGTGCGGGTTGAAAACGATGAGCGTGGCCTCGACCGTGATCTGGGCCACGGGCATGCCGCCTACATCCGTGCGCAGGGTGAGACGCCCGACCCGGACGTCAGCAGCCAGGCGCACCCGGGAGACGACCAGCGTACGGTACAAGGCACTATCTACGCGCCGACGGACGCCCGCGAGTGGGCGCCCCCAAGCTCGCGCAGGTGAGACCGTCACTGTGTAGTCCCGGATCAGGGGAGCAGGGACGGCCAACGACACCGAAAAGCGCTCGGCGCCGCCCGGGGGGATGTCCCAGGGGATGCCGTCACTGCCAAACGCGGTCAGATCTCCTGACGGGGCAAAGCCGTGGACATCGATGACAAGACGAGACAAAGGCGCCTGCCCGCCATTCACGACCCACCCGGTTACGGTCAGTGTCGCGCCGTCTAACGTGTGGCTCACATTCGACAACTCGATCGAGGACGGGCGGGCCGCCTCAACGATCGGGAGGTGAGGCCAAAACACCCCGATCACGACGACACCTACCCAAACCACCCAGACTCGCACACGGTCACCTCAGAGGCGGCATCTTGCTTCCTGTCCAGACGGTGGAATCAATCAGAAGGTTCCGCAACGTCGCTGTCTGGGGCGATCGCAAATGCGGTCGCGGATCTTCGCACTCGCTGCGCGAGTCAGCAGGTAGCACTTTCCCGGCCGACGAATCACCCCTCATCACCGGACTCGGGGTGGTCGATGGCCGACGGGAGCGCAACACTCACCTATCTCAAACAGGTCCCCATCTTTCGCACACTGCCCGCGGGACAACTCGAATTCATCGCGCGGTCGATCAAAGAACGTGTCTACGAGCCTGGGGCGGTCATCGTAAAACAGGGGGAACCGGGCGTCGGCTTCTTTCTCATCGCGGACGGACGCGTGGATGTGACCCGCGAGGGTCAACGCTTGCGGAGCATGGGGCCCGGAGAGTTCTTTGGCGAGATGGCTCTGATGGAAGAGCGCATCCGCACGGCCACTGTCACCGCAAAAGAACGTACACGATGTCTCCAGCTGGTGCGATGGGATTTCCGGGCTCTGCTCAAAGAGAACCCTGACCTCGCGGTCAAGATGCTGGAAGTCGTCGTCCAGCGGATGCGCGAATCCCCGCCTGCGCACGATTCGGACTGATCCTCCTTCGCGGCGACACGGTGGCTTGGTCCTGTCAGTAAGCCCCGTGCGGCATCGCTTATAGCGTCTCCAACAAAAATAACTCCCGACCTAACCGGGGGACGGCGCCTGAAGCGTCTCGCTGCGCGCAGAATGTAATATCGTCGGCTAACCCCAACCGGATGACGTTGCGACCAGCCGCCGAATTCGTGAAGACCGCCTGCGCATCGGGTTCACTGCGGAAGAGCGCCACCGCCGCTATCGCGGCATCGGTGAGATCACCCGAACCGGACTCCAGGATGCGGTCGATCAGATATCCAGCACAGTAAGCATCATCAATGGCAAACGCGTGCTCCCGTCCCGCACAGACAATCGTGATGTCATCCCCGTGTGTGGCTGCCTCCTCCCACGCCTCGCGGCACACTGCCACGCCATTCCGCAGCGCGCCCACGAGGACGGTCGGGGCGTCGGTGACGGCACGGATTGCCGCCGTGCCGTTCGTGGTGACGAACACGACCGGCCGGCCGTCCACAGACGCACGGGAAAGTTCGACCGGCGAGTTCCCGTACGTGAAGCCGGGCGGCGCCAGCCCATCCTGCTCCCCGACCAGCACGGCACCGGCCCGGGGGGCCGCCGCTCGGGCCGAGTCGATGTCACCCCCGATAAACACGCGGGACGCCCCGCGCTCGACCAAGGTGACCAATGAGGTGCTCGCTCGTATTACGTCCACGACGATGCACAGCTGTCGGTTCCGTGCGGGGAGGCGAAGGCGGGCAGAGGAAGACGCATCGTGAAGCGGGGCACGCAGGGTTGGGACGAATGCCACATCCAGGCGCATTCAGCGCTAACCGGTGTACTGCCGCATCCGCAAGTCCTGACGGATGACCTGTTGCAGCCGGATCTGAATCGTTCGCGCGACCACCTCGACGGGGACCTCGCCGAACACCACGTCCCCCTGGGTCACGGTCATGAGGAGCGTACGGCCGCCCACGATTTCCCACCCGGTGGCGCTTTGTAACGCCGCGATCTCACCGGGATCAGGATCGGTATTGAGATACTGATCCAACCGCCCGGCGATGGTCTGGACCCGACTCGGATCGGGCAGCCGGACGATCACGGTCCCACTGAGCTGCAGTTCTCCGACCTCCCGGCTCCCCTCGGTCACAGTGCGCACGGTCACGGGTAGGTAGTTCGCGGCGACCCGGCGCGTCAGCGGGATGCCCCGCGAGCGCAAGTCCGCTTCGATGTACGCCACGCGCTCGTCGGAGTCCGGGTGATCGCGGACGATTCCCAGCTCTAGGTGCGGGCGCATCTGCGCGTCGCGTGCAAGACGCTCCATCACCGTCAACACAGCGACAGGAGTGTAGGGGGTCTTGACCAGGTAGCCGATGGAGATCAGATCCGCTTCCTTTTCCAACTCGCGACTGTAACCGGACATCAAACCCACACTCATCAGCTGGGCGCCCACCGCGACTGCCGGGTCCCGGCTGAGGACCGCCACCAAAAATGCCCAGAAGGCGGCGTCGTTGCTTTGGCCGATCTTCTTGAGCGGATGCCGGTGTGCGACGTGACCGATCTCATGACCCAAGACGGCGGCCAATTCATGGTCGGAGCGCACAAACGAGAGCAGCCCCTTCGTGACGTAAATGAACCCCCCAGGCAACGCCAGAGCGTTCGCTGCGTCGATGTCGATGATCTTGAAGGTATACGGGATCTCGGGCCGGTCGGAGGCGGCGGCCACGATTCCGCCGATCCGGGACACGCGCTCCTGGGCGGCAGGATCCTTCACCAGGCGGTACTTTTGCTCAAGCTTGCTTGCATACTCCCGCCCCATCCGCACTTCATCCTCGGTGCTTTGCGCCCAACCCAGGCTGGCACCGAGCATGACCAGGACGATCCCCACCACACACACTTGAACGCCGCGCATGCTATTAGGCCACCGCATAGACTCGCTTGGCATTAGCTGTCATCGTGACTGCAATCTCCTCCACTTCACATTTCCGGAGCGCAGCGATGCGCCGCACCGTCTGCACAAGATAGGCGGGCTCATTGCGCCGGCCGCGGTACGGCTCTGGGGCGAGCACCGGCGCGTCAGACTCTACGAGCAAGAACTCATCGGGGATGTGTTGTGCGACCGCTGCCGCCTGCTCCGCGTGACGAAAGGTCACGGGTCCGGCGATCGAGATCAGATACCCCCGTGCCGTGCACGCCTGGGCGATATCCACCGACCCCGAGAACGCATGTAAGATGACCCGATCGGCCTGCTCGCGGGCCAACAGCTCCAGCACCTGCGGGTAGGCATCGCGGCAATGGACGACGAGAGGCACCTCCAGGTCGCGACTGAGCCGGATGTGCTGGATGAACGCGCGCTGCTCCACCTCGCGGGATACTACTGACTTCGCGTAATCCAGTCCCGTCTCGCCGACGGCCACCACTTTCGGATGCGCGGCAAGCGCCCGCAGATCAGCGATGGCCTCCGGTGTGACCTGCGCGGCTTCATGGGGATGGATCCCGACTGCCGCGTACAAACCAGGAGTGCGTTCTGCGAGGGCCACGGCGGCGCGGCTACTGGCCGCATCCGAACCTGCCGTGACCATCCCGATAATCCCAGCCTGGACTGCCCGCGCCACCACGGACTCCCGGTCCGCGGCGAAGGCCTCATCGTCTAAGTGCAGATGCGCATCGAAAAGTTCCACGCACGCATAAGTCTACCACCTACACGCATCCCCCCGCCACGAACACGTCGCTCGCAGGAGAAAGATCAGGGTCACATGTCGGGACAGACGCGAGGAATCCGTCGAGGGACCTCTGCGCAATCCCGGCTAAGAAATCTTGGCTCCTTGGGGAGCGTTTTTCTCCACTGTCAGCAGCGCCACCTGACCGTCCCACTCCGCAGCCAGCAGCATCCCCTGGGACGCGATCCCGCGCATCCGGCGGGGTTCGAGGTTCGCCACGACAATCACCCGTTTACCCACCAGTTCGTCAGGTTGATACTGAGGAACGAGACCGGCCACTACGGTGCGGACCTCGCTGCCGAGATCGACCTGCACCTGGATGAGCTTGTCCGTGCCGGGAACCCGTGTGGCTGACCGGATCTCCCCCACGCGAATGTCGAGCTTTTTGAATTCGTCGATCGAAATCGTGCTCACCGTCTGCTCCCCTCCTGTAGCTGCATCCGTGCGAGTGGCTCTGGACCGCTCGGGACGCACGGCCGCCGGGACCTTCGTCTCAATGCGCGGGAAAATAGGAGCCCCGGGCCGGACCTGCGTCCCCGAGGGCAATCCCCCCCACCGGGCGGCATCGGCAAGGCGCTGATTCGCGAGCGGGGCAGTGATCCCCAATTGGTCCCAGACGCGAGCGGTCGCCGTTGGCAACCACGGTGTCAACAGAATCGTGGCAATGCGCACGGCCTCGAGTGTGTTGTAGAGAACGGTTCCAGCACGCGCAGGGGCGGTGCGAACCGTCTGCCAGGGGGCTTCTTCATCAATGTACTTGTTCGCCGTCCCAAGCAGGCGCCAGATCTGTTCGAGCGCACCTTTGAAGTCGAGACGGTCGATCCGCGGCTCCACCGCCGCCACTACTTCCCGGGCCACCTGCTGCAGTGCGCCGTCTTTGCCGGCTCCCGGCCCGGGCGCGGGCACCTGCCCGCCGAACTGCCGGGCGAGTTGCGGCAGCGTGCGGTTGAGCAAGTTCCCATAGTCATTGGCGAGATCGGCGTTGAAACGATGGAGGAGGGCGGGCTTGCTGAAATCCCCATCGGTGCCGAACGGAATCTCGCGGAGCAGGAAATACCGCAGTGCGTCCACCGCCACGCCAACCTCCGCCCCGGACTCGGACGCGACCTCACGACTCAGCGCGGCCGGATCTATGACGACCCCCAGTGACTTACTGAAGCGCTGGCCCCCAAAGGTGAGCCATCCATGGGCGAATGTCTGGCGGGGGACCTCGATCCCGGCGGCGTGGAGCAGAATAGGCCAGTACACCGCGTGGAACCGTGCGATCTCCTTGCCCACGAGGTGGATATCCGCTGGCCAATACCGCCGGAACTTCTCCGGGGTGTCGAGATACCCGAGAGCCGAGATGTAGTTCGTCAGGGCGTCAATCCACACATAGATCACATGGCGGGGGTCGAACGGGACTGGAATACCCCAGGTGAACGTGGACCGACTGACCGACAGATCCTTCAACCCAGAGCGGACGAACGCTACGACCTCGTTGCGGCGCTCGGACGGCTCAACCCGCTCCGGATGCGCCTCGATATCCCGGAGCCACCAATCCTGGTACTTGGAGAGGCGGAACAAGTATGTGTCCTCGGACGTCCACTCCAGCTTTTTCCCCGTGTGGATGCGGCAGGTGCGGTCCGGGCCCTGCTCCGCGTCCGCGTAAAACTGCTCGCACGACGTGCAGTACCAACCTTCGTACTTCCCGCGATAGATGTCGCCTGTCTCATACAACCGCTGAAACAGCGCGGCGACTACCGTCTCATGGCGCGGCTCGGTCGTCCGGATGAAATCGTCATTCGAGATGTTCAGAAAAGCCCACAGCTTTTTGAACTCGGCGGCCACCCGATCGCACCACTCCTGCGGCGACACGCCGTGTTGCCGCGCCACGCGCTCGATGTTCACGCCGTGTTCATCGGTGCCCGTCAAAAAGAAGACGTCGTATCCCGCCAGACGCTTGAAGCGCGCGGCTACGTCGGCGGCAATCGTCGTATAGGCGTGCCCGATATGCGGCACGTCATTCACGTAGTAAATCGGTGTCGTGATGTAAAAGCGCTTGGTGTCCATGATCTCACCCCAAATACAAACACCCCTCATCCACAGGACGAGAGGTGCCTCTCGTGGTACCACCCAGTTTTGCGCATCCGCGCCTCATGGCAGGTACAGGAGCAAAAGCCCTCCGATACCCTGACCCTCTCACGGGGGTCTGGCGGCACACCCTACTGGGCTTCGGGGTGCAGCTAAGGAGCCATGTTCCCTACCGTCCCGCCGACCGGCTCCCACCTATCCGGCTCGCTCTGCGGCGCGCGGTAGCTACTCCCGCTCCGTCATCGCTGGCGCCATTGTAGCCGCCTGCCGTGGGTCGTGTCAAACAGGGTCCGGGGTAGTAATACGGAGCACTGCGCGCCGCCCGTGGCACCCTTCGCGGAGTGGCCGGTGCGTCTGGCATACGCGAAAGGGTGGCTCATGTGATGAGCAAGCTGACGTTCCCTAACGTTCCGCTATGTTCCGGAACGAGGTCCCCGCCAAGATAGCCTCGTCGATCGTGGCGCGGTCGCGATGCGTGCAGATGGTACAGGTCCTGGCCATTTTGCGCGCCTCTCCTCGCTCCGTTGAGCAACGGTCTTGAAGGCAGGTACCTTCGGTCTGGACTGTCTGTGGGCGCTGGCGGTGTAGTGTGGACAGCGCGCCCAGCGCCACCCTTCCCAAAGCGCGTCGACCTCCGCGGTAAGGTCAGCTGCCGCTTTAGCGTTGCCCGACTGCCACGCTTGATGCCGACGCGCCTCAACACCGTTGATCGCCGCCTTGATCTCCTCGGGACTCACGGCCGTCGACCCAACTCAACACCCATCTCATGACAACCCAATGACAACCCAACTCTATGAGTCTCCCTGCCTATATGGCGAAAAGCCCTCGCGGACATAGCACACGCCCCCCTTCGCAGACGATCTTTGGTGCTGGCCTTGCCGACCAAGCCTTGAAGTTGGCCGTGGACCTCTTTTACTCCAAACCGCGCCTGATGGTCACAATTTGGTGACAAAATTCCTGACCGTGTGCGAACCCCCCGTCCTGCTTGTGTTCCAGCTGGTCGGGCAGGCGGGATTTGAACCCGCGGCCTCAGCGTCCCGAACGTTGCGCGCTAAGCCAAACGGCGCTACTCCCCGACTACCCCCATTGTAGTCGCAGGCGGCACCCTGTCGATGACGAGTGATTCTGTCCGCCTAGACGTTCAGCGATTTTGTCCTCTGTGCCCTCGCGGGCTCAACCGGGAAGCGCTCAGGGTGGTGCATGTGCTTCCGACACCCTCTGTTGGAGAAGGGTGGCCACCCACACGCCTCGTCTCGTCCAACACCGGGAAGAAGACCCAATACCCCTGAGGGCCGCTGCTCCAGGGAAATCCGCGCCCTTAGCGCGAAGAGAGCGGTACAGACGCGGCGTCCAAGAGATTTCTGCGCCTGCTACCCTGTCGCATCAGGTGTGATGCAAGTGCCGAGGCATCGGATCGGACGGGGCCTCCTGCGGCTCATCACCGCCGCTCTCGCGCTGTTGCTTTTGACGTGGCCCCAGGTTTTGTTCGAACCACCCGCTCGGCCCGGGACCGCCCGGCGTCTGGTCCCGCTCGACGACGCGCGGTTTCTCATTGTCGGTCTCACCCAAGATGAAAACCGCACGGACACGATCATGGTCGTGCAGTGGGACGATCGCCACGGTAAGGCGCGAATCTTGGGCGTGCCGCGCGACATCGGCGTCCCCATCCCGGGGATCGGAACGACGAAGATCGTGCACGCGTACGCGACCGGAGGGATCGGACGGACACGTTTAGCGGTCGCCCGAGCCCTCGACGTCCCGATCCCCCACTACTTTGTCTTCAGCCTCCCCGCGCTGCGTCACATCGTGGACCTGATCGGGGGGGTCCCGCTCACCGTGGAAAAGCGGATGGAGTATACCGACCGCAAGCAGGGCCTGGTGATCGACCTCTACCCCGGCCCGCAAGTCCTCGACGGCGCGCGTGCCGAGCAGTATATACGGTTCCGCGCCGACCGGGATAGCGACATCGGGCGCATCCGACGGCAGCAGCATTTCTTGCGGGCCGCGCTGGCATCCGTCCACCGTCCCCAGGTCTGGTTCCGGCTTCCCCAGATCATCGTGGCGGCGCGCGCCGAAGTCGCCACCGATTTGACGAGTGGCCAGTTATTAGAGTGGTTGCATCGCGTCGAGGGGCTCTCCCCCGACGCCATCTCGGCCTACACCATTACGGGTCAGAACGTGAGGCAGTGGGACGCCCTCGAGCGCATGACGCTGGACTTTTGGGATCTGAATCCCGACGACATGCGCGCCAAGATCCACTGGCTGCTCACAGGCGAAATCCCCCCAAGTACCGAGCCCTAGTCTCGTCCCTTTTCGTCCCCGCAGAGGTACGGAGAAGTTCGGACGCTAGCGGCTGGCGGCGACGAAGAGCCCGAGCTCTTTGGTGGAAGCAAAAAGCTGCAGTGTCACATCCACCTTGTTGGTCGAAAGGACGACCCAGCGCGATCCGGACTCGTGGAGGATCTCCTGAGCGTGACGGGGGTAGCGGAGCATGACGGTGACGACCTCGCGCAACTTCACCGGCTGGCCTGATTTGGCGTACACCGCCTGAATCCGATACGCATTCCCGTCAAGGAGCATCCCCGGCGGCGGGGCCGGAACCGTGGAGGGGTCAAGGGGAATGATGCGGACGCGCACCTCGGATTCCCCGGGCTCGCGGACCACGGCGTCTTTGGAGAAGACCACCCACGCCTGCGCGTCGTCTGTGCCCACCACGCTATAGCGCGACCCCGTCGCCGTGAGGGCAACCGTTCCAGTGCCCGGCTGGGGCGGTTGGTGCGGACCGGAGATGTCCCCCGGAGGCCGCATCCATCGGTACGGGGGTGGGGGCATCTCGCCGTCGTAGAGCAGGCGCACGGGAACGCCCGGGGTGAGCACAACGGCTGCCGCAATATAGAGCGCGGCGGCGGCGATCCCCCAGAAGAGCCCCCCCCGCCTCACGATGGTTGCCTCCTGAGGTGCCTTACCGGGCAGATTGGGGAATCACGATCGGGTACGTGGCCAGGGCCGGGGGCCACACCACCGCTCTAGTGTTGAGGCCGATCCACTCCCAGATCACGCGGGCGGCCCGGAGATTCTCTCCCGCCTCAGGACTCCCCGCTGGCCCAAAGGCTAGACCGGCCCCGTTGGGGAGCGCGCCGCTGGGGAGACGCACATGCTCTGCCGCCTGCGCGACGGCCTCGGGGGAAATCTGAGGGGCCAGAGGCAGCACGTGTAAGAACAGCGCCAGCCCACCTGCAAATCCCGACAGCGCGGCCGCGCTCATCTCTCCTCCATACCGGCGCCGGTACGCTGCCGTGCCCCACACCAAGGCCGTCTTCGCTTCGGGAGTCAACTCGTCGGTGCGGATCGTGGCCCCATCTGGTTTGTCGGATGCGAACAGACCCAGCGCATCCTTCCCCAGCTTGGTGCCAAACGCAGGCATGCAGAAACTTGAGCTGGTGCCGATGCTAGCGCGCAGCGGCACTTTGGCGTGTACGAGGGCCTGGCGCAGCGCGACAGCATCTGCCATGTAACTGGCGACCACGAGAATGTCCGTGCCGGCCCGTCCAATTCGCGCTGCTTGGTCTTGATAGTTCACATGTTGAAGATCATAGGCGAGCGTTGCGACCAGAGACTGGTGGGAGTCCTGAATTTCGGCGATCGCGCCTAACCCCACGGCGCGGCCGTAGACATCATCGACGTACGCAACCGCGTACCGCAGGGGGTGGGAACTGCCTAATCTGGGGGCGAGCTGATCGCGCATAAAGGCCACCGCCGCTCTGCCCAGGGACCGCCCGGAGGCTGGGAAGCGGAAGACGCGCGTCCCCAGCGACGCGTCCATCCCCCATTCGCCCACTGCGCCTGTTTCCCAGAACAGCATGCCTAAACGCGACGCCGTCTCGGCGACCGGGCGCGAGATAGTGCTGCCGTAACTCCCCACCACGAGAGACAATCCGGCCTCATGCAGGCGCTCGACAGCTTCAGGGGCCGCATCCCACGACTCCGCGCTGACCAGCTCCAACCGCAGGGGCCGACCATGCCATCCGCCCTGACGGTTCGTGTACTCTGCGGCAAGGGTGACGCCCCGAAATTCCTCGAGCCCGCCTAAGCCATTACTTCCCCCGGTCGGATACACCGCTCCGATGATGACGGCAGGGTCCGCTCCGGCCAGGGGGCCGCTGAGGAGGATCACCACGAGAGTCACCAGTGCTGCACGTCGCATCACATCACCTCATCTGAAGGAGATTCGCGACTACGTGCGTGAGAGCCGGGGCTACCCAGCCCCCACTGCTCCAACGTTGCCACCCGAATAGGATCCCCGCGGCCAGATCCAGAGGGAGTGCCGAGATCCCGTACACACGCGCATGGACGAGCGCGAACGCGCCCGCTGAGCCCATTACGGCGATCCCAGATCCCCATTGCGTCAACCAGCCAAAAGTTAGGCGGCGGAAGAAGATCTCTTCGGCCACCGCGGCCAGCGCATTCGCACCGATGTCGATGGGAGAGAATGAGCTCGGCACCGCGACAGTCCGTGCGCGCGCGATGACAAACGCAGCGATCCCAATCGCAACAACCAATACCGAGCGCGCGGCCGACACTCGTGAGGAGGTGGCGAGCGGTACGGGAACCAGCAGTCCGATGACCCCCACGCCGACCGTGATGAACACGGCGCTGGGAACTCCCACAGGTCGCAGAAAGAGCGCCGTGCAGCCCACGATGATCAAGACGGGGGCGAGGAAGGCGGGCGTCGCCAATTGCGCGTTCACCGGACGACAAACGGCAGTGTCGTGAGAATCCGCGGGTTAAATGGCAGGTGGTCATTGGCCACAAATTCGGCCTCTATGACGTGCGGGCCTGTGGTCACCGGAACCTGCTGCTGCAACCCTGCGGTCATTGAGACAAGCTTCCCGTCGAGTTTCACGTGGATGTGCCCCTCGTCGGGAACGAGGCGCGTCGAGGTCTCCAGCACAAGCCTGGCCCCGGTGAGGGCGAGGCGGATCTGGATCGAAGCTCCGGAAATCGTAACCCCCGGAGGTGGTTCGACGATGGCCAGGGTGGCGGTGGAGCGGGGACGGGGGGCTGGTTCAGCGCTCCGGTCACGACGCAAGATGTACCCCCCCGCGATGCCCACGATGACGGCCCCTCCCACGATGATGGTTAGGACGAGCCGTGCGCGTGCGATCATTCCGCCTCCTGACTCCCCGCTTCTGACCTCACACAGGTATTCTACTCAGGACCTGCCCCATCGATAGGAGTGGCCCTGGAGGTCTGCGGCCTCGTCTCCCTCTCGAACGGATTTGTTAGGGAGGAAGTTCGATTTGGATAGGTGCCCCGAAGTCGTGATACTCCAAGGTCATGTAGTGCTCGGACGCCACCATGAGCAGCTGGTAGACGCGATGCGAAGTCATCCCGATCGATGCGGCAAATGAGGTGGTACGATCCCACTGCCATAACACGACTTGACAGGATTCTTCGTCGCACGGCCCCGTCCGCCCTAGGGCGACCTCCCGCGCATCACGCAGATAGGAGAGCGGACCCTCCGCGACCACGGGCTGGGGCAAGGTATCGTGCATCCAACCTCCAGAACCTGATCGCCACGCACGCGCGGTCCCGACGATGATCGCTTCGGTGCCATCGGAAGTCTGATAGTGCAGTCGGTTCGGCGCGACAATGTCGAAACGGGTGATGACTACTCCACCGTTTCCGTCGGTAATCTGCTGCACCTCACGCCACGTATGAAGCGCGCCGACAGATGCCCGGACCTGCTCCACTAGGCGCTGGGCGGCCGGTGAGGCCATCGACGCAGGTGGTTGCCCGAGACGAAGCGGGAAACTCGTCGACACATCGGGCTGCCCGCGGCGGCGGACGATGACTTCCACTTCCCACCACCCTGGCAGCGCGAGCTCGCTTCCTTCTTCCCCGTAACGGCCGGGGCTCTGCAAGGAAGGCTGGACGAGAATGGGATCCAGTGTCTCATCCAGTTTGGTGAGCCGGAGCAGTACGCGGGCATCGGGGGAAAGGGGCCGACGGTCTGACCCCGTAACCTCAATCTGAAACCGATTCCACCCCGCGACCGCCGGAGCCACCACGAAGCTCACCCGCGTATCGCCAGCCACCCCCGCCAAGGTTAGCGGTTTTCGTGTAGAGGGCGGGAGCGTAGCGTTAGCGGGGGGGACGCTCGTCAGAACAGCCACCGCGAGGAGGACACCCGCTGCCGCTGTGAGTTCTCCTCCAATAGAACGCAAGAGGCGCTGCAGCGCGTTCTGCGGGATGTCCGCCTGGAGCCGGGGCACGAGGACGAAACGATTAAGCGCACCTAGAGTAAGAATCAGGATTACTAACAACAGCTTTACGCCCAATGCTTGCCCATACATGGTCAGAACAAAGTCCCGCAGGGCGGGAATGTGCAGCCACACGGCGTAGAGGCCCGTGAGGACTAACACCCCCATGCACACCCCGGCCACGGCTGAAAACCGTGGCACGAGGATTTGCGCAAGTTGCGCGCGCGCCGCCTGCCCTGCTCCCCGCAGGATCACCACCAGACACACTAACTCCCCGCCCCACAGGGCGGCCGCCGCTAAATGAAACCAGTCCGCCTGAATCGCGATCAGGCCGCTGCCGGACGCGTGTGCGGTCATGGTGATTCCCGCGAGTAACCCCGCCCCCGCGAGCGGTTCCGCCCAAGGGAACTCGGGGACACGCACGCCAGCGATCTCCGGCGCAATCCGAGCCGCGAGCACGCCGATGAGTCCGTAGACGGCGCTCACAAGGACAATGACAGACATGTGCAGACTGCTGGCGAGCGAGAGAGGTCCCCCGAGTAGCATGGCCAAACCGCCGACCAGAACCACCCAGAAAAGCGTCGCCACACGCAGAATCCGCCCACGCGGCGAGGAGGAAAGGAGCAGGACGACTGTCATGCTGGCCCGCACGAGAAGACTCCACCCCGGCTTCGCCCCCCACAGAAACGACCAAAACATCCCACGCGCAATGAGTTGCATGACCGAAGCGTCCAACAATGTGGCAGCCTGCAAGAGAAACTCGACCGTCCCACTCACGAGCACCAGCAGACCCGCACTCAAGGTCAGCCGGCGAAGACGGCCGGACACCTCGCGTGAGATGCTCTGAGCAGTCGAGCGCTCCAACCGCGCGACGGCGGGCCTGAGGACAGCCACAGGGAAGAACGCCGCGCCCGCAAGCACGAGAGCGGCGAGAAAGCCGAGCCACCGCATCGCCACAGTGAGCGGCCGCACCGTCTCCTGCGTCGCCGGGGCCAGACCTGCCGGAAGAGTCTGGCCTACGGCAAACACGAAGAAGCCACTCGTGGCATGTGCATCGGTTGCGGACAGGACGCGCCACCGCACCGTATAGACGCCCCGCGGCAATTCCCCCACGGAGGCGATGAGCCCGCGCTGATCTCCCGACATACTCACGGCGCCCAATCCGACGGGCTTCCCCTCGCGGTCGACCACGGAAACTGTACTGAACGCAGGGTCCACGGTTTCCGAGAACCAGAGGGCCACCTGTCGCGGGGAGATTGGCACAGATGCGTTGGCGGCAGGCTCGGAGCGCTCAAGCACGGCATGACCGAAGGCAGGGGATGTTATCCCCAACCCCACGCCAAGCATGCAGACCAGGACGAGCAACCGACTCCGCACCATCACACTCTCGAATTCACAACTTGCGTCGAGCCGTCCATGCCGGCCCCAGGACACCGCCGGGGCGGATCGCTCTGACCTCCCCGCCCCCGGCGGCATGTGCCCGATCGTTTCCCGCTAGGTGAACTCGCGCGATCCGCCCAGCTACCGAACGAGCGCGGTCACGACCTGGACAGGACTAATGGGTTTGTGGTCTGTGCTTGCCCAGTACACACGGATCGCGTGCGCGCCGGGTTTGGCCGGACCAACGTTCACCTGATATGTCGTGGGGTTAAGACGGGTCACCTGCTTGAACGTGGGCATCGTGACGCGTCCGTCCAACTCCACGTGCAAGTGTGGGCCCATGGCCATCCCATGCTCGGCGACGGTCATCATTGACAGATCAGCCGGCGTCTTAAACACCACGATCACAGGACTTTGGACCGTCGCCCCGGTCTTTGGCGTCACGATCGCCAAGGGTGGCAGGGGTTCCACCTGTGAGGAACCGACGGTGAAACGAAACGATCCTTGCGTCACCTCTTGATCGGGCGAGGACACAGCTTTCCACTTCACCGTGTATGTCCCCGGCTGACGCGACTGCACGCGCACGATCATGGACTTGTGGGTCAGATCATTGAGGTCCACCCCACCCTTCCTGTCGTCGACCTGTTTGCCATGCGCATCGAGCACACTGAGTGTGCTTCGTTTCGCGTCGAGCTCTTCATTGGCATCGGCAAGAGTAAACCACACGCGGACACCCTGGGGCGCAGAGCTCACCGTGCTATTCGGCGCGGGCTCCGCACGGAGGAACTTGGCATGCGCGACAACGGTCCCCTTCTGGATCAATACGCTTAGAACGAGGGCCAACACGACCCCCAACACTCTCTTGCCTTGCATCAGCGTCACCTCCAATGGCGGCCAAGACCACGTGTCGAGCGGCCCTCCCATTCAATGAGTCGGGCACCCGACGAACACCTAAAACACCGGAGTGGTCTTAGGACCAGCGCGGGGGTGGATCGGGAGTAAGGACGTTTACTTCCCACCAGAATGCAGACGGCACCATCACAATTCGGCCCGCGAGGGTTGGGACAGGCGCGACGCACCGACCGATCCCCACCAGCCCTGCGCCTCCCAGGGCGAACACCGCCGCGCCGACGGCGCCGCTGCTGAGGACCGATACTACACAGAAACCGCCCGCAACCGCAGCCGGGTCCATCCCGTTGGTTTGGGGGCTACGGGTGGGAGGCAGCCACGGGGAGGCGGCATGATGATAGAGGTGGTGTGTCAGCGCGCTGAGCTGCTCGGCGGCGGTTCCGCCCACAAGGATGTGCTCGTGGTACGGGTCAGCCTCCGCGATAGAAAATCCAAGCAAGGGGAGCACGAGCATCACGACCAGCCCCGCGACTCCCACGATCCGCACGCGTGGGCCGACGGCATATGCGGGAAGCCGAAGACCCGCCGGAGCGACATCGGGTCTGCACTTTGGATCTGGTCGTTTCCTTGCAGCGCTCGTGTGTCTCACATCATCAAGGCTCTTGTGGACCGCATCCGTCTTTCCCTCCTACTACGCACGACGCCGCCGCGCGTGTTCTGCTCGCAGGTGCACGGCGAGGTCGTATACCACTCGCCGGGGAAGACCGTGTGATTTTGCCACCTGCCGGACGGCCTCGGTCGGGAGTGTCCCAGCCGCAAGCAACGCCTTTAACTCTTCCTGGGGATCGCCCGGCGATGTGGCCGCAGGACTGCCGCCGCCGACCACTATCGTCACCTCCCCCCGCAGCCGACGCCCCTGTGCTTGTGCAAGGACCTCTTTGGGCGTCCCCCGCAAGATCTCCTCAAACCGTTTGGTGAGCTCACGCATCAGCGCGATCGGCCTCTCTCCCAAAACAGCTTGCAGGTCCTTCAGGGTTGCTTCTGCACGCGTCGGAGCCTCAAACAAGACGAGAGTCCACGGGATCGCCTGCACCGCTTCCAGCACCCGGCGACGCTCGGCGGACTTGCGCGGAAGGAAGCCCAGGAACACGAATCGATCGGTGGGGAGTCCGGCCGCCGATAATGCAGCCGTGATGGCGCTGGGTCCGGGGATGGGGACGACCGGCACGCCAGACGCGATCGCCTCGCGGATGAGCGTATACCCCGGATCGGACAACAGCGGCGTGCCGGCATCAGAGACAAGCGCGACAGACTCCCCTAGCAGGAGCCGTCGGACCAATTCGGTCGTGCGCGATCGCTCATTATGCTCGTGGTAGCTCACGAGCGGCGTCGCAATCCCGTGGCGTTGTAGCAGCAGGCGCGTATGCCGTGTATCCTCGCAGGCAATCACCTTCACCTCGCGCAGTACGCGGACGGCACGGAAAGACAAGTCTTCCAAATTCCCGATGGGCGTGGCTACGACAAAGAGGGGGCCGGGTGCCAGACGTCCCAGGGCGTTTGAGGATATCGACATACAAGAGATCTACCGGATGTGCAAATTGCGACGCACGACGTCGATCGCTTCCTGCGGGGTGTGGACCGACGTCACGGGGGCCCGCTGCCCAGACCGCGTCGCCTCCCACGTCTGCAGCCCGATCACCGGCTTGCCTGCCCCCAGCGCATGGCCGATTTCCGATAGCGTCCCGAACCCGCCGCCCACAGCGATCAAGGCATCCGCCATGAGAGCGATAACGACGTTTCGCCCCTGACCCAGCCCGGTGGGGACTGCGACCGTGACGTACGGATTGGCCTCATCGCGATCCTCGCTAGGTAGAATGCCCACGGTCAAGCCTCCGGCATTTCGCGCCCCGCGGCAGGCGGCCACCATCACCCCCGTCAGCCCGCCACACACCAGCACCCACCCCGACTGCGCGATGAGCCGACCGGTCTCTTCGGCGGCCGCCTCGTGGGACGGATCGGAGAACTGGCTCTCCCCGATGACGCCGATCATAGGCGCGGGAGACCGCGGAAGCGGCGAGCGCTCGGCCGTCACGGGGTCGACGAACGCGGGGGGGCGTGCCGTCTTGTTCTCGGTCGACGCCGTGCCCGGCCTTCGCCGCGCGGTCGGGCGCGTCTCGCGCCCAGAAGTCCTCTCAGTAGCAGGGTCGCCGCCGCCTTATCGAGCGGCTCATTCATGTTCCCGCATTTGGGGGACTGGATACACGATGGGCACCCCGCTTCACACGGGCAGGCCTCGATCGTCTCTAGCGTCGCCGTCATGAGTTGGTCCAGAAGCTCATAGCCTTTCTCTGTGATCCCCACACCGCCCGGGTGGGCTTCATAGATGAAGATTGCCGGTGCGCCCAGGCCGGGGTACTTCTGGTATGACACGCCTCCCAGGTCCCAACGGTCGCACATCGCAAACAGAGGCAGTATCCCGATCGCGGCGTGCTCCACGGCGTGGATGCCACCCGCCAGGTCCAACCCCCGTCTCTGGAGCTGGACGACCAGCGCGTCTGGAATCGGAAACCACAATCCTGTCGTCTGCAAGCGCTGCGGCGGAAGATCGAGGAGGTCTTCGCCCAGCACGTCGTCGCCGAGCAGCCGCTTGCGCGCGAACGCGATCACCTGGGTGGTCACGACCACCTGCCCAAACGAGGCGGTGGTCCCTCCCCAGGATCGATGCAAAAGGGGCTGGAGGATTTCCAGGTCGGTGGTAGTCCGCGGCTGCGTGTAGTAATCCACGTCACCGAGGCGGACAGAGGCGATGTGACGTACAACGTCTAGGTGCTGCACGAGGTAGGTCTCCCCCTGATGGAGGTACACCGCGCCGGGATGCACCTGTTCAAAAGCGCGCGGGGCGTCCACCGTCCCCACCAGCCGACCGCGTGAGGTATCCACGATGCGGAACAGATCCCCGGAGGCCGCCCGGACCTCGACATCCTTCGCAGGGTAGCCGGGATTCGCCCAGTACCAGCGCTCTCGTCGCCGCGCGAGATCGCCTTGGCTTTCCAGGATCGCGGCCAGCTCTTCCGTGCGCGGGCCGAAGATGTCGGCATCCTGTTTCCACACCGGCTCTTCGGCCGCCGCACACCGCAGGTGGGCGGCGAGGATGTACGGGTTCTGCGGATCGATGACCGCATGCTCGTGGGGACGCGCAAATAGATACGCGGGGTGGCGCATGAGGTATTGGTCGAGAGCATCTTCGAGGGCCACCAGGACTACAAGCGCGTCCTCTCGGCCCCGGCCGGCTCGGCCAGCTCGCTGCCACGTGCTGGCAATCGTCCCGGGGTAGCCGACCAAGACGGCTGCGTCCAGCGAACCGACGTCGATACCGAGCTCGAGTGCGCTCGTGCTCACGACGCCCGCGAGATCTCCATTGAACAGGCGTTGCTCGATCGCGTGGCGCTCCTCGGGCAAGTAGCCCGCCCGGTACGCGCTAATCCGGCCCGCGAGTTCGGGGGCGTCCTCCAGCGCAAGGCGCGCCTGGCGGAAGATCAGCTCAGTGATTTTCCGCGCCTGAGTGAACACGATCGTGCGGGCACCGGCGCGAAGCAACTGCGTGAAGAGCGTCGTGCCTTCGGTGTAGGAACTTCTCCGATGCGCGCGGGCCTGATCGATGAGGGGCGGATTCCATAGAGCAAACCACCGGGGGCCGCTGGGCGACCCGTCTGCGTCCACGACGGTAACCGGCAACCCTAGCAAGGTCGCGGCAAACTCCTGCGGGTTCGCGATCGTCGCCGATGTGCAGATGAACACCGGATCAGCCCCGTGCAGGCGACAGACGCGGCGTAACCGCCGGACGATGTTGGCGACGTTACTGCCGAACACTCCCCGGTAAATGTGCACGTCGTCGATGACGACGTAGCGCAAGTGACGGAACAGACTCGCCCAGCGATGGTGCTGAGGCAAAATCCCCAGGTGCAGCATGTCGGGGTTGGTGAGAATGACCCGGGCCCCATCTCGGATCGCGCGGCGCTGTCGGGCCGGAGTGTCGCCGTCGTAGGTCCCGACAACCACACCAGGGAGCTCAAACTCTGCCAGGCCATCGGCTTGGTCCTGTGCAAGGGCTTTGGTTGGAAACAAATACAGCGCCCGCGCCGCGGGATCGGCCAGGAGCCTTTCCAGAACAGGAAGGTTGTAGCAAAGGGTCTTGCCGCTCGCCGTGGCTGTCACGACCACCACGTGTTCGTGCCGACGCACCGCTGTGATGGCCTCGACCTGGTGCGTGTACAGACGCGTGATCCTCTGGGCGCGTAGCGCGTTCGTAAGGACGCGGGGGAGCGGAGGTTTCAGGGCATCATACTGCGCCAAGCGAGGGGGAATGAATCGCTCATAGACAATCTGGCCGTCGTATCCCGGCTGGCGTTTGAATTCGTCGAGAACTCTGCGAGCGTCCATCTACTTGACAACTCCCGCAGTATTAGATTACGGTCCAACCAGTGAGCCCCTGCCGCGATGATTTTTAGCGCCTCGCTGGCAGGCTCCGCGTATCTCGACCTTGACACTTCCTGCGCGGGATCAGTATGGTAGGTGTGCCAGTGCGGAAGTGGCGGAACTGGCAGACGCGCAGGCCTCAGGAGCCTGTGGGGGAAACCCCGTGGGAGTTCAAATCTCCCCTTCCGCACCAGACCACATCAGCTTTCAGCAGATCCCCATTCACCAATGAAGACTC
>WNFE01000420.1_pt1 | contig 29781 bp, 38 predicted proteins | sample 5400451 | NCBI WGS metagenome assembly WNFE01 (sample SAMN13153344, study PRJNA577476) | soil metagenome | isolation source: 200 cm saprolite under Douglas fir tree site 2 hole 2 | place: USA:California | collected 2015-04-18
GCGCGTCCAACGAGGGCCTTCTGAGGCCGCGCGTTGCGCGAGCACGGGGATCGTTCCAGCCACCCCACCCCCTTTTTCAGCATCCTGCTAGTGCGCAACCTTCTGTCTGCCTAAATATATTTCTCGTACGCGATCGTCTGCCTGCACCTTCTCGACGGTGCCTTCGCAAATTACGGTACCCTCGTGCAAGACCGTCACAACACGGGCGATCTGCCGGACAAACTCCATGTCGTGCTCGATGACGACGATCGCATGCTTCTCCGCCAACGATTGAAGCAATCGACCCGTCTGTTCCGTTTCTTTGTCGGTCATCCCGGCGACCGGCTCATCGACGAGGAGCAACGAGGGATCTTGCAAAATCACCATGCCGATTTCGAGCCATTGCTTCTGACCGTGCGACAGCGACCCGGCCCTGGTATGCGCATAATCTTTCAGGCTGATCGTTTCGAGGTTCTGCGCGATTGCTTCCCGTTCCGACGTCGTCGATTTCCCTAATAGCGTTGGGAAAACACCTTTGCTGCTCCGCTTCAACGACAAGTCGAGGTTTTCCCACACGGTCAGATTTCCATAGATGGATGGGGCTTGAAACTTTCGCCCGATGCCGAGGGCAACGATTTCATCTTCGCGTTTCCCAATCAGGTTGACAGCCTTACCAAAAATGACACGGCCGCTGGCCGGCTTGGTCTTCCCGCAAACGACATCGAGCAAGGTCGTTTTCCCGGCTCCGTTCGGCCCGATGACCACGCGGAGCTCGTTGTAATCGACGATGAAGTTCAGGTTGTTGAGCGCTTTGAAGCCGTCGTAATCGACAATGACGCTTTCAAGAGTGATAATGGGGCTGCGTTGCGTCATCTCAGCGCTTTCCCTCCGACACAGCCGCTTTTTCCACACCGGCTTTACGCTGGTTCAGGAGACCCTTCCCTTTTCGAATCATGCCGACTAACCCATCAGGGAACAACAGCACAACCGGCACGAAGAGTCCACCGAGGATGAAGGGCCAGAGTTCGGGAAAGTAATTCGTGAGCACGCTGCGACCGTAATTCACGCTCACGGCCCCTAATACCGCCCCTGCCAGACTGCCACGACCACCCACCGCCACCCAAATGACCATTTCAAGTGATGGCAGAACCCCGATCTGCGCCAGCGTGAACTATATCATCGCTGGTCACAATCCGCGCATTTCGGCATTCTGGCAGTATGGCGATCTTGCCAGCAAAGGCATAAACTACAGCCCCACTGCACCAGGGGGGAGCGCCAATGCGTTCAAGGTGGCCTTACAGATACAGTACTAGGAAGATGGGGTTTCACTAGAATTTCTAGCCTATGTGCTCAACAGCCGCACATAAGTCACAGTAGTCTCTCACGTTTGGGGTGATTTCTACACGTCGTGTGAGTGGAGTCATCGTATGACGACCTGGGCGAATGCCGCGGTGAATTCAGGTGGTTCAGAGAAGTTCCATGGTGACGTGTTCATGCTGTCGAGCTGGTACAACTTCTAGAGCTGGTGCAACTTCTATCTTAGTGAAAGGAGTCCGACCATGGAAACAAACAAACCCAAAAAGGCAAGCCCGGTCGAAGCAGACAAGGATGCTGCGAGCGAGGCGGGTCCTTCGCGGCGTGAGCTTCTGGTTCAAGGCAGCAAGGTAGCGGCCGGCATAGGGGTTGCCGCCCTGCTGGGCAACTTGGGCAACTGGGCCTTATCCTATGCGGCGGACAAGGAACCGATCAAGATCGGCATCCTGCATTCGCTCAGCGGCACCATGGCGATCAGCGAAGTCTCGCTCCGCGATACGGTGATAATGGCGGTGGATGAGATTAACGCGAAGGGCGGGGTGATGGGCCGGATGATCAAGCCGGTGGTCGTCGATCCGGCCTCGAATTGGGACCTCTTTGCCGAAAAAGCCAAGCAGCTCCTGCTGCAAGATAAGGTGGCGGTCGTCTTCGGCTGCTGGACCTCGGTCAGCCGCAAGTCGGTGTTGCCGGTCTTCGAAAAGAATAACGGCTTACTGTTCTATCCCGTGCAGTACGAGGGAGAAGAGTGTTCGCGCAACGTCTTCTACACCGGCGCCGCCCCGAACCAGCAGGCCGTGCCGGCGGTGGATTATCTGATGAGCAAAGAGGGGGGCGGATTCAAGAAGTTCTATCTGCTCGGTACCGATTACGTGTATCCCCGCACCACCAACAAAATCCTGAGGGCGATGCTGCTGGCGAAGAAAGTACCGGTGGACCGCATTATGGAAGAATACACGCCGTTCCACCATCAGGACTACCAAACCATCTGCGGGAAACTGAAGAAATTTGCCGCCGCCGGCGGGGCGGCCGTGATCAGCACGATCAACGGCGATAGCAATGTGCCGTTCTACAAGGAGTTTGCGAACCAAGGCCTGCGGGCCAAAGATGCCCCGATCATGGCCTTCAGTGTCGCTGAGGACGAGTTGCGCCGCATGGACACGTCTGCGTTGGTCGGGCACCTGGCGGCGTGGAATTATTATCAAAGCGTCGATACGCCGCAGAACAAGCAGTTCGTGGCGAATTTCAAGGCCTACTGCAAGAAGAACAACCTGCCGGATGGCGATAAGCGGGTCACGGACGATCCGATCGAAGCCGCCTACTTCGGCGTGTATATCTGGAAGCAAGCCGTGGAGAAGGCCGGGTCGAGTGAAGTCGACAAGGTCCGAAAAGCGGTCTATGGCAGCAAGTTCCTGGCGCCGGGCGGCGAGATCATGATGGATGCCGCCAATCACCACACCTATAGACCGGTGCTCATCGGTGAGATCTTGGCGGACGGGCAGTTCAAGGTGGTCTCCCGTTCGAAAGGGCTGGTGAAGCCGGAACCCTGGAGCGAATATACGAATCCGGACAAGGGCTGCGACTGGGTCGGTCATCAAGGGACGTATCAAAAAGCGTAAGTCACCGGTAGAGGGGGCTACTGCGTAGCCCCCTCTACCGGAATGCGAAGAAGTGCAGTTGACGAGACGAGATGTCTAGAGCATTCGTGCGTCTTGTGGAGGGGCAGTTCACCATCGTGATGATTTCGCTGGGTCGCACCGTTGCAGCACTTGCAGGCTGCGGAAAACCCATCTCAGCCCAGCGGAATTTCGAGGGCATGCACGTCTGGGACAAGCCCGGTCTGTCTGGTCCATCTGGTTAGTCTCATTCAACCAAACAAACCAGACAGACCGAACAGACCAAATGAACAAGACAGGCTGGTGGACTTTTTCAGCATCCTGTTAGACCGCCGGCGCCAGAGGACTTCCCTGGTAGGCCAGACCTATCCCCGCTGTTTCTCAGCCCGTTGGTCGAGTTCTCCAGCTAAGAGCACGGCCTCGGCTATCTCGCGCATCGACTTCCGGAAATCCATACTTTGCCGCTGAATGAGTTTGAAGGCCTCTTCTTCAGTCAGCTTCTTCGAGCGCATCAGGTAGCCCTTGGCCCGCTCCATGAGCTTCCGAACCGCCAACGCTTCCTGCATCTCATAGGACTTCTCGACAAGGGTCGTATGCTCAATGGCGATGGCGGCCTGATTTGCGATGGCCTGGAGCAACTTGACCTCTTCGCTGGTAAACACATGCGGAACGGACGTATAGCTGTTGATCACGCCCAGCGCCTTCTCCCGCACCAGCATCGGTACCGAAACCAATGAGCACAGCCCTTCCTTCTTGGCCATATCCGGATACATATAGTCTCGATCTGTGGAGACGTCGAGCACGACAATCGGTCGACGGTCTTTCACAGCACGGCCACTGATACTCTGCCCAATCTTGAGGTTCGGCTTGCGGCGATACTGTTCGCTGAGGCTTTGCGTCGCCGCGATCCGCAATTCCCCACTGGCTTCGTCCAATAACATAATCGAGCAGATCTTGGAGTTCATCATTTGCGCGGTCATCGTCACCAGGAGTTGAAGCACGTCTTTAATCAACCGATTGGACGCCACTGTTTCTGAGACCTGCGACAGCGTTTCCACTTGTAAGGCTTTGCGTTGCATTTGATCGTAGAGCCGTGCGTTCTCGATCGCTCCACCGACTTGGTTGGCGATAGTCGAGAGTAACGCCAACTCATCCGGCCGATAGCGCTTTGGGCGTTTATGTTGGACATTGATCACGCCGACCACTTCTTTTTTGGCCATGATCGGTACGGAGACAAAGGCTTGATGGCGGTCTTCTGGAAGGTTATGAAAGAACTTGAAACGTGGATCATCGTTCGCATTACTCGGAATCACGACGCGCGTTCGTTCCTGAGCGACCCACCCGGTGATGCCCTCTCCCAAACCGATCGTGATGCGGCCAATCAGTTTCGGATGTGGGTTCTTCGAAGCTCGAAGAATGAGTTCGTCCTGGCTATCCGATAATAGGTAGAGGAGGCAGGCATCCGCCTTGGTGACTTCGACGACAACTTCGACGATATGTTTGAGAATTGCTTCGAGATCCAGTTGGTTGCTGATCGAGGCAGAAATCCGATGGAGCACATCGACTTCGCGTGTTTTTTCCCGCAATGCCTGTTGGAGGTGAGCCACAGATGACGTGCGTTTGGTCGTCATTGAGATTTACCTTCGGGCACGAGCCTTTCGACGGACAGGATGCTTGCCTGGCTGACGGCCACTCGACGGTCGGCTCCCACGGCCGTGCTTACACTGAAACCATGCGGCACAGATCTGCTGTTCGATTGGCCGAATTACCACTTCCCCAATCCGCACTGGCCATACCCCGATGACCCGCCCCCCGATCACCTTCTTGTCATGTTGCATAGCGCCCCAGAGGGACGTAAAGGATGCCTGTGAGACCTGTTCGGGCAACCCGGCACGCTGCACCAGACTTCTGATCCGTTCGACAACTTCTCGCCCACACAGGCCCATGTGACAAGCCAAATCCGCTTCTTGCACCAATCCGATCCCAACCGCTTCACCATGGATCAACCCACGATAACCTGCGAGTGATTCCAGTGCATGTCCGATCGTGTGGCCGTAGTTGAGAATGCGTCGACGGTCCGACTCCCGCTCGTCCGCGGCGACCACCTGCGCTTTGATCTCGCAGGATCGTTTAATCGCATGGATAACCGGCTCTTCCTCGAGCTTCAACAGCGCAGGAATCTCCTGCTCCAGAAAGGCAAAGAACTCTTCGTCGGCTATTATGCCGTATTTGATCACTTCAGCTAAACCGGCAATCCACTCGCGGCGTGGCAGCGTGCGCAGCGTGAGGGGGTCGATCAATACCGCGCGCGGCTGGTAAAACGCCCCGATGAGATTCTTTCCCAGCCGATGGTCCACACCGGTCTTGCCCCCGACACTGGAATCTACTTGAGCCACAAGCGTAGTCGGCACTTGTACGAACGGGATTCCTCGTTGATAGATCGCGGCAGCAAAGCCGGTGATATCACCGATGACTCCGCCACCGAGAGCCAGCAACAGGGACTGACGTTCGAACTTGTGCCTGGCTAACGCATCGAGAATCTTGGCGATTGTTCCGAGCGTCTTCGTTCGCTCTCCCGGCGGCAAGATAATCGGAGTCGGGTCGTATCCCGCCTTGCAAAGCGAGCGGAGAGTCCCTTGAAGATAACGGCTTGCCACATGCTTATCTGTCACAACCCCGACCTTCGGAGAAGTCGTAAGGGCACTGAGCCTATCACCCACTGTCGCAAGTAACCCAGGATGAAGGACGATGTCGTAGCTTCGCTCCTCCAATGCCACCGGTACAATCTGTTCTGCCATATCGGCCTTGCTCAACGACGGTCTCTCCTGACCCAAAAATACCAATCGCCCATCCGATTTTTGTTGGATAGGAAGGCCTGGATTCACGACCCACTTCGCTTGCGGTGATGATGAATTACGATGGCGGACATCGGTGGGGATGGTACCACAATGGTTCGTAAACTAGAAGGTTTTCAGATCAGCTTCCAAGCCAAAAGATCGCGTATCACGGCCTAAGAAGTGCCCGCTCTAGACCTACTTGAGCATCACATTGATCATTTCAAATGGCCCTCACCGTTTCCCAGGCCATGATGTCAATTCGATTGCCGATCGTTTTGCACACGCATACGCCCTATGGCCCGTCGCATTTTCTTGCGCCGAGCATTGTCAGCATTGATCATGTCAGGGATAAGCAGCGGACTGGAGAGTACTGCATTGGAGGATCGAGATGACGCACCAACCGCGAAGCCTGACCACCCTTGAGCTTCCCATCAATGAAGAGCTAGAAGCGAAACTTCTAGCTCTTCACGATACTGGGCGTCAAGAGGTCCTCACGATAGTGGGCGTCAAGAAGATGAGCAGTTCTTGTTTCGCTACAGCCTCGGTCTTCTGTTTGAAGAGCCATCCCAAAACAGGCACGCGCGAGAGATAGGGGATACCAAGCACGGTGTTGCTCTGCGTATCGATAAAGACCCCGCCGATCACCATGGTCTCGCCATCGCGGATCATGACCTGGGTCGTGGCTTCGCGACGGTCGATACTTGGACCAGCCGGATTGCTTCGTGCACCGACTGCGTTTCTGGTTGCGCGAACCTTCATCATGATCAGCTTACCGGTTTCCTTCGGATCTCGCGAGGTAATCTGAGGAGTCACATTCAGCTCCAAGTTCGCATCCACAAAGGTCGTCTGAGTCCCCTGGAGAGAGGTCGTCTGGAACGGGATCGATTCCCCCTGTGAAATCTTGGCCTCTCGCTTGTCCAGAGTTGTGATCTTCGGCGCGGCAATGACTTTACTCAGACCGAGCAACTCACCTGCCGACAACCGCATATCCAACAGCGCTCCACCTCCATCTGTTCTCCCAAACGTGAACCCGACGGCAGGAGTCGACGTCAAGCCACCGACTGTGGCGGGAAGATTTACCAGAAAATCAGTTACTTGGTGCCCAAATGGTCCGACCGTACCCGTCTTGAAGTTCGCCACCCCAAAAGAATTCCCTAGCGTGTTCGCATTCTGTATGCCCCACTGAACACCTAACGAACGGGAATAGGTCGTATCAGCCTGCACTATCCTAGATTCGATTTGGACTTGAGGTACTTCAAGATCGAGCCCATCAATCAGCTGTTTTATCACCCCAATCCTGGTTAGCGTCTCCCGGACAATTAAGGCATTGGACCCTTGACTCATTTGCATCAACCCTCTAGGGCTCATATACTGCCGAAGAGACGTCATGAGTTCTGTCGCTTGCAGGTTTCTAATATAGAACACCCGATCGACCAGTTCTTCCGCTCTGAGCTTGGAATCTATCGCCGTTGCTTCTTCATTTTGCTGTTTAGCAATGTTCGCTAGCGAATCGATCCAAAGGATATTGCTCTGCCTGATCTTACCTAACCCATTCATCTTCAAAATCATATCGAGCGCTTGATCCCAAGGCACACTTACAAGCTTCATCGTGACCTTGCTCTTGACCCCTTCACCGACGACCATGTTAAACCCACTCACTTCGGCAATGAGGCGCAGCACATTACTGATGTCGGCCTGCTGGAAATCCAGCGAAATGCGCCGGCCGATATAATGCGTTTCTCCAACAACCAAATCTTCCTTTGGCAGGCCTTTCTCACCACCATCTGCCTCAGTGGTCATCTGGACAGGTCGCACATAAAATTTCGTTGAAGACTGCCGAACCGTGGGCATTGTCCGTCGAGCCACCCGAGGTGTGACATCCGCCTGGACCAGCGGCCTTACAGGATTCTCCGACTCGATGGTTTCGGCCGCCTCGCCACGGTTAGGGTGTGTATCTGTGCCTATATCCCCACCGGCGCTTTCCCGAAGAGTCACAATAAGATTCGCGCCTTGCGGTTCAACCGAGTAGGCAGCCTTACCGGCAAGATCCAATACCACCCGTACTCTATCAGCATGATAACCCAGACGCACTTGCTTCAAAATCTGGTGATTCACAGATATGACTGGGTTGCGTATGGCGGAAGCCACGCCTGGAATGTCGATCATGAGACGCCGCTCATCAAGACGTGTCACCTCATGGGCCAGCCTGCCATCCCCCGAGATGACAACACGGATGTCGTCCGTGCCGCGCTGAACATCTATGCGAGTCAGGGTCTGCGCCAGACCTCCCTCGATGCTCGAGGGTATGCCTGAATCGACAGCAGGCACGTCGGGTGACGCCCCCATCGATGGCATAGCCATTGGGACACTGAGCGCTCCCACCGCCGAGAGTACGCGAACAAATGCAGTAGTTGTCATGGTCAGCTTAGGTGTCATTCTGCGCCCTCTTTCGGGTGAAGGAGCTTGACATACTCCCGCTCCTGTTTGCTCCCATACACATCTGTAAACCTTTCTTGCACCACAATACCTTTCTCCGTCACGGCACTCACCACGCCATTATTGGGACCAATACGCGTTCCTCGACGCACCGTATATCCATTCCCATCTGGCGTCTGAACCATGGCCGTATTGCCGTAGGCCCCCCATACCACAGCGATCAGGTTGATCTCAGTGAGCCCAACGCGCTGGAGCGGAGGTAACGTGGGATCGATCGGCCCGAGTCCTAACTGTTGCAACACTGGTACGAACGGATCGCGCCGCCCAGAAGGGTCATAGGAACGTGCGCTCACTGGCTCTAACATTGAATTGGGTGCAACCGGTTGAGCATTCTCATCGCCGGCTGCCACGGCTTCGGTTGGAGACGGTGCGTGCCTCGGCGCATCGTTGAGAGAAGGAACTTTTAAGGAATCCTGCCGCATTGGGCTAATTTGTCCGAAATGAGAACTCATACCTGTGTCGGCAAAGCCCATGCCAACTGCGACGAGTAGGCCGGCACATCCAATCAGAGTCATGCTTGTTGTCTTCATGGTAAACCGCCAGTTTTCACAGAAGGCACTCATCGCTCGTGGCCTGGTACACATCCAAGACTCCATGCCCTATTTCTTCTGAGGAGTCGCCGGAACCACCGCAGCCAGCTTGGTTTCCTCTGGTGCCGCATAAGCGACAAGGTCAAACACGGTCTGTGTGACAATCCGTCCCTTTTCAAACTTTGGAGATCCCATCTTGAGGCCAGACACGGTCACAATCCGAGGCAGCGCGTTGATTCGATCGAAAAACAAGGCTGCGGTATGGTAGCCGCCAGAGACCTCTACGTTCACCGGCATCCGAACAAAGAGTTTCGATGGATCCTCGCTCTTGGCACTCGGTTTCCACAGTTTAATGTCGAGTCCAAGGCGAATCCCCAAGTCTGACACCTGTTTGAGCAACATCACCGCCTCCTCTTCAGGCGGCAATCGTTCTTTCTTTTTCGCAAGCTCAATCTCTAGTTGCTTACTGGCAGCAATGAGTTCATCAAGATGCTTGACTTTAATGGTCAACGTTTGAATCTCGGTGTCAAGCGTGCCAATCGCTCCCTGGAGCCCTGCAATCTCCGCAGACTTTGGCTCGGCTACATAGTAGTAAAAGCCCACGATAATCGCTGCAAGAACCATCAGAAGAAGCCCCACCTTTTGAACCAATGGGATTGACCGCAATAGGTCAAGATTAATAGCAGGCAGCTTCATGATTCTTACCCTTTGAGACGGAAACCAAGTTTAAACTGATAGATATTGAGTTGGCTCTCCACCGCAGCTCGACTTTCTTGAAGATTGATATTCGTGAAATAGTCAGTACGGCGCAGGTTATTCACGAATTCCACTACATCATCGTTGGTCGCCGCACGACCCTCAAGATCGATCTCTTTCCCGCTGACCGCGACTCTCACTAGCCACACCTTCAGCGGTTCCAGACTCTGGCTGACATGGTCGAGCACCTTGACAGGGCCAACACGTGACTTTTCCAATTCGTCGATAATACGATTTTTGTCTTCCAGCACTTTCTTTCGGCTTTCAAAATCGGAAACCTGCTTCACTTGCTCCTTCAACTGCGCGACCTGCTTCTCCTTGTCGAGTTTTTCGGTCTGCCGCACGTTTATCTCTTCATCGAGTGACGCCGAGTACCACCAGCATCCTGCCAGGGTGATGAACAACATCCCCACACCCAACAGCGCCTGTGCTCTGACATCATACTGAGGCTTCGCCTTATGCCCCTTGGGCCCTGGTAATAAATTAATGCGAATCATCGATCCCCCACCGATCTAAGGGCCAATCCAACCCCCACGGCAGCCAGAGGAGCTAACTCGGATAACGTATTCTGATCAAAATCGCTCCCTGAGGTATCGATTTCACTGAACGGATTAGCTACCTCGACAACAGCTTGCATTCGGTCTCTCAGTTGCGTGACCAGGCCCTTGATCTGAGCGCCCCCTCCGCACAAGAGAACATGCTGAACTTCCGCATCCGACATGGTTGACTTGAAATAATCGATGGTCCGAGCAATTTCCGACGCAACTTCGGCATTGACACTGTCGACGACAGTGGTCACCGCGGCCTGATTGCTCCCCGCCGAACGCTCGCCTTTTTTCGTTTCCTCTGCCTCTTCATAGGACATGCCCACTTCTCGCTGAATGGCTTCCGTATAGCGATTCCCCCCGATGGGAATATCACGTGTGAACAGCGAGGTGCCACCTCGAACAATATTGATATTCATGACACTGGCGCCAATATTGACGAGCGCGGTCGTATCCTCCTGAGAGACAGGATAGTTGATCGCATGCATGTTTTCGATCGCAAAGGCATCCACATCCATGACGATCGGAAGCAATCCCGCCCCTTTGACGAGTTCGGTCAGCTCATTAATCTTGTCTTTCTTGGCCGCTACCAGAATAATCGACATCTCTCCCTGGGTATCGCCTGCGGCCTCGGAAGAGGGCAACACACTGAAGTCGATGTTCACCTCATTAATATCGAAGGGGATGTACTGCTCCGCGGCAAGCCTCACCTGCCCCTCCAACTCCTCATCAGGCATCGGCGGCAGGCTGATCTTTTTAATGATGACCGCATGGCCAGAAATCGACACGGCGACTTGCGTCACCTTGATGTTCGTTTCCTCAAACAATTCCTTAATCGCCGACACCACTCGCCCCTCATCCATCACCGTACCATCGACGATGACTTCCGGCTCGAGTGGTTTGAAGCCAAACTTTTGGAGAATGTACCGCCCTCGGCTTTCCTTCAACTGGACGAGCTTGATACCACTCGATCCGATATCCAGCCCAACGAGCTGCCGCTTCGGGGTGAACATCGAGAACAGATCAGCTTCGGCGAGACTCTTGAATGAACTCAACATACGTGCCTCTGACTGTACATGACTGTCCGCGCAGAACAAATCTTTATGTGAATTTCGCGCAGACTGTCAATCATGACCATACGCCCGCAATCTTCAACGCCCCAAGAAAGAATGTGTATCGAGACCCTTCCGGCTATTCACCTGCGTCCTGCCCGCCACTCCGCCTTCCCCTATTATGAGGGGCCGTTTGGACTTGAATCACGTCCCACACACGTCTGAACGATGCGTCTACACTCCGGAATGGCTTCATGCACATGCTAAGTATAGTCCGTATGCTTTACCTGTCAAGCAAATCGCTTTCCGTGCACACGCATAGAAACGAAGACTATGGTGGTGGGAGGACGTCTCTAACGGTTCCGTGGGTTATTGCCTATTGAGATCGCGATGAGCGACGGTCACTTGATATCCAAGTGCTGAAAAGCTTTCTTGGAGTCGGCCGGCAATCGCCACAGACCGATGACGTCCGCCGGTGCAGCCAATCCCAACATTCACATAGCTGCGGCGTTCTCGTTCGAAGAGAGGAATGAGGAATTTAAAAAGGCCTTCCAGCTGCCCAATGAACGCGACGGCGTCCGGATCGGTCAGCACATAGCTCCGCACCCGCGGGTCTTCTCCAGTCAATGGTTTGAGGTCAGGAACGAAAAACGGGTTCCGCAAGAACCGGACGTCGAACAGGAGGTCAATGTCGTACGGTACGCCGAACTTGTAGCCGAATGTCACCAGCGAGATGGTCAACCGGTGAGGCGCGCCCTCCTGCCTGAACTGCCTGATCAACAACTCTCGCAACTCATGCACCGTCAAATCTGAGGTATCAATAATACGGTCGGCGTGCCGCCGAAGATCAGCGAGACGCTCCTTTTCAAACCGCACTCCTTCCAATACCGGGAGATGCGGCAGGAGCGGATGGGGCCTCCGAGACTCCGAGAATCGACGAACCAACACCTCTTCACGAGCTTCAAAGAATATTAACTCAACCGCATGACCAAGTGCCTTAACCCGCTCAAGAATCCCCACGAGATCGGAAAAGAACACGCGTTCCCTGACATCGATACCGAGCGCGACATTTTTAATTTCGCCCCCCTGCTGATGACACAGCTCGACAAAGGTCGGGAGAAGGGCCGGCGGTAAATTGTCGATACAGAAATACCCGACGTCTTCGAAACACTTGAGGGCATGCGACTTCCCTGAGCCGGAAAGACCGCTGATCACAACCAACTTGAGTCCTGCCATGCCTGTCAGCCCCTTACGGATCAATCAGAACCACTCGATCACGATCGATACGCTGTAGAATTTGTAATTTTCCCGAAGACAGTGCGGTGAACACCACCAGCGAACCAGGCAGAGGATCTAGCCGGCGCTTCGCGTCCTCCAGAGTCAGAACAGCCCGGACTGGACGAATGACTTCAAGTTCTTCCTCCTCCTTACGAAGAGCCGGACGCGGAATCTTACGCACCGACCTCTTTGTCGGTTCTTTATGATCAGCCTGGCGTTCCTTGTGTTTTCGTATCTGGGCGCCCAAGCGGTCCACGAGCTGGTCGATCGTCGCGTACATTTCCAGCGTCGAAGCTTTTGCCTGAATCCGTCGCCCTTGCATCGTACAGACGACCTCCGCACTATGCTGAAGCTTGCTCACACCCAGGATCACTTCCAGATGGCTCAGCGTCACTTCATACCGCACGAGCCGCTCAAACCGACTTTCAATATGCTGTCTGAGCGCCGGCGTTATCACGAGGTGTCGTCCTGTAATTTTCATAGGCATTCATCCTTTCAAGCTGAATAACCTCGGCACTCTGTCACTCGATTATGCTTGTTGGTTCTAAGCATCCATAACACCAGGGGGAGACACCAGATAAGAGCCAACTACGAGCGCAGCTGGACAGGGAAGGTCTAAAAGAACCGCTTACGTTGAGTGGCGGATGGAATATGTTCTTCCGCCCGATACTTGGCCACCGTCCGTCGCGCGATTACAACCTGCTGTGTGAGCAGCCGCGCTGCGATCTCTTCATCTTTGAGGGGGTGGCTCGCGTCTTCCTCTGCCACCATTTTCCGAATCATCTCTCTCACCGTCACGGACGACATCATGTCGGAGGGCTGGTCCGTTCGCTGCAGACCAGCGTTGAAGAAAAATTTCAGCTCCAGCATCCCCTGCGGGCAATACATATACTTGTTCGCCGTCACACGACTGATTGTCGACTCATGCATCCCAATATCTTCAGCCACCTGCTTGAGCACCAACGGCTTTAGGTGCTGCACGCCCTTTTCAAAGAACTGCTCTTGAAACTTCACGATACTCGACACCACCTTTACGATCGTCTTATTCCGCTGTTCAATGCTGCGAATGACCCATTGCGCCGCCCGCAGCTTTTCGTCCAGATAGGCCTTCGTCTCCGCCGACCCGCTCTCACCTGCCCCCATCAATTGCTTATAGTACGGGCTGATCCGCATACGTGGCAGTCCATCGTCGTTCAGTAATACCACCCACTCCCCTTCATTCTTGACGACAAACACGTCAGGGACAATTACATAGTTCTGGGTGTTCGTAAACGGTCGTCCCGGCTTCGGTTCAAGCACTTCGATGACCTTGGTCGCCTGAAAAACCTCTTCTACCGTAACATCCAAGGCTTTCGCGATCCTCGCATACTGTTTCTTCTCCAAGTCTTTGAGATGGTGCTGAACAATGGCTTCAACAATCGATCCCTTCAAGGCGCCGGGCCGAGCCCCTAATGATCCCATGGGACTCTTCCCCAAATGTCCGATTTGTAAGAGCAGGCATTCCGCAAGGTCTCGTGCCGCTACGCCAGTAGGATCAAAGCTCTGAATATCCTTCAGGACTGACTCCGCATCCATCTCGGAGAAGTCGGTCCCTCCGACCATCTCTGCGAGAGACATGCGCAGGTACCCATCATCGTCAAGGTTACCGATGATCAAGCGCCCGATCCCCTTTTCACGATCGGATAAACCGGAAAACGACAGTTGCCAGAGGAGATGGTCTTCCAAGGATGTCGCTTTCGCCATGGTTTGTTCATAGGAAGGAAACTCGTCCTGCGAGGACGACTGCGACTCGGATCCGCCGATCCGACGATCGCTCCCAAAGTACTCTTCCCAGCCAGCCGCTGAGGCCTCATCCGGCGTATCCCGTTCTTCCGGAGTCGACTCCTCCGCATTCGATGGCTCACTGTCCGCTGATGCCGCCGCATCTTCCGCCTTTTCCTCTGCACTTGTAGCCTCACTGTCCTCCGCCCCAGCGGGGAGATCCTCCAAGAGCGGGTTTTCCATCAAATGCTGCGTTAAGCTCTGCTGGAGTTCGAGTCGCGACAATTGCAGCAGCTTAATTGCCTGCTGCAATTGGGGAGTCATGATCAGCTTTTGACTCAGTCGAAGGTCGAGCCTGAGCTTCATACGCACAGATCCTTACGCATCATAGCTTGAACCGTTCCCCTAGGTAGACAGCCCTGGCCGTCTCACTCTTGACGATGGATTCGGGAGACCCGGCCTCAAGAATCAACCCTTCGTTGATGATGTAGGCCCGATCCGTGATGGACAGAGTCTCCTGGACATTGTGATCGGTGATCAAAATGCCGATCTCTTTTTCTTTCAATCGGGTAATAATTTGTTGGATGTCGGCGACGGCAATTGGGTCGATCCCTGCAAAGGGTTCGTCGAGCAACATGAATGACGGGCTCGTCGCGAGTGCCCTAGTAATTTCCAACCGCCGCCGTTCCCCACCCGACAACGCATACGCCATGCTCGTTCGAATATGGCAGAGGTCCAGTTCCTTGAGAAGGGAATCGACCCGGTCGCGACGCTCTGCCCGAGAGTAGTCCAGCATCTCAAGAATTGCCAGAATATTGTCTTCAACCGACAAGCGTCGAAACACAGATGATTCTTGGGGAAGATACCCAATTCCTTTCCGCGCGCGTCTGTACATTGGCAGATCCGTGATCACCTCTTTATCGAGCGAGATCGCCCCTTCATCAGGCTGACACAGACCAACGATCATGTCGAAAATGGTTGTCTTCCCAGCCCCATTGGGTCCCAGTAAACCCACGACCTCCCCGGCGCGGACTTCGATCGACACGCCTTTCACGACCTTGCGCGCGCGAAAGCTTTTCACCAATCCCGTCGCCCGTAAACCAACACTCTCTGTCCCGTTCACCGGGGAGCCGGTCGACGGCGCATTCCCCTGAACCGCTTCGATCACTTGGTCGCCCCCCCATCCGGTTCGATCCGCACATGCGAGCCTCCTTCCACCACACTCCGATCCTCTGCCAAAAACATCGTGATTTGTTTGCCACTGACCCTTGTTCCCTTATCCCAGGCCACCGGGTTCCCCGTCAGGACGATCTTATCCCCATCATGGTAGTAGATAGCTTTCTCACAGGTCGCACTCCCTGAATCCTTCTCGATTTTCACTCGTCCGGTCGCTTCAATCTTGTTGATCGAACGATTCGACACAGCCGGCAGAGCATCAGGCCCTTTCGAAGGCGCGGCGCCCTTGACGGCCTCATACCCTTTCTGGTTATCGCTCATGGGTGGGTCTTGCGCGCGAAACATCACCACCATGTGATCGGAATAGACAACCAATGACCCACGAGTCAGTACGACCGCCCCCTCAAACACCGCTTGGTTATCCTGACTTTTTACGGTCATCCTCTTGGCCGTAATGGTCGTGCTTACCGCTTGCTCAATACCACCTTTGGGAATGGCTGCGTCAGCCGATTCGCTCAATGAAGCCATCCCAAGCGGGAATAAATTAAGAAGCAGGAGCCAAATCCACATGTACGTCCTCAAGTACTTCAAATTCTTCGGTGTCCAGATGTCCCAACAACCCACGCCCCGTCACTGCTAATCCATGCCCAACGATACGGACCGGATCTTGCGTGCGTATCTCTCTCGTCTGATCAGTCCAAGCCAGATGGTTGGTATAGATCACGTATCCACTCTCGGTGTGAATCACGAGTGGTTCTGATCGGTTCGCGAGCACAAAGTTCTTCGTCTCCGTATTCAATGTCCCTTCATCTCCGGTCACCGTCAATTCCTTTCCCTGCTGGCCGAATAGTGTGACTGCAACGACTTGGAGCATCGCCCGCCTGTCCCGTTCAAAGAGACGAGCCTCTTGCGCCTGCACCTGCCATTGAACCGTATCGCCCTTCGTTTGGGTGAACGTAAACTGGGAGATCGTGGCATCAGCCATGTCCATGGAGCCTGGCGCCGCCGCCGTCGGGGTGGGAACCATTGTCGAATTGGTCACGAGCAGGTATGCGAGGAAACAGGCCAATACCACACTGAGCGCTAACAAACCTCCCCGTACCCAGCGTTGCCACACTTTGTCCCTGCTTCCTTTTGAGTAGCATGAAGGAGACTGGCACGATAGTAGCATGTGCTCAAAACCAAGTAAACTTATGCCAGAACCCCGGCATGGTCTACTCGGTAGAGATGGAGTGAACGAGATGGGAGAATCGTCGAAATTATAACGCGGCGTTGCACCCGCAACTAGATCCCGTTGATAGGAGCCCTAGCCGGTAGCGGGATTCGCGGGAGTTGATGCAGTCGGTATTTGTTTCTTTGCGGGCGCAGTATCCGGCCGCGTGACGAGTTCGATCGCGACAAGCTTCGCGGCATCGCCGACCCGCCGTCTCGTCTTCACCATCCTCGTATAGCCACCGGGACGGTCTTTGAATCGAACCGCCACGTCGCTGAATAATTTTGAGACGACGTCCTTGCTTCGGATAAACGCAAGGGCCTGCCGCCGAGCCGGCAATGTCCCCTCCTTGCCGAGCGTAATCATCCGATCCGTGAACCCTCGAATTTCCTTTGCCTTGGTCTCAGTCGTCTCGATGCGCTCATGTTCGAGCAGCGAGGTCACGAGACTTCGAAACAGGGCCCACCGATGTTTGGTCTGTCGACCGAGCTGTCTGCCTTTTTTTCTATGCCGCACGGGTTCCCTCTTGTTTCGTTACTCGCTCTTCGGACTACCGCTGTTCTGTTGCACTGCATCCAGCTTCACACCGAGACCCAGGCCCATTTCCGTCAAGATTTCTTTAATTTCGTTGAGCGATTTCTTACCGAAATTCTTCGTCCTCAGCATCTCCCCTTCGGTCTTCTGAACTAAGTCGGCGATGGTCTTGATGTTCGCATTCTTCAAGCAGTTTGCGGCACGGACCGACAGCTCCAACTCGTTCACGCTACGGAACAGATGCTGATTGACCTCACGTTGCGCCTCATCGCTCCCAAGATCGGCACGCCCTTCGACTCGTTCATCGGGATTGATAAAGATATCAATGTGATCGCGCAGAATGCCGGCCGCCGTGGACAAGGCATCCCGAGGCGAGATGGTCCCATCCGTCCAAATTTCCAAGGTCAACTTATCATAATCGGTCATGCGACCGACGCGGGCATTCTCCACATGAAAGTTCACGCGCTTGATGGGCGAAAACACCGAATCGATCGCGATCACACCTATCGGCAGCCCCTCTTCCTTATTTCGCTCGGCAGGCACGTAGCCCCGCCCGTGCTTCACCGTCATTTCCATATCGAACGAGGCATCCTTGTCCAACGTCGCAATATGGAGATTCGGGGTCAGGATGGTCACGTCCGCATCATGAATGATGTCAGACCCCTTCGCTTCACTGGGTCCCTTCTTCTTGAGACGGAGCGTCTTCGGCTTATCGGTATGGACGGCAAGCCGCAGTCCTTTGACGTTCAAAATAATGGAGGTCACATCCTCCGTGATACCAGGAATCGTGGAGAACTCGTGCAGGACCCCTTCGATCTTCACCGTGGTCACTGCCGCACCCGTTAGCGACGACAACAGCACACGCCGTAACGCATTGCCGACCGTCGTTCCAAACCCACGTTCATAGGCCTCAGTCGTAAATCTGCAGAACGTTTGGGTATGCGTATCTTTGTCGACTTCCACCCGCATCGGGATCTGAAAGTCTTTCATCGCTTTAATCATGACTCCCCCTTCATCTCATCGAGTAGCCAGCCACTGAACGGCACCAGTTCGCCGCAAAGGGCAACCCCCCTCTCCCAATTCCGCATCTACCTGGAATACAACTCCACGACCATCTGCTCATTCACCGGCAGCGAAATCTGGTCTTTCGACGGCAACGCTCGTACCATGCCCTTAAAGGCCGTCTTGTCCAGCTCCAACCACTCTGGAATGCCTCGCCCATCAACAGACTCTAAGGCGGCCTGGATCGAGATCAATGTGCGACTTCGCTCCCGAACGCTGATGATATCGCCTGCCTTGACCTGCGCACCAGGCACATTGATTTTTCGACCATTCATGGTCAGATGCCCGTGGCTCACCAGCTGTCTGGCTTCTTTCCGCGAGGCGCCGAACCCTAATCGGTAGGCCACATTATCCAACCGGCATTCCAACAGCCGCAAGAGCACCTCGCCGGTAATACCGGACTGGCGTTCCGCACGCTCAAACACACCACGGAACTGGCACTCCATCAGACCGTAAATTCTGCGCAGCTTCTGCTTTTCTCTGAGCTGGGTGCTGTATTCTGAATTCCTCGGGCGCTTTTGCCCATGCTGTCCAGGAGGATAACTCCGTCGCTCGATGGCGCATTTTTCTGTCATACAGCGCGAGCCTTTCAGAAACAACTTCTCACCCTCTCGCCGACACAACCGACAGACGGGACCGCGATACTTTGCCACTGCTCTACCTCCGGTTACCGGACATCACCACCTGGGTGCGCCCAACAATTCTCGTGTATTCGACTCTCCCGACATACGCCACTAGCAGGGTGCGAAAAATCGCTCTTCTCACCCGCCCAACCCCGGCGCGCTGAGACGCACCTTTCACCAAGCGGCGTTCTCGCTTCGCTCAGAGGCTCAACGTACCGAAGCGTACTCCTTTCGCCTCTTCGCTCGCTGCGGCCTTGCTGGACCGCCTTTTTGAGCATCCTGCGCGGTGTTCTCCTGTTGTCCTAGACATGCGGCTCATTGAATTTCCACCGTGCCACAATAGTTTTTCCGCAGCCTGCTAGACGCGACGCCGCTTAGGTGGCCGGCATCCGTTGTGTGGAATCGGGGTAACATCCCGAATCATATGGATCCGCAATCCCGCGGCCTGAAGAGATCGAATTGCCGATTCACGACCAGACCCAGGCCCATTCACATAGACATCCACTTGGCGCATTCCGCTCTCCATCGCCTTGCGCGCAGCAGCCTCGCCAGCCCGCTGAGCCGCAAAGGGCGTGCTCTTGCGAGAGCCCTTGAACCCCTGGTTCCCTGAGCTTGCCCACACGATCGTGTTCCCGCTCATGTCGGTGATGGTGACGATCGTGTTATTGAAGGAGGCCTGGACATGGGCCACCCCGCTCTGCACGATCCGGCGTTCTTTCTTCTTCCCTTTTTTTATGCTCATACAAGCTCCCTACTCAAATAACGGTCACGCACTATGTCGAACGCGCAGGCGGTTTTGGTTTGCTTCCCACACCGGAGCGACGGCCTTTTCTCGTCCGCGCATTCGTCTTGGTCCGCTGGCCGCGAACCGGCAACCCTTTCCGATGGCGCAGACCACGATACGTGCCACTATCGATCAATCGCTTGATGTTCATCGAGAAGGTCTTTCTCAGATCGCCTTCGACCTGATAGCCCTCCTGAATAATTTCTCGAATCTTGACGATATGCTCTTCGCTCAAGTCCTTGACACGAATTGCTCCGTCGATCCCGGCCTTGCCCAGGATAGAGAGTGCGGACGCCCGCCCAATCCCATAGACGTAGGTCAGGCCAATGTCCGCCCGCTTGTCTCTTGGTAAATCCACTCCGGCAATACGAGCCATAGTTCCTCCTACCCTCTTTCTGTAACGCTCTCACCGGCCTGGGCTGGGTGAGCCTGAAATGCGCGCATCGCTTTCACCCGCCCATCCCGAGCGCGTCAAGACGCGCTCTTAACCCAGGCGAGCGCCGTTTCATCGCGCGCGTTCTGCGAGCACGGAGGCCAACCACCCCAGGCCACACTTCTATCCTTGGCGCTGCTTGTGGCGCGGATTCTCGCAGAGGATTCGCACCACGCCCTTGCGCCGGACCACCTTACATTTGGCACAGATCGGCTTGACGGATGATCTCACTTTCATGTCTATTTCGTGCTCCTACTTAAACCGATAGGTGATCCGCCCTCGCGTCAGATCGTACGGCGACAGTTCCACGGTCACCTTATCGCCGGGAAGAATACGGATAAAGTGCATGCGCATTTTCCCGGAAATGTGTGCAAGAATCTTGTGGCCATTGTCCAGCGACACACGAAACATTGCATTCGGTAACGTTTCGTTCACCGTGCCTTGAATTTCGATCACATCTTCTTTCGGCACGTACCTCTAGCCTTCCTCTCCGAACTGCATGACCACGTCCCTAGCTCCTCAGAGCCGACTCAAAATACGCGGCGGTCCGCTCGGTTCAATCACAATTGTATGTTCAAAATGCGCCGAGAGACTCCCGTCTACCGTCACCGCAGTCCATCGATCCTCAAGAACCTTGACGGCAGGGCCACCCATGTTGACCATTGGTTCGATCGCAAGGACCATTCCTGCCTGCAACCGTGGTCCCTGCCCAGCCTTCCCATAATTCGGTACCTGCGGTTCTTCATGCAACTGCCGGCCAATCCCATGGCCGACGAACTCCGTCACAACCGAGTAACCGGCAGACTCCACATGCCGTTGAACCGCGTGCGAAATGTCTGACAGGCGATGGCCCACGACCGCTTGCTTGATTCCGAGGTACATCGCCTCCTCAGTCACTTGAACCAAGCGGGCACTCCGTTCGGTCGTCTGCCCCACCGCGACCGTGACCGCCGAATCCCCGTAAAACCCGCCGACGATCGCCCCTAGGTCGAGCCCGATGATATCCCCCTCCTTCAGCACTCGCTTGGAGGGAATCCCGTGGACGACCTGTTCATTCACCGAGGCACAGAGCGTCTTTGGATAACTCCGATACCCCTTAAACGCGGGACGCGCACCACGGGACCGAATCTCTTCCTCAGCTAAACGATCCAGCTCATCGGTCGTGATGCCTGGCCGGACGGCTTTCTGCAAAACATTTAGTGTCTCTGCCACCACTCTTGACGCCTGAGCCATCACCGCAATCTCGTCCGGCGTCTTGAGAATGATCATGTCGCCCGGTACGGTGCCAGCTCCTGCGAGAGATGCTGGAAGACGACATCCACTGCGCCCGAACCATCCAGCTGGAGTAAAAGCCCTCGCTCTTGGTAATACCGCACAAGCGGGGCCGTCTGCTCGTCATATACTTTCAGGCGCATCTCGATCGCATCGCGACAGTCATCGCTGCGCTGCACGAGCGGCTCTTTACATCGATCGCAAATCCCATCCACCTTGGGCGGTGCAAAGTCTACATGGAACGTCGCTTGGCATTTCGGGCAACTTCGGCGCCCGCTCAATCGCCTCACGACATCCTCACGCGAAACCTGAAAATTCACGACCCGGTCCAGCGCGATCCCTTTGGAGGTCAAAACCGTTCCCAACGCTTCCGCCTGCGGAACAGTCCTGGGAAATCCATCCAGGACAAATCCATTAGCGCAGCTGGGATCAGCTAACTTCTCCCTTACCAGCCCAATCACCACGGCATCAGGAACCAGGTTCCCCTGATCCATATAACGCTTTGCTTCAAGACCCAGCGTGGTCTGATTGCGAACCGCCTCGCGGAGAAGATCACCGGTCGAAATCTTCGCCACCTGATACTGCGCCGCGATACGGTCAGCCTGAGTTCCCTTGCCCACTCCTGGTGCGCCGAGAAACACCACCCGCATGGATTTTCCTCACCCACTCCGTCCACGGAGGGGAGCCATGCCCTTACCGAGAAACCCTTCGTAATTCCGCATTAACATGTGGGACTCAATCTGCTGGGCCGTATCGAGACCGACACCGATCACGATCAGCAGCGAGGTGCCGCCGAAATAGAAAGGCACACCCAATTTATAGATCAATATTTCAGGGATCACACAGACGATTGCGAGGTAAATCGATCCGGCAAATGTAATTCTCGTGAGTACCTTATAGATGTAGTCGGAAGTCCGTGTTCCGGGGCGAATCCCGGGAATGAATCCACCGTACTTCTTCATGTTGTCTGCCATGTCCACCGGGTTCAAGACCACGGCGGTATAAAAGAAGCAGAAAAACAGAATAAGGCCAACGTACATCAGTGTATATAACAGCGACCCAGGCGCGAGCTGAGCGCCGAAGGCCTTCACCCAAGGCGTCTGGAAAAATCCGGCAATCGTCGCAGGAAACGCGATAATCGACGATGCAAAAATAGGCGGAATCACCCCCGCTGTATTGATCTTCAGTGGAATATGCGTGCTCTGCCCGCCGAACACTCGTCGTCCGATGACCCGCTTTGCGTACTGAACCGGCACTTTCCGTCGCCCACTTTCCAAGAAGACAATGGCGGCCACCACCACGATCATGAGAAAGGCAAGGGCGACCAGCAAGATAATGCTGAGCTGCCCGACCTTGTATAAATCAAATGTCTGGGCCAAGGCAGCAGGCAAGCGCGCGACGATCCCCGCAAAAATAATCAAGGAAATACCGTTCCCAATGCCGCGCTCAGTAATCTGTTCACCGAGCCACATCAGGAAGGCCGTACCGGCCGTCAAGGTGATGACCGTCATAAGACGGAATCCCCACCCACCGCTCATCACGAATGCGCCGTTATTCATTTGTTCGAGACCTACGGCAATCCCGAAGCCCTGGATCACCGCAATGCCGATCGTCCCGAACCGAGTGTACTGAATAATCTTTTTCCGACCGCGCTCGCCCTCTTTGGCCAACTTTGTTAGGTGCGGGACAACCACGGTCAGCAGCTGAAGAATAATCGAAGCGCTGATGTAGGGCATAATGCCCAACGCCAAGATCGTCAACCGCGAGAGCGAGCCGCCTGAAAATATATCCAAAAACCCGAGCAGTGCGCCGCCTTGCTTTTGCAGAAAATCGGAGAGGGCGTCGCCGTTGATCCCGGGCGTGGGAATATGCGCCCCGATCCGATACACCACCAACATCCCCATGGTAAAGAGAATGCGGGTACGCAGCTCGGGGATTTTGAAAATATTCTGAAAACTGGTCAGGAGTCTCTCAAACACCGGGGATGACCTCGACTCTCCCTCCAGCTGCTCGAATCTTTGCCTCTGCAGACTTACTGAACTTGTGCGCCTGCACAACGATCGCCTTCGTGAGGTCTCCGTTTCCAAGAATCTTGATCGGCAACGACTTGCGCTTGACCAATCCGACATCGACCAGGGCCTGTGGCGTGATGGTACCGGACACGATCATGTCACCCAAGCTTTTCAGGTTGACGATCGAGTACTCCTTACGAAATACGTTTGTGAAGCCATGCTTCGGCACGCGACGGATCAGGGACATCTGGCCGCCTTCAAACCCGCCCGCCTGGCGACTCCGACCGCCGGATCTGGCTAACAGACCCTTATGGCCCTTCCCCGATGTTTTCCCATGACCAGAACCTGGACCACGGCCGATACGCTTACGTCGTTTCCTGGATCCTTTTGCAGGACCGATCTCATGCAAGTTCATTGTGGCTGCACTTCCAATAGATATCCAACTTTGCCTATCATCCCTCTGACTTGTGGAGTATTGGGACGAGTCACCATCTGTCTGATCTTCCTCAAACCCAGGCCACTCAAAACCCGTCGATGCTTTTGCGGTGTGCCGATGGGGCTTCGCCGCAAGGTGATAACGAACCCCTTTGAGGCAACCTTGGCGATCTTCGCTGCAGTCATTATGCACTCACCCTATCTTGTGCGTCGCCCACCACACTACGACGCATCTTGAGAACGTCTTCAGCATTGCGGAGCTGACAAAGGCCGTTGAGCGTGGCGCGAACCGTATTAAAGGGGTTTCCACGGCCCAGCGTCTTAGCAATGACGTTATGGACGCCGGCGACCTCGACCACCGCCCGGACGGCGCCCCCGGCAATAATTCCGGCGCCCTTCTTTGCGGGCTTGAGGAGGACATGCTCGGCCCCGAACAGCCCATGGACCTCGTGCGCAATCGTCCCAGACGTGAGGGCGACATGCACCAGGTTTTTCTTAGCCTGTTCAACCGCCTTCGAGATCGCGACGGGCACTTCGGCGGCCTTCCCTTTCCCGATGCCCACCCATCCCTGTCCATCTCCAACGACGACCAGCGCACAGAAGTTGAACCGCTTTCCACCCTTCACAACTTTCGCCACGCGGTTGATAAAGACCACCTTGTCCTTCAGGCTTAGTTCATCTGGATTAACTCGCACCTAACATTTCTCCTCTTTGTTGCCCTCACTCCCGCATCGTGACGGAAGCTCGGCACGATCTAGAACTGCAGACCGCCTTCACGCGATGCCTCAGCCAACGCTTTGACGCGTCCATGGTACATCCGACCACCACGATCGAACACCACGGCCTGCACCTTGGCAGCCTTAGCCCGCTCGGCTAACAACTTTCCAACAGCCTTTGCGCCAGCAATGCTGCCGGTGGATTTCACCGATGTGCGAAGAGACTTATCCAGGGAGGACGCGGCAGCCAGCGTTGCCCCTTTGAGATCGTCAACGATCTGGGCATAGATATGAGAGCGGCTGCGAAACACGTTGAGACGTGGACGCTCGGCCGTTCCAAAGACTCGCTTTCGCACTCGCTGTTTCCGCCTGGTTAATTGATTCGCTTTATCTGCAGTATTCATGAATCACCCTACTTCCCTGTCTTTCCTGCTTTCTTACGCAACACTTCCCCGACATAGCGAACGCCCTTTTGCTTATAGACATCGGGAGGCTTGATGGCACGCAAGTTCGCCGCAACCTGACCCACCAATCGCTTGTCGGCCCCCTTCACATTGATCAGCGTTTGCTTGTCCACCTTCACGTCGATCCCAACCGGAATCGGATAGGTGACTGGGTTGATATAGCCCAAATTGAAGCTCATCGTCCGACCCTGCACAGCGACCTTATACCCAACCCCGGTGATTTCTAAGTTACGCTCGTAGCCCTTCGTCACACCCCGAACAAGGTTACTCAGCTCTGCACGGGTCAACCCGTGCAATGCACGGATTTGACGGTCCTCATTTGACCGGCTCACCACGAGCTGTCCATTCGCAATCGAGACCCCAAGGCCTGTGGACAATGACCAATCGAGCTTCCCGAGCGGGCCCTTGACGGACACGATAGGTCCGGCGACTTTGACATCCACTCCCGCTGGAATCTGAATAGGTTTCTTTCCTATGCGTGACATCGATGCCTCGTTCCTCTAACACGGTGCCGTAATGACAATCTGGTTCGCTCTACCCATTACACAAAATTTCAATAATCCCAACACCAACTACCACACCGAGCAGAGAACTTCTCCGCCCAGTCCAGCGCGGCGAGAATCCTGATCCGTCATCAACCCCTTCGAGGTGGACAAGATCGCCACGCCAATGCCGTTTTTGATTCGCGGGATGTCTTTGATCCCTACATACACACGGCGGCCTGGCTTGCTCACCCGCAGCATGCCGGAAACCATGGGTTGCCCTTCTGCCACATACCGCAACTGCACTTTCAGCACGGGATGTCCATCCGCAACGTCCGTCTGAACGCCCTGAATATATCCTTCGTTTTGGAGAATCCGAAGGACCTCACGCTTGAGGCGGGAGGCTGGAACGCTCACGACATCGTGACGTCGTCGAAACCCGTTTTGCAATCGTACTAATAGGTCACTAATGGGATCTGTAACCATACCAACCCTTTCACCAACGTTCTGCGTGTGACCAGATGCGGATCACTAGCCCGGTGACGTGGAAACTGGATAATCTACCAACTCGACTTCCGAACCCCCGGGATCTCACCCTTCAGGCTCAGCAGTCGAAAGCAAATTCTGCACATACGAAACCGGCGCAAGAACCCTCGCACGCGCCCGCAGATCTCGCACCGGTGATAATCTCTGACCGGAAACTTCGCCTTGATGGCCGATTTATTTCTGAGCGCTAATCTCGACACCTGCAGCTCCTTCGCTTGACATTACGTCCGGAATGGCATTCCCAAATGCTTCAACAGCGCCCGGCCCTCATCGTTGGTCCTGGCGGTCGTGACAATCGTGATATCCATTCCGTGGATAGATGCGACCTCGTCGTACTTAATCTCGGGGAAGATGAGCTGTTCTTTGAGTCCAAGTGTGTAATTGCCTCTGCCATCGAACGACTTTGGCGAGACACCTCGGAAGTCTCGAATCCGTGGCAACGACAATGTCACGAGACGATCGAAGAACTCCCACATCCTGCGACTACGCAACGTGACCTTTGTGCCGATCGGCATCCCTTGACGCAACTTGAAAGCGGCGATGGCCTTCTTCGCCTTTGTAATCAGAGGCTTCTGGCCCGTAATCGCACCCAATTCCCCGGCTGCGCTCTCCAGCAGTTTCACGTTCTGAATGGCTTCACCCATCCCCACGTTCAGTACAATCCGCTCAAGCTTCGGGACCTGCATGATGTTTTTGTAGCCGAACTCTTTCATGAGTGCGGGCACAACCTTCTGCAAGTAGGCCTCACGCATCCGTGGATTGAACTTGGACTCTTCGCTGCCCTCGTCCTTCGCCTGCAGTGCCGGCGACCCTTCTTTCTTCTTGGGTGATCGCCGCTCCGATGTCTTACTGCTTTTTCCTGATTCAGTCTTCGCCATCTGGCGTCCTCACTCCTACTCGACTGAGTCGTTCGATTTTTTGCTGAACCGGACCCGTCGGCCGTCATCGAGCGTACGCACGCCAAGCCGGGTCGGTTTCTGCGTCACAGGACACAGATACATCACATTCGAGACCGCAAAAGGCGCTTCCCGTTCGAGAATGCCGCCTTGCTTGACTTTCTGATTCGGCTTGGTATGGCGCTTGATCATATTCAACTTTTCGACCACAACCTTTCCCACTCCGGGATTAACCGAAAGCACTTTCCCCGACTTGCCGCGATCGCGCCCAGCGATTACGATCACCACATCACCCTTACGAATTCGATTCTTCTTCAACGCCTGCTTATTCATCCCGCCGTCTCCACCCCCGCTAAAGCACTTCAGGAGCCAGGGAAATAATCTTCATGAACTTCTTCCATCGCAGCTCACGCGCAATCGGCCCAAAGATACGAGTCCCAACGGGATCACCATCCTTATTGATCAGTACGCATGCATTTCGATCAAACTTGATGTAGGAACCATCTTCGCGACGCACTTCCTTGGTCGTCCTCACGACCACGGCACGGCTCACATCACCCTTCTTGACCGTTGCCGCAGGAATGGCCTCTTTGACAGCCACGACGACAATGTCTCCGAGAGAGGCATACCGACGCCTGGTTCCACCAAGGACATGGAAACACATGGCCTGCTTGGCACCGGAGTTATCGGCCACGTCCATGTATGTATAGCTCTGAATCATAGTCCTGGTGTTTCCTCTGCCCTTCGCACGATCTCGACCTACTGACTACGTCCCTTTTCCACAACCTCGACAACCCGCATATGCTTATCTTTACTGATAGGTCTCGTCTCGACCATGCGCACACGGTCACCGATCATGCAGGCGTTATCCTCATCGTGGGCTTTGAATTTCGTAACCCGTCGAAGCACCTTCCGATAGAGCGGGTGAATAACCGAACGCTCAATCTCGACGACCACGGTCTTATTCATCTTATTGCTGACCACACGTCCAACCCATTCACGCCGTTTATTTGCTGACGTTCCCATCCTCAAGCCCCTTTCGCCGTGGTAGAAATTGGATCGACCTGCGCCAGTTCGCGCTGAATCGTTTTTACCCTGGCGATGGATCGCTTCGTCTTTCGAACCTGCGTAGGGTTTTCCAGCCGCCCAGTTCCCAGCTGAAAACGAAGATTGAAGAGTTCCTGCGTGAGCTGCTGTGTCTTCTCAGCCAACTCCGGCCCCGTGAGTTGCCGCAATTCCTTCAAGTCCATGAATGCGCTCTCCTTACCCTTGCGTCCGGTTCAACCGATGCTAAAACTCGCCGCGAATGACACACTTGGTGGCAATGGGTAACTTATGCGAAGCCAAGCGGAACGCCTCTTTAGCCACATCCGGCGTCACGCCATCCATCTCATAAAGAATGCGGCCAGGCTTGACGACGGCGACCCAGTACTCCGGGTTGCCCTTCCCCTTACCCATGCGAGTCTCAGCCGGCTTCTTGGTGATCGGCTTATCAGGAAAAATTCTCGTCCAAACCTGGCCACCACGCTTTACACACCGAGTGATCGCAATGCGCGCCGCCTCAATTTGCCGGCTGGTGATCCAGCCAGGCTCAAGCGCCTTTAGCCCAAACTCTCCGAGGGTAATCTGACTGCCACGATAGGCCTTACCGGTCATACGCCCCTTCATCATTTTACGGAACTTCACTTTCTTTGGTGCTAACACGATATCCTCTTCAATTACCCAATTCTGCGGTCAAATGCTGATTCTTTATTAAAGGGCTGCAACGGAAGGACCTCCCCCTTATAGATCCAGGTCTTGATTCCGATCTGCCCCATCGTCGTGTGGGCTTCGGCAAACCCGTAGTCGATGTCCGCCCGGAGCGTATGGAGAGGCACCCGGCCTTCGCGGTACCACTCTGACCGCGCGATCTCCGCTCCGCCAAGACGGCCCCCGACCATAATCTTGATACCCTGGGCTCCAAGACGAAGTGCGGACTGCACACTTCGCTTCATGGCCCGACGGAACGCCACTCGCTTTTCCAATTGGGTGGCGACGTTTTCACACACCAACTGGGCATCCAGTTCCGGTTTCTTGATTTCCTTCACCGTAATGTACACCTGACCGGAGTAGCTCTTCTCCAATTCCGCCTTAAGCTTATCTACCTCAGCCCCCTTACGACCGATGATGATCCCGGGCCGCGCGGTGTGAATAATCACACGCGTCTGGTCTCCAGATCGCTCGATTTCAACCTTGGCCACACCAGCATGAAAGAGACGTTGCTTGACCATCTTGCGGATCTTGATATCCTGATGGAGCAGCTTCGTATAATCCTTGCTGGCATACCACCGAGAACTCCAGGTGACGTTGTATCCTAGCCGGTACCCGATCGGATGTGTCTTATGCCCCATAACTACTTGTGCCTCACTCAGCCAGGATATGAATCCGTCCCGTTAGCCGCCTTTATCTACTTCTTTTCCTTCACGCTTGCAGTCGACACGACGACGGTAATGTGACTCATACGTTTTTGAATCGCATTTGCACGCCCCTGCGACCGAGATCGAAAGCGTTTCAACGTCGGCCCACAATCAACGAATGCCTTCGACACCACCATCGATTCACTGTCGCCCATCTCTTTTTGCTCCGCATTAGCTACCGCGGACCTCAAAATCTTTTCGACCACCTTCGACGCATGGCGCGGCAAATTTCGGAGCAATGCCAGAGCCATTGGAACTTGCTGCCCACGGATCAAATCGATCACCGGGCGGGCTTTCCTCGGAGCGACACGTACGAACCGTAGAACTGCTTGTGCTTCAGCCATAACCGTCCCATCCAATCGAGTGTGCCGAAACCGGAGCCCGTCGCCTACTTGAGGGCGACCGCCTTCTCAGTTCTGGCGTGCCCATGCCCCTTAAAAAACCTGGTCGGAGCAAACTCTCCCAGCTTGTGCCCGACCATGTTTTCCGTCACGAAGACGGGAATAAACTTCTTCC
>WNFE01000421.1_pt1 | contig 29706 bp, 32 predicted proteins | sample 5400451 | NCBI WGS metagenome assembly WNFE01 (sample SAMN13153344, study PRJNA577476) | soil metagenome | isolation source: 200 cm saprolite under Douglas fir tree site 2 hole 2 | place: USA:California | collected 2015-04-18
CACGCAATGTCAGCTGGAGAAGATGGAGCTGAACCTTCCGGATCCGACCCAAGGCGGTAAGACCTGCCCGCCGGACTGCGGTAGTACAGCAACGCCCGGGCAAGGTGCCTTGCCGCCTCCACCGAAGTACCGCCCAACGCCGGAGAAGAAATAAGTCCACAGCGAGAGAGGTCCCCTCACGATGGCCGAGCGAGTTGTCAGCACGCAGATCACGGACGAAGAGCGAAGTATCGAAACGGTGCTGCGCCCGCAGACCTTGGAGGAGTACGTCGGCCAGGAGCGGATGAAAGAATCCCTGCGTATTTGTATCGAGGCGGCGAAGCAGCGGAACGAAGCGCTTGATCACACGATCTTTTATGGCCCCCCTGGGTTGGGGAAGACCACCATTGCCCACATCATTGCTCGTGAGATGGGGGCTGCGCTCCGCTCGACATCCGGTCTCGTTTTGGCTCATGCGGGCGATTTGGCCGCCATCCTGACGAACCTCCAAGAACACGATGTCCTGTTCATCGACGAGATTCACCGACTCCCTGCTTCTGTCGAAGAGGCGCTCTATCCAGCGATGGAGGACTATCAGCTCGATCTCGTGATCGGCCAGGGGCCTGCAGCCAGAACGGTGAAATTGGATCTCCCTCGGTTTACGCTAGTCGGGGCCACGACCAGGGCCGGCGCCCTGACCTCCCCACTCCGGGACCGATTTGGCCTCGTCCACCGCCTGGAGTTCTATTCTCCAGCGGAACTGCAGACCATCGTGACACGCTCGGCGGGGGTGCTCGGGATCCCGATCGATTCCGAGGGAGCGCAAGAAATTGCCGGTCGTGCTCGCGGAACCCCTCGCATCGTCAACCGGCTTATCAAACGGGTGCGCGACTATGCCCAGGTCAAGGCGGAGGGACGAGTTACCCAGACTGTAGCCCAGGACGCGCTCGCTTGGCTGGGTGTCGATACGGCGGGGTTTGATGAGATGGATCGTCAGATTCTTCTGACCATCATCGACAAGTTTGCTGGAGGACCGGTCGGAGTGGAATCCCTGGCGGCCGCGGTCCAGGAAGACAAGGGCACCCTCGAAGATGTCCATGAGCCTTATCTGATTCAAGCCGGCTTCCTCGAACGAACTGGCCGTGGCCGCCAAGCTACGAAGCTGGCCTTCGATCATTTCAAAAGGCCGACCTCTCTCCTCTTCTCGTGATGCGTCTGGCCCCAGACAAGTCCTTCTCATAGCAGATTTGAACGGACGGGGATCGTCACGCAAGCTCGTGAAACGTCGAGGGTCTCCTTGCATTGCCAGGAATGGTTCCTGTATCATTTCTTACTTAGCTTGTGCCATTCCAGCCGACGGACGGGTGACCGCCTCACTGGGATGGAAAGAAGGGGTTAGTTATGTCCGGAGACTTTTCCGAGTACCGGAAAGAGATCGATCGCATCGATGACGAGATTTTGCGCCTGCTGAATGAGCGGTCCAAAAGCGTCGTCGAGATCGGCAAGCTCAAGAAACAGCAGGATGCGGATGCCAATCTCCATACCCCGGCGCGGGAGGCGGCGATAATCAAGCGCCTCATACAGCAGAACACCGGACCATTTCCAACCGAGGCGATTCGTCCAGTCTATCGAGAAATCATGTCCGCCTCCCTCTCACTCGAGGGCCCTCAGAAAGTGGCCTATCTCGGTCCCAGAGCCACGTTTACGCACATGGCCTGCATGCAGAAATTCGGGTCGTCCCCCCAATATATTCCGGTCAATAGCATCAAGGACGTGTTCAGTGAAGTCGAGCGGGGGCGAGCCAATTTTGGCGTGGTCCCGATCGAGAACACGACAGAAGGTGTGGTCAACCACACGCTCGATATGTTCATTGATTCCAACCTCCTGATCTATGGCGAAATTCTCCAGGAAGTGTCCCATCATTTGATGTCGAAGTCTGGCGTGATGGAAGAGGTGAAAAACATCCACTCTCATCCCCATGCGATTGCCCAATGCCGAAATTGGCTGGAAACCAACTTACCCAATGTGCCCTTGTCGGAGGTGGCGAGCACGGCACGTGCCGCGGAACTGTGCATGGAAAATCCCTTTGTCGCCGCCATTGCATCGGAGTTGGCGGCCCAGCTGTACGGCTTGAAGGTCATCAAGGCCCGCATCGAAGATAATATAAACAACATGACCCGCTTTCTCATATTGTCTCAGAAGCCGCCCGAGCGTACGGGAAAAGATAAAACCTCATTAATGCTCTCGGTGAAAGATAAAGTCGGTGCCCTGTACGATCTGCTCCGGCCTTTTGCCTCTCATGGCCTGAGCATGACCAAGATTGAATCGCGTCCTTCCAGGCGAAAAGCCTGGGAGTACATTTTCTTCGTCGATATCGAAGGACATATTGAGGAAGAGCGCGTCAAGAAAGCCGTCGAAGAAATCACTGGCCGCTGCCTTTTCATGAAAGTCCTCGGATCCTATCCGGCCCACAGTTAATGCCATGCCACTGAAGGTCCATCCAGATATCGCCTCGCTGAGTCCATATGTTCCCGGGAAGCCGATTGAGGAACTCCAACGGGAACTGGGTCTTGCACGCGCCATTAAACTGGCGTCCAACGAGAATCCGTTAGGCTCCTCCCCGAAGGCGCTCGCCGCGTTGAGCGAGGAAACCGCGACCCTGCATCGCTATCCTGATGGCGGCGCGTTTCGCTTGCGCGAAGCCCTGGCGGATCGCTGGAAGGTGACCCAGGATCAGGTCATTCTCGGGAATGGATCGGATGAAATCTTGGGCCTGCTCGCCCGTACGTTTTTGGCCTCAGGCGATGAAGCGGTCATGGCCGATCAGACCTTCGTCATATACAAAATGGAGGTTACGGCAGCCCACGGCAAGCCTATCATCGTCCCGTTGAAGCAGTGGCGGCACGATCTTCAGTCGATGGCGGATGCCATTACCGATCGGACACGACTCCTGTTTCTCTGTAACCCCAATAATCCAACCGGAACGATGGTGTCAGCTGATGAGGTCGAACTTCTGCTCTCGCGCGTGCCGGGGCATGTTGTTGTGGTGTTCGACGAAGCCTATTACGAGTACGTCAGGAGCCAGCAGTTTCCGGATTCCCTGACCTATGTAAAGCAGGGGCGGAACGTGATTGTGCTGCGGACGTTTTCTAAAATCTATGGCCTCGCTGGATTGCGAATCGGGTATGGTGTGGCGACAGCGGAGATCACTAATTTCTTGAATCGAGTCCGCCCTCCCTTCAACGCCAACAGTCTGGCGCAGCGCGCAGCGCTCGCCGCCCTCGGCGACGACGAACATGTGGCGCGGAGCCGGGCGGTGAATGCAGCCGGGATGGAGCAGATGGTCGAGGGATTAACCGCGCTCGGGTTTGCGCCGATCCCGAGCGAAGCGAATTTTTTCTATGTCGATGTCGGACGAGACGGCCGCGCGGTGTTTGAGGCCATGCTGAGGGAGGGCATCATCGTTCGTCACATCGAGGGGCGTATGGTTCGAGTGACTATTGGCCTGGAAGAAGAAAACAGGGAATTCTTGGCTGCGCTCAAGCGGGTGATCCATCCGCATTGAGTGCATGGTGAGGGCAACATGATCATTGTATTAAAACCAGAGGCAAGCGAACGGGAAGTCGACCACATTATCGATCGGCTTCGCGAACTGGGGCTAAAGTCGCAACTCTCGACCGGTCAGGAACGGACGATTATTGGAGTCATCGGCGACGATCGGATCCTGCATAACCAACCGCTCACGGCCTTGCCAGGCGTCGAAAGTGTGTTGCCGATTCTCGCACCCTGGAAGCTTGTCAGCCGGGAGTTTAAGCGTGAAGGCACGGTTATCGATGTGAGCGGCGTGAAGATCGGCGGCAACAAGCTGGTCATCATGGCGGGACCCTGCGCGGTGGAGCGGCTCGAAATAACAGTCGGCATTGCCCACGAGGTCAAGGCGGCCGGAGCGAGTATTTTGCGCGGAGGCGCGTACAAGCCACGCACCTCGCCCTATTCCTTTCAGGGATTAGGGCGTGAAGGATTAGACTACCTGGTAGAGGCAAAGAAACAAACCGGGTTGCCGGTAGTCAGCGAGATTCTGGATACCCGCGACATCGAATTGTTTCTCGAAAAAGCCGACATCATCCAGATTGGCGCCCGCAACATGCAGAATTTTGAACTCCTCAAGGAGGTTGGGGCGTACGACAAGCCGGTGCTGTTGAAGCGAGGACTTTCGGCTACGATCAAGGAATTCCTCCTGTCGGCAGAATACATCATGTCCCGCGGGAATCAGAACGTCATGTTGTGCGAGAGGGGGATCAGGACCTTCGAGACACAATATCGCAATACGCTCGATCTCGCTGCGGTTCCGACCCTGAAGGAGCTCTCACATTTGCCCGTCATTGTCGACCCCAGCCATGCCACCGGCAAGTGGAATCTGGTGGCGCCTATGTCGAAAGCTGCAGTGGCTGCGGGGGCGGATGGCATTCTGATCGAAGTCCATTCGAACCCGGAATGTGCATTGTGTGACGGTGAAGAATCCATTAAGCCGAGCAAGTTCAAGGAACTGATGCAGGACATGCGAAAGATCGCGGTGGCGGTCGGTAGGGAGCTGTAATCAGAGGGACCGTGCTTGAAGGACTCAGTATTGAGGCTCGGCCTCGGTCCAGTTTGAAGAATGGCGCTGCATTTCACCCAGGTCACGATTATCGGAGTCGGGCTGATCGGCGGATCGCTCGGCATGATTCTTCGCCGAAAGGGGTTGGCGGCAAGGGTCATGGGGGTTGGGAGGCGTGTCGAAAACTTGAAAACTGCAGTCGCGCTGGGCGCGATCGACTGCTACGTCGTCGACCCCAAAGACGGAGTGAGGGATGCCGACCTGGTCGTGTTGGCCACGCCGGTCGGCACGTATGACCGGCATCTGACGGAGTGGGCGTCCTGCTTGAAAAAAGGCGCGATTGTGACCGATGTCGGAAGCGTGAAGGCTCTGCTGGTGGAACAGGCTGAACGAGCCATGCCGGCCGGTGTCCATTTTGTCGGGGCCCATCCCATTGCCGGTAAGGAAAAGACGGGCGTGGCTGCCGGATCGGATCAGCTCTTTATGGGGGCGCGCTGCATCATCACTCCGACGAAAACGACGGATCCGCAGGCGCTTGAGCAGGTCCGAACGATGTGGCAGGAAACCGGCTCGGTGGTTCTCACGATGGATGCCCATCTGCATGACAAGATTCTTGGGGCGGTGAGCCATTTGCCTCATGTGGCGGCCTTTGCATTGATTAATGCCCTGACTGAGATTCGCGATCAACAAATTCCTTCCCTCGATCTGGTAAGCCACTCGGGTGGCGGGTTGCGGGATACGACCAGGATTGCCGCTAGTTCCCCTGAAATGTGGCGCGATATTTTCCTCTGGAACCGCGACAATGTGGTCACGTTCATTGAGGCCTATGAGCGCTCGCTGAGCCAGTTGAAGCAGCTCATTCGAGTGGGCGATGCCGCAGGCATCGAGAAGGCACTCGAACGAGCAAGGCAGGAACGAGAGAAACTCTCTACGCGACTCGCGGTGTCCGCGTAGCACCCATATGGCGTCTTTAACTATCATACCAGGCCGACCTTTACAGGGAACGATTTCCGTCCCGGGTGATAAGTCAATCACTCATCGCGCCATCATCCTGACAGCCTTGGCGAACGGGGTCAGCACGGTTGCGGGCTATTGTCGAGGCGAAGATTGTCTCAATACGATGCGCGCGTTCCAGAATCTCGGCGTGCGCATCGATGAATCGGTCGAGGAACTACGTGTGTATGGCAAGGGACTCTGGGGGCTGACCGAGCCGAGCGGGCCGATTGATTGCGGAAATTCTGGAACGGGCATTCGTCTCCTGACCGGCCTGCTGGCGGGACAGGACTTTTTTACGGTACTGACCGGCGACGAATCGATTCGTCGCCGTCCAATGGGGCGGATCGTCAAGCCGTTGCGGGAAATGGGGGCCACCATCGCTGGACGCAAGGGCGGTGAACTTGCCCCCTTAGCCGTGATGGGTAGTCGCCTGCGCGCGATCACCTACGCCTCGCCGGTGGCGAGCGCGCAGATCAAGTCGGCAGTGTTGCTCGCAGCCTTGTTTGCCGAAGGGACGACCCGCATCACAGAGCCGCGTCTTTCACGGGACCATACGGAACGGTTGTTCCAGTTTCTGGGTATTGCGCTTCGACGAGAAGGGCCGACCTTGCTGATCGACGGACGACCGTCGGTTGGGTGGAATGCGGCGCCACGATTGGTCGTGCCGGGTGACTTCTCTGCCGCCGCGTTCTTCATCGTGGGCGCGACGGTTGTTCCTGGCTCGGATGTGACGATTCAACAGGTGGGGATCAATCCTACAAGAACAGGTTTGTTGGACGTGATGACGAGAATGGGCGCGGATATTCAATTGCTCAATCGGCGTGAGGAGGCAGGAGAGCCGGTTGCGGACATCCGGGTGAAGTCGGCACGGCTGCGTGGGGTAGCGATCGGGCCGGAGTTGATCCCACAGACGATCGATGAATTCCCCATCCTGTGTGTCGCGGCTGCAGTCTCACAGGGTGAGACGATCATCTCCGGGGCCGAAGAATTGCGGGTCAAAGAGAGCGATCGGATTGCGACGGTGTCGGCAGAGCTGCGCGCGATGGGGGCGCAGATCACAGAAAAACACGACGGGATGGTTGTGCAAGGACTTGGCACAACAGAAGATAACGGTCGATTGCAGGCTGCACGTGGCCGCAGCCATGGAGATCACCGGGTGGCGATGTCATTGGCCATTGCAGGCTTGACCGCTTCGGCGCCAACCCTGATTGACGAGACAGCTTGCATCGAGACATCATTTCCAGCGTTTCATCACACACTATTGGAATTATTGACTGAACGCCGGTGACGGCTATAATACGGGGCGACGACGTGGGATGTGTTGCGGAGGAAAAGCAAGCGAGTCGGCTGGTTGTTACGATCGATGGTCCAGCTGGTGTCGGCAAGAGTACAGTGGCCCGGTTGTTGGCCTCTCGATTGGGCTATCTGTATCTTGACACGGGAGCCCTCTATCGCGCGATGGCCTGGGCCGTAATTGAATCTGGCCGGGATCCGGCGGATGCCGAGGCGGTCGCCGCTCTCTTGCCCACCCTCTCGCTCAAGATGCAGTTCCATCACGGGGCCGCGACGGTGTTGGTCAATGGCAAAGACGTGAGCGGCGATCTCCGAACACCTGCGGTGTCGGCCGCGGCATCAGTGGTCTCGGCAATTCCCGTGGTTCGGGCCTGGTTGTTGCCCATCCAACGACAAATGGGACAAGGCGGAGCGGTGGTGGCTGAGGGGAGGGATATGGGGACGAACGTGTTCCCTTCGGCAGACGTGAAATTTTTTCTCGAAGCGGATCCAACTGTCAGAGCGCAACGCCGACATCGTGAACTCGTTGCGGCGGGACATTCCAGGGCGCTTGAAGAGACGACAGCCGACCTGGCGGGACGTGATACACGAGATCGTTCCCGTTTGATCGCCCCCCTGGTTCCCGCTGAGGATGCCCGGTTCATTGACACCTCGACGATGTCCGTCTCGGAGGTGGTGGGCCGGATGATGGTTGTGATTGCGGCCAGGTTGTGAGTTCTGTGCTCTATGGGATCCTGTGGATTCTTGTCCGGACCGTCGGCCGGCTCTGTTTTCACTATCGAGTCGTTGGCGCAGTTCCCCGGACCGGTGGGTTCATCGTTGCGGCGAACCATGCCAGTTACCTGGATATTCCCCTCCTGGGTTGTGGGATGCGGCGGCGGGCTTGGTATTTGGGGCGTAGCGATCTCTTTCCGGTTCCAGGCCTTAAGGAGATCTGTCAATGGTTGGGATGGATTCCCCTGCGGACCGGTCGGTTGGACCGTGACGCATTTGGTAAGGCGGTCACTCTGATCAAGGAAGGAAAGGTCGTGGTGATCTTTCCAGAGGGCAGTCGCAGCCTGGACGGCCGGTTACAATCCCCCAAAGCCGGGATTGGTGTGATTGTGGCGCAAACCGGATGTTCTGTGGTTCCCGCCTATCTCAAGGGCACGTACGATGTGCTGCCGTCGGGAACCGTATGGCCGCGCTTCCATCCCGTGACCGTTCTCTATGGGGATTCCCTCACGTTTCCCCGGAGCGGGGAGAATGGAGAGGCCAAGCAGTTTTATCAAGAGGTGAGTCGCACCGTGATGGATCGTATCGCCTCCTTAGGTGGCGTGGAGTCTCCGACCCAGCCGTCCAATGCCGGCATTCGCAAGGCTGAGTGAATGTCGGTGTATAACCATCAGCACCCGACTCCTGTCGGAAGAGTAGGATTCACACCATGAGTACGGTTTCGCCATCAAGTGACCAGCAATTAGACCGAGCGGCCTTAGCGGCCCTGTACGAGGAGACATTCAAAAACCTCGAAGAGGGCACCATTACGGAGGGCCGCGTTGTCGCTGTGACCAAAGACAAGGTGGTCGTGGACATCGGCTACAAGTCCGAAGGCATGATCCCGAACGATCAGTTCTCCACCGAGGAGCTTCAGAACGTCAAGGTGGGCGATCGGCTTCAAGTCTATATCGAGGAGTGTGAAGACGCCGACGGCAATCTGGTTCTCTCCAAAGAAAAAGCCGACAAGATGAAGATTTGGGAGGAGCTGGAAAAGCTCTTCAATGACGGTAAAAGCATCGACGGCAAGATCGTGGCGCGGATCAAAGGCGGGATGATGGTGGATATTGGTGTGAAGGCGTTTCTGCCGGGCTCGCAGATCGACCTTCATCCAGTGCGGGATCTTGATGGGTTGGTCGGGCGCACGTTCCCGCTCAAGATCATCAAGATCAATCATCGGCGCGGCAACGTCGTCGTGTCCAGGCGCGTGCTCTTGGAAGAGACAAGGGATTCGAAACGGAAGACGACCCTCTCCACGTTGAAGGAAGGGCAATTGATTCACGGCGTGGTGAAGAACATCACGGATTACGGGGCGTTCATCGACCTCGGCGGCATCGACGGGCTTCTCCACATCACGGACATGTCCTGGGGCCGTGTCGGCCATCCGTCGGAAATGTTCAACATCGGCGATAAGGCGGAAGTAAGTGTCCTCAAGTACGATCGAGAGACCGGGCGCATTTCACTCGGCTTGAAACAGAAGAGCGCCGATCCCTGGACCGGCGTGGCCAGTAAGTACGCGATCGGTACCCGCGTCCGAGGTCGTGTCGTGAGTCTGACCGACTACGGGGCGTTCATCGAGCTCGAGCCCGGCGTCGAGGGACTGGTGCATGTCTCTGTGATGTCATGGACGCACGAGGTGCGCCATCCGTCACGCGTTGTGTCCATCGGGGATCAGGTTGAAGCGGCGGTGCTGAACGTGGATCCGGCCAGCAGAAAGATTTCGCTGGGCATGAAGCAGACTGCGCCGAACCCCTGGGATATGGTGGAAGGGACGTACGCCATCGGCACGCGCATTGAAGGGAAGGTGAAGAGTCTCACTGACTTTGGCGCGTTTGTCGGACTCGAAGAGGGCATCGATGGATTGATCCACATTTCCGACATGTCTTGGACGAAACATATCAAGCATCCCTCTGAACTCTTCAAGAAGGGGCAGAAGGTGGAGGCCGTGGTCTTGCGGATCGACAAGGAAAAGGAGCGGCTGTCGCTTGGGTATAAGCAGCTCAGGAACGATCCATGGGACGACGAGATTCCGAACCGGTATGCTGTCGGGGATGTGGCGGTTGGGAAGGTCAGCAAGGTCGCCGACTTCGGCATCTTCGTCGAATTGGACGGGGGAGTCGAAGGGTTGATTCACATCAGTGAGGCTGGTCTCGACCCGCAGGCCAAGCTCGAAGAGAAATTCAAGCTGCAGGACGAAGTGACGGCCAAGATCATCAAGGTCGATCGTGAAGAACGGAAGATCGCGCTCAGCCTGCGCGATCATCAAATGGATTCCGATCGCCGAAAGGTCGATGAATATCATGCCACGCAAGGAGCGTTGGACCAAAGCTTGGGTCGTGCGGCGAAGCAGAACCGGAAGCGAGGCCCCGCCGAGGACGATATGTAGGTCCGATGCACCGGGCCTCAGTGTAAGCCGGGGGCTCGTTCGTGCCCCGGCGATGTGAGCGAGTACACCCATGAGTGACGAAACAGCAGAAAGACCGGCCAAGCGAAGGATATTGCGCAGAGTGCTCTGGGCGCTCGGCATCGGGCTGGGCCTGCTCTTTCTGATAAACCTGTTCTTTCCCGATCTCGACATTTCTATGGAGGACCGGATTGGATTGATTCGTATCGAAGGCGTCATTCTGGATGCGCAATCCACAATCGGCGAGTTGAAGCGTTTTGCCGACAACCCCTCCATTAAAGCGATCGTATTGCGAATCGACAGCCCCGGCGGCGGGGTTGTGCCGTCGCAAGAAATACATGATGCGGTCCAGCGGGTTCGTAACAAGAGTAACAAGGCGGTGATTGCCTCAATGGGCACGGTAGCGGCGTCAGGAGGATACTATATTGCGGTTGCGGCCGATCGAATCATGGCCAATTCAGGGACGTTGACGGGGAGCATCGGGGTCATCATGGAGATGGCTAACGTCGAAGGGCTGCTCAAGAAGATTGGGGTCGAAGGTGTCGTGATCAAAAGTGGACGATTCAAGGATGTGGGATCGCCGCTCCGGAAGATGAGTGATGAAGAACATGAGTTGCTCCAATCCGTCATGGACGATGTCCATAAACAGTTTATTGAGGCGGTGGCGGAGGGGCGTGGACTCGACTTGGCGGCTGTGCAGGCCATGGCGGACGGTCGAATCTTTACGGGCCGTCAGGCCAAAGCTTCAAAGCTTGTGGACGAACTCGGTGATCTCGAAGCTGCAATCCAGCTTGCGGCGGATGTGGCCGGCATCGAGGGCGAGCCGAAAGTCATTGAGCCGCGCCGGCGATTTTCGATCAGAGAGTTGATCGAATCACGATTGTCGGTACTCTTCCCCAAGTTGGACTTTTACTCCGGGGTCAGTCTCAAGTATCTCATGGCGTTCTAACGCGGTCGGATCAACGCGCAGGTCGATTCATCACCACGAAAGGGGAGTCCAATATGACGAAGGCCCAAATCATCGAGCGCGTATCTGAACAAATCACGACCTTGACGAAGCGGCAGGCGGAAGTCGTCGTCAATACGATTTTCGACTGTGTGCGTGATTCATTGAAGAACGGCGATAAGACTGAGATTCGAGGGTTCGGCAGTTTTCGGCTGCGGGCGCGTCGGATGAAAGAAGGGCGGAACCCCAAGACCGGCGCGACCGTGGCGGTCCCTGCCAAGAAGGTCCCGTTTTTCAAAGCCGGCAAGGAATTGAAGGAACTCCTAAACCAGTCATAACAGGACGCGTATCATGAACGTATCAGACTCCCACGATGCGGTCGGGATAGATGTCCGTTGGACGGACGAGGCCTCCAAGCGTCTCGAGCGGGCACCGCTATTCTTGCGCGGAATGGTTCGTCGTCTGGCCGAAAAAAAGGCCCGAGAGCTTGGCTACGCGGAGATTACGGAGGAGATTCTCGATCAGTTCAAGAACCAAATGATGGGCCGTATGGGCGGCGAATCCGGCATGGCGGACGCGGCGGAACAAATGGAGCAAGGCCATTTCCCCTGGACTGCCGCCGCCAAGGAACGGCTGAATACGGTTCCGGAATTCATGCGCGGCATGACCAGGCAAATTGCCGAAGAGATCGCCAGGGAACGGGGTCATCTAGAGGTGAATGTCGAACTCTTCGAAAAGGTGGAAGCGCTGGGCGACCTCCGTGAGGCCTCGGTTCCTCCGTTGGAGTGGAGCGAGGGGGCGTTGGCCCAACTTCACGAGAAATTGAAACAGTCGCCGCCGATCGCCGTCGAATTCGTCACCGACATGTTGAGGCGGGATACCGAAAACTTGGCGAGAGAGAAAGGCGTGACTCGGATCGACGAGTCGATGCTGCTTCAATTGTGGGACGCACCCCAGGAGCGAGTCGCTTGGACCGATGAGGCGTGGAAGCGGCTGCAGACGTCTCCGGATTTCGTGCGTAGCGGAATCCGTAAGGCCGCCGAGCGCAAGTCGCGGAAGCTTGGGCTCAAAGAGATCGATTCTGAACATCTGACGACCTTCCGGAATCAGGCCATGATGAAAGCCGTCAAACGGATTCGCTCTTTCGGGTACAACGAGCTGACGTTTGAAGCGTTCGATACGGCGCTGGAGAAGACCAAGCGGCTGCAGGGGAATGAGCAGGCGGAAAAACGCCTCCGGGAAATTCGTGGGCATTTTGCCGATCCGGACGTGAAGAAACCGGAAGGTGGGACACTCGGTGCCGACTTGATGGGACGCTTTCGCAGGTATCTTAAGGGAGAAGGGCCGCTCTAGCAGGACACCGCAAAGGCTGTTGGGGTTGTATTCCTGTCGCTGAAATCCCCAACATAGCCTATGAGCAGGCTTGCCGCTTCTCGATGCCTAATCAGGCCTCGATTAATCAGTATGCAGAGTGTCGGCTCAGATTCCAGCGGTTGAGAGTGGACTGTTCGGCAACCTGCCAGGGCTGCTCCTCCCATAGGTCTTTATTTCCACGAGCTCATATGAACACAGCGGATACGTTACGCCGCTCTCGCCGTATCTCGGCCGATCGGGTTGGGCGAATCGTTATGAGGTAGAGGCCGTTTGAGGACGGCTCCTGGTCTTTCAATGGGCAGCCGTCTGTTGCGGCCAAAATTTGTGTCGGATTTGTGGGAGAGGCTCACTATCGAAATTTGGGATATCGTAGAGACAGCGATCGATCGTCGCCATCTCATCTTCGGTCAAGTCCAAGGTGGCCTTCTTCTTCCAAAACTGATCGAGAGTAAAATAATCACCTGACTGCGGCTTCTCAGCCAAGAGCACCTTCATCTTCTCGAAGCCTGCCGTGTCCACCCCAGGGACGCGCCCCTTATTGCGATCGTGACACCAACGCAGTACTTCGGCGATTCCGTACATCGACAACTCAATCTTCATCATCTTGCTCATGAATTCCTCCTTACTATGGGAGGCATTGTACCCCAAACCCTGCGCCGTTTTCAAAGGCGTCGCTGAGCAAGCCAAGATTGGGGAAACCGCGTTTTGGCAGGGAGCGTTGCGTAGCTGGATTGATTGCCAAGAGAAAGCGGTGGTCTGTATACTGGCCACACTCGTTTCGGCGGGAAGGCCTGGTTGAGGGGCGCGTGCTCATACGGACGAATCACCACGTCGCCGGTTCCTCGCTCGAGGAGGAGTGGTGCGGAATCGGAAGCGTTGATGTCCACAACAGGTGTAGAGCCTGGAACCTTGTGGTCGTGGCGACAAGTCTCTTCCTGCTTATGGCAAGCGGCTGTACCAAGCAAGACCCCTATGCACCACCAGATCTTTTCTACTACTTTGCCAGTTACAAAGTAGGTAAGAACCCGACGACCGTCACTCCCACTGACGTCAATCAGGACGGTTTTACCGATCTGGTGACAACCAACATCGGCAGCAATACCCTTTCGATTCTCTTAGGCAACGGTGACGGCACCTTTCGCGATCAAGTCCAACTGAATGTCTGTAAAGAGCCCCGCTCGCTCGCCCTCGGGATGTTCAACCGCGATTCTTATCCCGATGTGGTCTTGGCCTGTTCCGGGGGCGACGAAGTGGCCGTACTCTTCGGCCGGGCCGACGGAAAATTTGAAGAAGGGCCGCGCTATCCCGTGCATCGGACTCCCATTGCCATCGCAAGCGACGATCTGAACGGCGATCAGGTGCCCGACCTCGTGGTCGCATTGCGAAACGACAAGATCAAAGTCTTCCTGGGAACCGGCACCGGTGAATTCACCCATGGGGCACAGTACGAATATGGCGATACGCCAACGTCGGTGGCGTTGGCCGACTTGAGTGGCGATGGGAAGATCGATTTGGCAGTGACAAACGGAGGGCCGATGTCGAATGCGGTCTCCATCTGGATAGGGAATGGCGACGGCACGTTTCGCCCTCCCACCGACTATCGGACGGGGAAGCGCCCGCTCGGAGTCAGTTTCGCCGACTTCAATCGTGACCGGATCCGCGACCTACTTGTGATCAACGGCGTACAGGATAGCTTCACAATCTTTCTCGGAAAAGGTAATGGGACTTTCGAGCCAGGGCGCGATTCCGGTGCCGACGTAGGACCGAATTTCGGGCTCGCTCGCGACTTCAACGGCGACCATCGCACCGACGTGGCCATCGTCAATCTTCAGTCGAGTGATCTCTCCATTCTCTTCGGCAGGGACGATGGGACATTCGAGTATCCGCCGAGAAACTATCGGACAAAATCAGGCCCCTTCGCCCTTGCGACGTTTCGCGTCACAACGAAGGAAGATGAAGAGCCTGGACTCGTAACGGCGGACAACGGCAATGGAAGCGTTTCCATCTTTCTCCATCGAGGGTTAAAAGCGGCGTCTGTTCCCGTTGCGCCCCCCCCGTGAGGCGCGTACGACATCTGTCGAGAGGTGGAGTGAATCAAAAGGCAGTCTTCTTGACAGTCTGCCGACCCTCGGCTACAGTGGCCGAGGGCACCGCCTCCATGCCTCTTGGCGCTCTGTTTCGGGGACACCAGTGAGATCCTTTAGATGGTGGTTTGCTATTGGCGCGCTGCTCACCCTCTCTGTGCTGATGGTACAGGGGGGGGTGCGAGACCTGCTCGACGGAGCCCCTCCCGGCAGTGGGGCCAGCGCATACCTCTCGTTTGGCACCACGATTTTCGGCGGAGGATTGTTGGCAGGTTGCTTGGCATTGGTGATGAATCGACTCCGATAGACACAGAAACTGAAGACAGGCTCGTCGATGCACTGTTTGAGATGTAAGGGCTTCATGATGGTCGAGCGTCACTATACGCTGGTGAATCGGCGACTCTATGCCCGCTGTTTGAACTGCGGGTTTTGGATCGACCTTGCCGACCTGCTCCGCTTTTTTCATAAGGTGATCGACAGCGGGTTTCGCGGAGGGAAGGTGCGGGAATCATTTACGCTATGACTAGGAGCGCCCCGTTCTTGATGACAAGAGACTGCGCGAGATCCCATCGGTCGCCATTTCTCGCTCACGCTGCTGGCGTGTTCATCGGTCTCCTGTTGATCAGCGCCGAGACCGTCACTCCATCCATCGCCCTTGCGAAGAGCGTAGCGGCTCAACCTGTGCATGTCCGAACCGCGATTGCTCCGCACCAGTTTCCTCCGTGGCGAGTCTCTCCAGCCCATGGCATTCTTCTCAAGGAACTCACTAGTGGACGTGTGTTGTATGAATACGATGCCGGGAAGCAAATGTCCCCCGCCAGCCTCACGAAAATCATGTCGGCCTTGGTTATTCTGGAAAGGGGTCAGTTGGATGATCTCGTAACGATTAGTCCCAATGCCGCACGGGCTCACAAGATGCACTTACGCATGAAGGCAGGGCAGGTCTTTAGGCTGGAAGATCTGCTGAAGGCCATGTTGATCATGTCCGCGAACGATGCCTGTCTTGCAGCGGTGGAGCATGTGGGTGGCGACGAAGCACAGTTCGTGACTCTCATGAATGCCAAGGCTGAGGCCCTCGGCTTGGCTGATACGCATTTCAGTAATGGCTGCGGGTTCGATAACCCGGACCATTACTCGACGGCCGAAGACCTCGCCGCGTTGAGTGTCATTGCCCTCGATCAGCCGATCTTCCGGCAGTTGGTCCGTGAGGAACGCGCGATCATAACACCTGTCAACGGTCAGCATGTATATGTCTTGTATAACACGAATAGATTGCTGGGACGTATTCCCGGCGTCGAAGGGATCAAGACTGGATTTACCTCCAAAGCCGGGCGGTGCCTCATCGCCAAAGTCTCTCAGAACGGGAGTGAGCTTCTCCTCGTGATCCTCAACTCCAAGCGTCGCTGGAACACCGCGACGAACCTCATTACCTACGGACTACAGGCAGTCGAAGCTCCGCACTGAATAATTCCCCTGTTTGATCGAATCGACACGCACGTAGGCAGAGGCGAGAAGGCCGTTTCAGCCGGAGGGTTACTCGCAATCTGCCAGATCGAGTCCTCCCGCCGCTATGGCGAAGGCCTACAGGCTTTGTGACGGAGTGTGGGAACCGGGGGGAAGAAACGGAGCGGAAATGAATTCAAGCTGGCGATCGGAAAGAAGGATGGTAAGTGTTCTAGGTCGGCAGGCACGTATTGGGGCCGAACATCCGGCCCGCATCGCTACCGAAGCGGGGAAAACTCCACATTAACATCTTTCCCGAGATAGTTGATGACGAACCCCTGTTTATCGTATGCCAGTATGGCGCCCATCACGTTTTCGTCCCCGTACTCTTCCTGTCCCAATAGTTTTCGCACGTCATCAGGGCTTTCGCTGTTCAACACGTTGCGAAAGATGCCGCGAGTCTTATAGGAGAATCGATTATTGATAAAGATCAGGTCGACCTTGCCGTCCTGGATGCGCACGCCAGCCATAGGACCGGTCGGTTTGCGTTGATCGAGCAAGAAGATAAACAAGGCTTCCTGTTCCACTTTCACTCCAGGAATCTTTTCATTCACCAGAGAGTCCAAGGCTTTAGCTTCGGAGTCTCCCAATTTGACTCCAAACAGTGAAATCTCGGCGCTCTTCAAGGCCTTGGGGTCCATCACGTCGTTCTTGCTCAATTCGTAGGGCTCGCCATGCCCAGGGGACACCCATGCGCCGACTCCGGCCGTCACCATGCAGGTTAATGTGAAGACTCGGAGTAAATACTTCATCGACTCTTCCTTCCCCATGGGTCCAAGAGATGTAGGTACGTGAAATTTATTGGCGAAATTGGTGGGACCAATGCAGTGTACGCGCATTTTATCGAACGGCCGGGGAACTTGCAAGGAACGGCTTAATGCGCGATTGGGGTCAATTCCCTCGCTCTTATCCTGTCGTCACAGTGCTGCGGTGAGTGTGCTTTGGATGGGCGAGGAGGCGGGGCATGGTAGTTCGACAGAGGGTACCGAATTCCCTCGCGGCAATATTGTGGTATCGATTACTCCGGTAGGCCAACCCTACCGAATGGCGCGGAACAGGATCGCACAAGCCGATAATCCGCAACCCTGATCTGGCAAGTCTTAATCGGACATACACATTCAGGTAGAATCGTGGGTCACGCCCCTTCCGCCACCGCCTGGAGGATTCGCTCGTGGGAGGTCATCTCGATCACAACTTGGGTCTTGATCTGCGCCTTTGCGTATTCCGCCTCCACTATATTCCGAGGGCAATATTCTACCGGCATGAATACGAGCGGAGGTCCACCGAGATCCTGCATTTGCAAGCGAGATTGGGACAGGGCTATCACATGTATATCAGCGATGGGTCGTTCGCTAAAGAGGGATGGGTCATATGACGAAGCAATTTCTGGCGTGGGGATGGGTGGCAGGATTCAGTGTCATGGTGGTCTCGGTTGGCTGTGCGGGAACTGAGCCGATGCCGGCAGGGAAGTCTCTGTGCGACCGGTTTGGTGGAAAGTTCTCGATTCCCGCAGTTGTTGATCAGTTGTTGGCCAATGTGGCCGCCGATACCAGGATCAATGGCCGGTGTGCGATCACCGATATTCGGAAACTCAAGGCCACCTTGTCAATCACGTCTGTATGGCAACAGGAGGGCCCTGCACCTACAGCGGGCGCGATATGAAGACGACCCATGCCGGTATGAAGATTCCTAATTGGGGGTTTGGAGTATTAGTGGAGGACCTGGTAAAAGCGCTGGATTTGTTCAAAGTGCTGGCGCAGGAAAAGGGAGAACTCCTGGGTTTTCTTGAACCGATGAAGAAGAATATTGTCGAAACTCTGTAAAGACCATGAAGCGATTGAGGCGGACCGATCCGTCCCCACTCGCTTCTATACGGAGGAGGCTAGCTGGTGTGATGGGTGGTGATTAGGATGGCTCCGAGGTGCCGGAGCCGTTGAAAGTAGGGCCGACAGCCTTCTTCAAGCTCGTCGGTCAGGTTATCCAGGTCGGTGACACAATCTTCTACGATCCCGAGCCGCTGGGCATCAAGCCCCTCAGGACTATCGAGGAAATACACCACGCATCCGCTGATCACGGTATCCAGTGTCATCAGCGGCCCCTCATGCTGGCTTCCCACTTGAGGCCAGCGCTCCTCCTTGTGGGCTTCCCAGAGGGACAGCACGGCATTTCGATCCATCCTGAAGTCCTCTACGATTCGCTTGACTCAGCTTCGACTGATCCACCCTAGCGCATAGAGTAACAGGACCGCAAGCGTACAGAGACCAAGCACACGGAATCGGTAGTTGATGCCCTCCCGGCCGACGCACCAATCGTTAGCTGGTCCACGCCATGAGCGCGTTTCGATCGACAGGAAGGCTCCTTTGGCGCTCGTCTCTCCCGCCTTCACCATCCAGAGCCATTGGCAGGGCAGTTCCTGCAAGCTGAAGAGCAAAAAGACACCTCCGATGATCGAGAAAAGCTCCCACCGCAGTGTCACAGAGGACTGCTGCAGCAACTCGCGGACATGCGTGATGATGTAACGGGGAGCCAGCATAAGGGCCATGTCGTCGGCCAGCCTAATTCCGGCGAACGCGGCCAACGCATAGTCCTTCGAACGAGAGACCCCGACTGTATGCGACCCCCACCCTCATGATGTGTGGAGTTCACGGGTAGAGTCCACGATGGAGATGAGCTTGGGCGACTTTATCGATCCCGCTCATCAGGGCGGCCATACGCATGGACGTGTTTTTGGAAACAGAAAACTGTAATGTTCGATGGAAGGCGGAGCTCAGAATATCTTGCAGGCGCTCTTGAATGTCAGTGGCCTTCCAGAAATAGCGCTGCACATCCTGCACCCACTCGAAGTAGGACACGATTACGCCACCGGAGTTGGCCAGGATGTCTGGAATGATAAAGACCCCCTGGTCCTGCAGCATGCGATCGGCCTCCAGCGTCGTGGGACCATTCGCCCCTTCGGCGAGAATCCGGCAGCGCAGTTTCGCGGCATTGCGTTTGGTGATCTGCTCGGAAAGCGCGGCAGGGACCAGCACAGTGCAGTCGAGTTGCAGCAATTCGTCGTTGGAGAGCCAGTCTCCCAGCTTAGTGTCACGGAAGGATTGGCCCCTGGTCTTGTAGCGTGTGAGGAGCTCAGGAATGTCCAAACCGCTCGAATTGTGGATGCCTCCCTGCACGTCGCTCACTGCGATAACGCGTGCGCCACACTCCTGCATGATGCGAGCGGTATGGGACCCGACGTTGCCGAACCCCTGTATGGCGACGGTTGTGTTCCGAATGTCGAGCTTGAGGTGGCGAAGCGCTTCCATGGTGACATAGACCACTCCGCGGCCGGTGGCTTCCTCACGTCCGAGGCTTCCTCCAATCGATAAGGGCTTGCCTGTGACGACGCCTGGCACCGAATACCCCACTTGCTGACTGTACGTGTCCATGATCCATGCCATCACCTGGGCGTCTGTGCCGACGTCTGGGGCTGGCACGTCCTTCTCTGGCCCGATCAACGGGAAGATTTCCGCTGCATAACGCCTAGTCAATCGTTGTAATTCTGGTCGTGACAACTGTTTTGGGGCGATCGCTATGCCACCCTTGGCTCCGCCATAGGGCAGGTCGGCTAACGCGCATTTCCAGGTCATCCACATTGCGAGTGCTGCAACCTCTCCAAGATTCACATCCGGATGATAGCGAATGCCGCCCTTTGTCGGGCCGCGGGAAGAATCGTGCTGCACACGATAGCCGGTATAGACCTCGACCCGGCCGTCATCCATCCGAACTGGCACGCTGACAATCAGCGAGCGCTGTGGAAGTTTCAGCCGCTCGCGTAAATTGTAATCAAGCTCCATGGCCTCGGCCGCTTGATCAAACTGCGCTACCGCCAGTCGGAAAGTCGGTGTGTTGAGTTCGTGCATTGGGTGTTCCTTTGGTCAGGTTTGCAGCAGGGATGTCGATGCGAGGTGGTGATCATGGGGCTCCTTCCTCATGCTGTCGGGCGGGAGACTCATCCATTGAATGCTGAATGTTCGCGCGAATTCCTGTGCCACCTGTTGTGCGACGACTGAAGACGACACGGTGGACTGCCGGACCTCTGCCATGCATGTGATGTGGCACTGTGCCAGGCCGCAGGGCATGATATGGGAAAAAGGGGATAGGTCCAGATCGACATTGAGCGCAAATCCGTGAATCGTGACCCCATGATCGATCCGGACTCCGATCGCGGCAATCTTCGCATCAGCATGATTCCAGCGCACCCAGACGCCAGGTTTCTTCTCCAGGCGATAGCCTTCAATCCCCCATCGCAAGAGTGTATGGATCAAGACCTCCTCCAACTTCCGTACATACTGTTTCGGTCCTGAGCAATAATGTGACAGCTTGAGGATGGGATAGCCCACGACCTGTCCAGGACCATGGTAGGTAATCGAGCCGCCACGATCTACGGACTGGAGGCTGGCGCCTGTCCGACGGAGAACCTCTCCCCCGCAGCCCCAATGTGCTGGTTGGGTGGTACGGCCTAGAGTATAGACTGGCGAGTGCTCAAGGAGCAGCAATACATCACCTTGTCTCTCTGCAATCCGTTCTCCCTGTAGTTGTTTCTGAAGTGTCCATGCCTCGACATAGGGGATCGGTTGCGAAAACCGGACGAGCGTACCCGCGTGTGGGGTAGGCGTCTGGAGAGACAGAGTCTCACTCCCCTGTACTGGGGAATCGTGACCTGAGTGCGATCCATCGGCGAGACTCATGGGACAGCCTTCGGCAGCGATGGATTCTGAAGCGAGATCGTGAACTGGGCGTTCTTTCTCTGAATGGTCAGTTGCAGGGTTGGCTGGTCTCCGGAAGATCGGAGGGAGTGCCAAAAGTTTCCCAGATTGTAAATCTGATGTTGCCAGACGGTGGTAATGATGTCGCAATTCTGGAAGCCTCCGACGGCGGACAGACCTCCCGGCTCGACATTGAGAGCTAGGACACGGTGGTCGCTCTCCAGCCCGAAACTGGCCATGATGCTCGCGGTGATGGTGATAGGCGTGAATCCGAGTTCGGGACGGAGGACCGACCCGCGGACGATCATCGATTGAATATGGGGGTCTATGGCTTCCATCGAAATCGCGTAGCTAATGGCTTGAGCAGATGGGACGATGGCCACGTTGATGCCGACCACATGACCCGACAGATCGACGAGGGGACCTCCGCTATTGCCCGGGTTGATGGCGGCATCGGTTTGGATCAGGCCAGAGAGTGTTTCGCCATCCGGGGTAAGCACGGAGCGATCTACCGCGCCGACGACACCCACCGTGACGGTCGAGCCTCCCATGAGCGCGAGGGGATTGCCGATTGCGACGACCGACTCTCCAATGTCAAACATCGGAGAAGGGCTTAGCGTGGCGGGAACCAAGTCCGTCACCCTGATCTTGACGAGGGCCAGGTCGAGCAGGAAGTCACGGGCGACGACACGGCCTGGGGTGAGTCGACCGGTTGAGAGCCCCACCACCAGGCTCTTGATTCCCGCTACCAGGTGATTGTTCGTCAGGATATATCCGCTCTCGTCGATAATGACGCCGAACCCCGACCCCGATTGGGCTTGCGTGAGAGTTGTCGGCACGCCGCGCGTGAGAATGGTGACGACCGAGCGACATACTTTTGCCACGACCGCTGGAACCGACAGGGATTTTGCGCGGGAGGGGACCGATCCAATCGGTTGTTCAGCGTAGGCGATCAGCCCGTCAAGCGCCAAGGCGATGACAAGAAGGAGAAGGAATGGAATTGTGAAGAAGCGAAAGCAGATGGAACTCCTCTGTATTGTGCGCACCTTCAGCATGGGGCCTCGTCTACTCGAGTCGGCCTCATTGTCGCACAAGTGCCCTCAGGGTGAAAGTCGTAGAACAGAAAAGGGGCGAGGATCGTCCTCGCCTCTTTCTGCTTCATGAGTCTGTGGCTTACTGGATGGCGGCAAACATTTCCTTAATCTCGGGGGTCTTCAGTTTCTTGAGCGCTTTCGCTTCGATCTGGCGAATCCGCTCCCTCGTCACCGAGAGGCTCTGTCCCACCTGCTCCAGCGTGCAGGCCTGATCGTGGCCGATACCGAAGCGAAGCCGGATGACGGTTTGCTCTCGGGGCGTGAGTGTGCCGAGAATGCGTTCCAGCTGGTGCGACATTTCCGTCCGGTGCACATGGGCATCGGGTGGGACGGCTTGCAGGTCGGGGAGCAATTCCCCGAATTCCGTGCTCCCATCACCAACCGGCTTCTCCAGAGCGACCGGCTCTTGGAAGGCCTGCACGGTTTCATGGAGTCGCTCCGGTCTCATCCGTAGTGCCTGCGCCACTTCTTCGAGTCGAGCCGGACGGCCCAGCTGTTGCCCGAGCCGTCTGGTCACGCGGAGGATGCGGTGCGAGGCTTCAGTCTGGTGAACCGGAATGCGAATGATCCGCGATTGATCCGCCAGCGCGCGCGTGATGCCTTGACGGATCCACCAGGTTGCATAGGTGCTGAACTTGAACCCTTTGCGGTATTGATAGCGCTCGGCCCCTTTCATCAACCCAATATTTCCTTCTTGCACGAGATCCAACAACGTCAGGCCACGGCCCGTGTAATGTTTAGCGATATCCACGACGAGCCGCAGGTTGCAGCGCACCAATTCGTCCTTTGCCTGTTCGAGCACGATCCGAGCGGAGCGGAGGGTGGCCAACTCTTCTTTTAGCTGCTTGGCGATGGCAACGGGAAGCTTCTGCTTCCCCGTTCCTTCCTTGATCATCCCGGTGAGACTCTGCTCGGCCTTATCTATCGCGGTGGCTGAGAGTCCGCTCAAACCTCTGACCAGCTGGAGTGTGCGTTGCGCCTCGAGCACAGAGTCCGATCGCTTGAGCCGGGGGAAGACTCGTAGGGCATGGCGTAAGGCCTTCCGAATGGTGCTCGTTCCGTAATCGATCTTCTTCGCCATCTCGACTTCTTCTTCTCTGGTCAACAGGGCGCGTTCGCCGAAGGAGCGAAAGTAGAGAGACTCCAACATGAATGGGCCACCGCTCACGGCCGTACGAGTCACCGCCTTCGTCGGCTCCTCAGGTTGTTCCTCCTCGGATGTATTTCGGCCGATCACATCCAAGAGGTCGCTCGCCTCGGGATCGTCTGCATCAACGTCCTTTGCAATCGTGACAAACTCTTCCGCCTCGGGAGTTGGGAATAGGTTCTCTTTCATGTCATCGCCCCTCCTTTGGCTATCTGATGTCTTGCTCCGAATGGTCGAAACCTCAGTAGGCTCCCGTTCTTCCGTCCTACTTTATGAGAGACAGCGATCCGCCAAACGATTCACTCTGGGTTCTATACTGCTGGGCTGTTCTAGTATCTCTCTACGCAGCAAATCCTGTGCTGGATCGTTCATGAGAACGGCGGATCGCAACCACGACGAAAAGACAGCACTATTAGAATGATCTAATGAGGAGTTCTGAGAGGGGGTGAGGCTACCTTGCTGCAGGTGTGTAGGGGGGCTATCGGGCAACGGGCTTAATTGCCACATCTACTTCTGGGTCAGCCCTTTCAGAAAGGGGGCGATCGTATCGATGGGAATGGGGAAAATCGTGGTGGAATTTTTATCCGCCGCGATTTCGACGAGCGTCTGGAGATAGCGCAGTTGCAATGCGACGGGATTCCGACCAATCACGTCGGCCGCATCGGCGAAGCGTTGGGATGCTTCGAATTCGCCTTAAGCGTGAATGACCTTCGCGCGACGTTCCTCTTAGCTTCCGCTTGACACGCGATAGCCCGCTGCATCTCCTGTGGCAGGTCTACATTCTTGACTTCCACAGCGGTGACTTTGACACCCCACGGTTCCGTCTGTTGATCGATGATTCTTTGGAGATCTGCATTGAGAAGTAGAGAGCAATCAGAACCCCAAGAAGACAAATGGGAGAGATCAAGAAATCCGTCGTCGTGGTCGGTTGTCTTGTTGAAAACCCGGCACAGCACTTCTAGAATGGGGTTCAGATGTCACATTTTCAATCAGGCGAGCGTATTCATCTGGTCGACAAGAAAGGGCGGCAGTATGCCCTGACCCTGAAGGCGGGAGATCTTTACCAACTGAGTGGTCACAAAATTGCCCACGACGACCTCATCGGAAAGACTGATGGTTCTCTAGTCACGCTCTCCGGCAACAAGACGATGTTGGCGCTCAGGCCTACGTTCGGTGATTATGTGCTGAAGATGCCGCGTGGTGCGCAGGTGTTGTATCCGAAGGATCTTGCGCTCATTCCCATGTGGGCCGATGTCTACCCTGGCGCGCGCGTGTTCGAAGCGGGGACCGGCTCCGGGGCTTTGACGATGGCCCTCTTGCGTGCCGTGGGCCCGCGTGGCTTGGTGGTGACCTACGAAGCCCGTGAGGATTTCGCGCGAGCGGCGATGACGAACATTGAACGGTACATGGGCGCGGTGCCGAATCTCATCCCGCTTCGTCGGAACGCATACGAGGGGATCACTCTGCTCGACGATGATCTGCCATTCGATCGTCTAGTCCTCGATCTTCCTGAGCCCTGGCAGGTGGTGCCGCATGCCGCACAGGTTCTTCGTTCTGGCGGTATGTATTTGAGCTTTGTTCCTACCGTCCCTCAAGTGGTGCAGACGGCTGAGGCTCTTGAGCGAGCGACGGTCTTTGGCATGGTCGAAACATTTGAAACGCTGTTGAGGACCTGGTCGATTCAGGGACGCAGCGTACGGCCGGATCATCGAATGGTCGCCCATTCGGGCTTCATTACGGTGGCCAGGAAAATCGAATCTGGTTTGTGGCTCGCAGCTCACGTTGTTGAGTCTGTGGGTAAGGCCGCTGATGTTAACGAAGAACGAGAGGATCATGCGCGATGAATCGGTTGCGCGGAAAGGTCGCGGTCGTCACGGGAGGCAACGCGGGTATCGGTGAAGCGATCGCGAAGACCTTTGCGCGCGAAGGGGCATTGGTCGTAATCACGGGGAGACGTCAAGGGGAGCTGGACCGGGTTGTGAGCGACATTGTAAGGGAGCATGGCAAGGTCTTCGCCGTTGCCGGATCGGTCATCGATGAACCCCATGTCCAGGAGACGGTGCGCCGGACTGTGCAGCAGTTCGGGCGGCTCGATATCCTCGTCAACAATGCCGGAGTAGGGGACTTTGGGAAACGCCTGCATGAGATCGATGATGCGACCTGGGCGCACGTCCTCGACGTCAACCTGACCGGGGTGTTCCGCATGACGCGAGCCGTTCTGCCGCAGATGTTGAAGCAGGGGAAGGGAGCAATCGTCAATATCTCCTCAATCGCGAGCCTAGTCGGACTCCCCACATTGCCAGCCTATGCTGCCTCCAAGGGGGCGCTCGATGCCGTGACCAGAGCGCTCGCGGTCGACTACGCCAAGGAGAGCATTCGCTGCAACGTGGTGAATCCTGGACTCATCGATACGCCAATGGCCGCTCCGCTGATGAGCCACCCCGAACAACTGGACCCCATTCTGTCGCACTATCCTATCCGTCGAGCCGGGAAACCAGAAGAGGTGGCCACTATGGTCCTCTATCTGGCCTCCGACGAGGCAGACTGGGTCACAGGCGGGACCTTTCCTATCGATGGAGGGATGACCATCTCGTGAGAAGGTGTCCCATGCGAATGGTGAATGTTACCGCCGCGGCGATGGGTGCATATCAGTGGGCCCCAAGACCATACAGCAGTCGCGACTTCTCGAACCTATGGAAATCAACGCTCATACTCAGTTCTGCGGCGTAATCGGCAATCCAGTCGAGCATTCGCTCTCCCCCGCGATTCACAATGCCGCGTTTCAGAAACTCGGGCTTAACTTCGTATATCTGGCGTTCCGCGTGGAAGCGATTGGCGATTCGATCAAGGGTCTTCGCGCCCTGGGAAACTTTCGCGGCGCCAGTGTGACCATCCCCCACAAGGTGGCGGCCGTTCCGTTTCTTGACTCTGTCGAGCCGACCGCACGTCATATCGGCGCGATCAATACCATTGTGGCTGCGGGCGGGACCCTCACAGGTTATAACACCGATGCGACCGGCGCCTTGCGCGCGCTTCGTGAGGGCGCGGTTGCCTTGAAAGGGCGTCAAGTAATCATGCTGGGGTCCGGAGGCGCTGCTCGCGCAATTGCCTTCGCGCTCGGGACAGAGGCTGGGATCGATCGCTTGACCATACTAGGAATCGATGACCAGGAACGCACAGCCTTGGCCCGAGATCTCCAATCGAAGACAGGGATGATCGTGCAGGAATCGCCTCTTGATGAGGGTACGTTGCGAAAGGTTCTCCCGGATTCTCATGTGCTGATCCATTGCACACCAATGGGCATGTCACCTAAAGTGAACGAGACCTCTGTGCCAGCGACGCTGCTCCATGCAGGACTGACGGTCATGGATATCGTCTACAACCCTCGAGATACCCGGTTGCTGAAGGATGCCAAGGCGGCAGGCTGTCGCACGATTCCCGGGCTCGAGATGTTCCTACATCAAGCCGCGGCGCAATTCGAACTCTGGACCAATCAGGCCGCTCCAACTGACGTCATGCGCGCCGTCTTGGAGTCCCGCTTCTCATGAACATTGTGCTAATTGGCTATCGGGGGACCGGCAAGAGCGCCGTGGGCAGACTGCTTGCGGCGAGATTGGGACGAGAACTCGTGTCAACCGACGCGGAGATTGTCAAACGTGCGCAACGTGCGATTCCGGAGATCGTCGCCCAACAGGGATGGGACTACTTTCGCGATTTGGAGTCTGATATCTGTCAGGAACTCTCCAGTCGTGACCACCTCGTAATCGATACCGGCGGTGGGGCCATACTTCGCCCACAGAATATCGAGGCATTGAAGAAGAATGGCACCGCATTTTGGCTGACGGCCTCTGTCGAGACGATCGTGAAACGAATCGGCAGTGACAATCAGCGCCCCTCGTTGACGGGGACCAAGTCGTTCGTCGATGAAATTCAGGACGTATCGCAGGAGCGGATGCCTAAATATCAAGCTGCCGCTGATCACGTCATCGCGACCGATAATCGATCGATCAATCAACTGGTAGAGACGCTGCTCACCCTGGTGTGAGGGTGCTCGATCATTGTCCCTGTCATGTCAGGATGAGTCTGTGCCGTAGTATATGCGGAAGCGGGGCCATAAGTCGGTCATCTCTCCTCTAGAATGCAGGGATCCACTCACTCTAGCAGGAGGGCGATCTATGAGCCCCACGTCGGAGTCCTCGACAGGAGTCATCTTGGTGGCGATCGATGTCGCGAAGCAGCGCATGAGGTGTTGATTGAACCGCCAGAGGGAGGCCGACAGCAGTGGCGCATGGTGAATTGTCATCGTGATTACGTCGCACTGCAACAGCGGCTGCAGGCCTTTCAGGCGCCTGTCCTCATCGGATTTGAAGCCACCGGCACCTATCACCGGCCACTCGCGTATTTTCTGCATCACTGCGGGTTTGAGCTCCGCCTCATTTCTTCCTTGGCGGTGGCACGCACGCGGGACGCCTTGTACAACTCCTGGGACAAGAACGATCTCAAGGATACGCAGGTCCTCTTGCATTTGCTCAAGACCGGGGTCTCTCAGCGGTACCACGACCCGTTGGTGCACGCCGTCAATGATGTGCAGGAGTTGGCCCAGACGCATTATCAGGTGTCGCTCCGCAAGGTCCGCGTGCAAAATAGCATCATGACCCACTACCTGCCGCTGTACTTTCCGGAGGCCGACCGCTATGACACCAATTCACGTGCGCAGTGGTTCACGCGACTGCTCCACCGCTTCCCTGTCCGGCCGCCATTACCTGCTACTCCCGTGAGGCATTTGCACAAGAGGCCTGGACGATTGTCGGCCGGAAGGTCAATAAGCGCGGGTTTCTCTACGACCTCTCTCTGACGGCCAGTCAGAGTATCGGCCTCCCGGTGGCCGAGGAGTCCGAGGCGATCCAGATGTTTCGGGTCATTTTGGCGGAGCATCAATCACTCTGTGCCAGCCGAGCGGCGATCGAACAGCAGGCGGGCCACGTGCTGAGCGGGCAGTCCGACTATCACCGGCTGCGCACGTTGCCGGGTGTCGGGCCGATTCTCGCACGCACCATCTTGGCGGAAGCCGGCGACCTGCATCGCTTCGCCCACCACCGCCAGTTTCTGAAGTTTTGTGGGTTTGATCTGAGCACGCAGCAGTCGGGGCAGTTCCGTGAGACAAGTCGGCTCTTGAAGCACGGTAATGCGCGACTGCGCTATGCCCTTCTGGATGGCGGCCCAATGCGCGGTGCGTGTACGGGAGAATACGTTTCGACAAAAATATGCCCGCTATACCAAGAGTGATCCGAAAAATCCGGATCGCAAGCGCAAGGCGCTGTGCGCCGTGGCCGCCAAAGTGGCGCGTGTCGCACATGGATTAATCAAGACCGGGACCGACTATCGGCCGTACTTTGAGGCGACCCCACCCAGTGGAGCACTTCGTTCGCTCGGGCCGTCGAGGCAGTCACTGACCTTGTAGATAATGCTCGAAGCTTCCCCTGGGGCTGCCTGTTGTGTTGAGTACGGTGAAGGCCAGGGTTCTGGACCTTGTATCACTATGGTCAACAGCGCCTCGTCAGAGATGGAAGCACCATTGGGAGGGATCGCGGACCGTCAGCTTGCAACCGCCACGGCGGCGCAGGAGAGGTGTGTCTGTTCGGCGCTCTTGACTTCCAGATATAGTACGTTGTCCTGTTCTTGACAAGGTCTCATTAGAAGTGTTTGAAGTAGCCGAATGCGCCCGTAGCTCAATGGATAGAGCATCGGACTTCGGATCCGAGGGTTGGGGGTTCAAGTCCCTCCGGGCGTACCACTCCATCCGCTGAAGCCTAAGGATGGAATCATTGAAGTCTCAGTAGCTTATAACTGATCTGCCTGGCCCTTTTGAGAGGGGCATCCCCCCACCAAAGCTGCATAGATTCCTCGTGTCTCCAGCAGTATTCTTACAACAAGAAGTAGGGTCCACGGGGTGTCTGAATGGTGCTATGCTATAGACAAGATCGTGTGAGACTTTCTAGCGGGAAGCCCGCAGGTCGCGGGCAGCGGCAGGCCTGGACAAGGCACTGTCCCTGCTGTGGCCGTTGGTTGACAAAGCAGGATCCCACGGCACCCTGGGTCTGTTCTTGCGGATGGCTGAGTGGATAAGAGCACAGTCACCAAGAGGAGGGGTTTATCATGAATCATGTAGTCCTCCATGACGTCCGGGCTGGTTTTCTTCTGATGGTGGGTTTGGCCATGTTGGCTTTTATTTGTGCTGTGGCCGCGTTAAGCACCGTGATGCGTCCAGCTCGATGGGCGGATCGCAAGCCGGCCCAATTCTAAACTGTTTCCTCTCTGGTCCCTCTTTCGCGGTTGGTAACAGAGAGCTACCTGCTCCATCACGTACCGCGTCTATCCTCAAGAGCCATCTCCAACAGCCTGACAATTCAAGCGAAATTGCTATGGACCGCGGGTGAGCCTCGCTTTTTTATTTAGGTGCTATATTTGATCTACACAGGCGAATTGTTATTTCAAAATGGGAGAAAAATCATGATCGGAAGTCCAATGAAAACAGGTATCGTGGCAGCGATGGGGCTCGCCCTGTTGGTTGGTCAGGGTTGTAGCATGAAATGGCTGCAGTCCGATGGAGAGACGGGAGCAGGGTCTGCACAAAAGGGTGGTCAAGAGAGAGGGCTCAGTGGTTTCTCTCAGAATCCCTCAGAAGAGCGTCTGGGGAAGGGTGGCGATATCGTCTCCCTTTCACCCTCTGGGATGAGCGCCCGTCAGCGTTCGGAAATAACCAAAGAGGAAAAAGCGGCCATCGAAGCTGG
>WNFE01000423.1_pt1 | contig 29688 bp, 24 predicted proteins | sample 5400451 | NCBI WGS metagenome assembly WNFE01 (sample SAMN13153344, study PRJNA577476) | soil metagenome | isolation source: 200 cm saprolite under Douglas fir tree site 2 hole 2 | place: USA:California | collected 2015-04-18
GTGAAGATTCTAGATTTTGGTTTGGCGAAAGTCGAGAAGCTGAGCAACGTAGCGGATAGCACATCGTTCGCGTCTGACGATACAAGCGCGGAAACCAACGCTTTGACATCGCCGGGCTCGGCGATCGGGACAATTATGTATATGTCCCCGGAACAGGCGCGTGGCGGGTTGGTAGACGCGCGGACAGATTTATTTTCGCTAGGCACAGTGTTGTACCAGATGGCGACGGGAAACTTGCCGTTTAAGGGTGACACGTCGGCAGTAATTTTCGATGCGATCTTGAATCGGGAGCCATTGCCCGTGGACGTGGTGAATTCCGGATTGCCGCGCGAATTCGGACGATTGATCGAAAAAACTTTGGAAAAGGACCGCAATCTGCGCTGCCAGTCGGCGACGGAACTGAAAACAGACTTGATCCGTCTGAAAAGGGACCTGGAGTCTGGCAAGAAAGCGGTAGCAGCAGCGACGTCGACAGATTCGAAGGCGGGAACGTCCAAGAGCGGAACAAAATCGCTGGCCGTTTTATATTTCGAGAATTTGAGTGGCGTGAAGGAAGACGAATATCTGCGTGACGGAATTACCGAAGACATCATCACCGAGCTCTCCAAAATCCGCGGGTTGAATACTTTTTCGCGGCCCACGGTGCTGGCGTTTCGCGACAAATCAGTCACGCCGGTGCAGATTGGGCAGCGGTTGAAAGCGGCATATGTGTTGACAGGCAGCCTGAGGCGGTCGGGCAATCGCCTGCGAATCAACACCCAATTGGTGGACACGCAGACGGACTTTCCGCTGTGGTCAGAACGCTACGACCGCGAGATGAAGGATGTCTTTGAAGTACAGGACGAAATTGCACGCAAAATTGCCGAAGCACTACGTGTGACGCTTTCGCCGCAAGAACTGGAAGCGCTGGCGATCAAGCCAACGGAAAATCTGCAGGCCTATGACCTTTATTTGCGTGGAAAGCGCTACGCGCGGAGACAAACGCGACAGGATTTAGAATTCGCGCTGCAAATGTTCGAAAACGCGGTGACGCTGGATCCGAGTTTTGCTCTGGCGTATGCAGCGTGTGCGAACGCTTGCGCGATGTTCTATTGCAATTACAGCCGCGACGAAATTTGGGTGGAGCGCGCGAGGAACGCGTCGGGTCATGCGGTCAACCTGCGATGGGATTTGCCCGAAGTGCAGGTCAGCCAGGCGTGGGTCTTGTACGCGACGGAGCTGCACGACGAAGCGGTGCGGATGGTGCAGAAGGCCATCGAGCGCAGAAAAGACTGCGAGGGTGCGTACTATTTGTTGTGCCGGGCGTTATTTTCAGCCGGGCGTTATCAGGAAGTGGCGGAAGTTGTAGAAACCGCGCTGGAGGCAAGCGGTGAGGACTACAACGTGTATGTGCCGATCATGAACTCGCTGGCCGCAATTGGGAAAGAGGAGGTGCGGCGCAACATACAGCAAAGACGAGTGGCCGCGCTGGAAAACCACTTGAAACAGGTGCCTGAGGATGCGCGGGCGCGAATTTTGCTCGCAGGTGATTACGCAGAGTTAAACCGAGTTGAAGATGCGATGCGGGAAACCAATCTGGCGATGACGCTGCGCGCGAACGAGGCATCGATTCTTTACAATGCGGCCTGTGTCTACTGTTTGCTGAAGAAGAAACCGGAAGCGCTCGAAGCGCTGACGAAAGCGTGGCAGGCGGGATTCAAGGATTCGGTTTGGGCGAGACGTGACCCGGACCTGGCGTTTATCCATGGCGATCCGGAATTCGAGAAGCTGTATCCGGAAAGGCACCCGGACGGAAAAGCTTCACAGACGCACTGAAGATGGAATTCCGCAGATTCGAAGACGCACGGACTCTGTTGTCGCGTTATCTATTGGAAACGCGGCTGGTCCGTGCCGCCTCATTCGAAAGCAGTTCCCCACAACAAGTATTTCTGAAGCTGGAAAACGAATTACCAACGGGCTCGTTCAAAGTACGCGGCGCAATTTACGCTTTGAGCCTGCGTGGACAGGCACAGGGTATGGGTGAAGTGGTGGCGTCCAGCACGGGAAACCACGGAGCAGCGGTAGCCTACGCGGCAAAATTGTTGGGCTGGCGCGCGCGTATCTTTCTTCCCGAGAAAAACAATCCGATCAAGAAAAATAATATCGCCCGACTGGGCGCTGCTATCGAAGAGCGAGGAACGATCGATCTGGCGGGCGCGTTCCAAGCGGCTTCGGAGTATGCGCAGAAGTCGGGAGCATATTTTCTGAATGACGCAACGGACCGCGACCTGCCGGCGGGCCCAGGAACCATTGCGTGCGAGATATTTGAACAACAGCCGAATGTGGGCGTGATCTATGTGCCGATGGGAGATACGGCTTTGATTCGCGGAGTGGCGGACGCCGCGAAACAAGTCTCCAGGGGCGTGAAAATTATTGGTGTGCAGAGCGAACGCGCGCCGTCTTATTTCCTGTCGTGGAAAGAAGGGCGCGTCATCGAAACGGAAACGTGCGACACGATAGCGGACGGGCTGGCGACGCGAACGCCGGAGGAAGCGAATGTCGCGACGATTCGTGAGCTTGTGGACGAGGTGGTGCTGGTAAGCGAAGAGGAAATGTTGCAGGCAATCGCCCGCTTGTTGATTGACGAACACGTGGTGGCTGAAGCGGCGGGGGCAGCGGCGAGTGCCGCGTTTCTGAAATCGCGAGACCGGGGAGGGTCAAATGTGGCCCTGCTGGTCACGGGAGCAAATCTTTCTCGCGAAACACTTGAACAAGTGACGGCCATTTAGCAGCCAGTAAATGCAGCTTGACAGTGTGCGCTACCGGACATAGGCTGAGCCCACTTTCTTGCCTGTGTAGTGCTTTCCAAAGTATTCAGGCCAAGTATTCGGCCCAGATAGTTGAAGCCGAAAATTTCTGTTCGAAGGAGCGGATCATGTTTAAGCAAGCGATTTTGGCGGCGGGATTAGTCCTGCTGGCGTGCACGGTTGGTGGAACCACGATAAAAGCACGAGCGGCTGCTGCACAGGCCGCGCCGGCCGAAAAGGCTCCGGTGTATACCTACGTTTCGGAGTGGACAGTGCCGCGCGCGATGTGGGCGGACTACAAAAAAGAAGATGAAGCCGACGTGGACGCCATGAAAAAAGGTGTCGCTGATGGGACGCTGATCTCGTTCGGGACATTTGCAGTGCTGAACCATCAGGAAGGCGAGCCGACGCATGGTTCGTGGTTTTCAGCAGCGTCGATGGCGAACCTAATGAAATTCCTGGAAGGGCTGCGCAATGCGCCGGGGGCGACGGCTCCGGTGTTGGCGGCCTCAAAACACTGGGACTACATCGTGAGCAGTACGATTCACAACGGTCATTCAGGTACATTCACGAACGGCTATCTGCGCGTGGCGCGTTGGCCGGCGAAAGCGAGCTCCAACGATCCGGATGGAAAGATTGTTAAATCCACGATGGTCACACTCCTCGAAAAGCTTTTCGCAGACGGAGCGCTGCACAGTTACACCATCGATCAAGAAACGATTCACTCGGAAGACCCGGGCACGATGTTCGTGGTTTTTGTGGCAAACGGGGCGGAAGGATTGGACAAGTTTAACGCGGCAGTCGATGACATGCGGAAAAACAATCCGGCAGCATCGGCGGCCTACGGCACTTTGATTGACGCGCACGGCCATCGCGACACGTTGGCTCGCGTTAATACCATGACGAACAAGTAGCTTCGCAAAGCTCTTCCCTGGCGGAATGACGAGACAGCGCCGGGGAAGGGCTTTCTTTTGCTACGTTCACTGCGGGAATGACTTCACAACCATTCAGATTTCATATCGCGGAGGAATCAAATGATTATTTGCCTGATGTGGTGGAAAGATCCTTGCTGGTTTCGGCCAGCTTGAGGATGAGCACTTGTCCATTCGAATGGAAGGAACCGCCGGTCGCGGTGTTTGCTCCCTGCATGGGATTGCGCGGAAGAAAATGGAAGACCTGCGTGACCAAGCCGGTGCCGCAGAGAGTTTTTTCCACGTAGTCGCGCTCCAGATCAATGTCCGGATCGATTTTGTGGGTGAGGCCGTTGTTGCGTTCATCGCGTTCGAATCCAATGTCGTGAGTCGCCGCGCCGACCCACAGCGTTTCGCTATTTACTGTGAAAGCCGCTTTCCAAAGACGCAGGTGATTGCGGGACCTAACCACGTCAATAGGCTCGGCATGAGCCCAGCCATAGTCCTGCGAACGGCCGAATAGATAGAGCTGGCTCATGGGCATAGTGAGATAGGACTCTTTCGCAAGACTGCTGACCAGACCGTGAAGAATAGTGTTCTGTACGTCTGAATCGACTTTCACCCAGCCGGCGGCGGTGAAAACATTTTGCATCGCTGTTTCCGAGCCGAGAATCAAAAAATTCACCATATCGCCGGGATTGCCGGCTTTGTCAGCGATACGGCGGGGAATTTTTTCGAAGAGCGAATCGTCAACGCCGGGCAAAGCAGTTACGGATTTTGCGACAGTGAAAGTTGCTGAGGAATTTTTATCGGTGGCGATGATCTCGATGCGGACGTTGTAGGACCCGTCGCCGGTATCGCTCTTGGATTGGTTAATGGTGATGCTGAGGCGGCCTCCGACGGGAATGGCCACGTCATGAAATGCGCCAAGCAGGAAAGGTTGTGCCACCTCGGCATCACCGACGCGGCCGATGAGTGCGCCGCGTCCGGCAGCATTGAAAGGAAGAATACGGAGAAGATCTTTGAATCCGCGAGGGAGGCCGTCTGGACCGTTATCTTCTTTGGCGTTGGCGTAGCGCATGGTTCCTTTTGCGGTGGCGACAACGTGTTCGCCGGATGCCACATCAATGCCAGTGTCGATCCAATCGGAATCGCCCTTGAGCGTAAAATTCTTGGAGATGCGCTTTTCTGGGCCGGCCGCGGAAGCCGCAGCCGTGACGGGCTGATTGCTGCGCGCGGTTTGCGGGCCGGCTAGTTGCTGATTTGGCAGCGTGTCGGTTTGCGATTGCGCATACGGCGAAGAGCAAGGAACCAGCAGCGCACCGATAAGAATGATCGCCGCGTTGAGCCGCGAACGAACGTTTTGCATACGTCGAGCCATCCTGCCGCAGATAGTCAGCATCATCACTTTAAGCAGATGCGCCATTGCGTTTCAAGAGTTGCAGACAAGAGTTGCAGAGAAGTGGCTGGGTTGCACGGAGCAAGGCGATTTCTTGACTGGGCTGTGAGGCGCTTGTAGATTGAAATGCTGCCGGTGGGCTAAATATTTGCACAGGGATTAGCAGCGAACGAAACTAAGAACAGAAGAACCGACAAACCAAGCAGGAGCGAATTTGGCGACCAACGCATGAAAAAACTTTTGTCCATACCAGTCATCATTTCCTTGAGCCTAATGCTTATGTTTTCGGTTGGCTCGCGCAGCCAGCAACAAACTGTTCCGAAGTTGCAGGCCGCACCCGTCACTACCGTTACGGTCGACGGCAGCGAGGCGATGTTCACCACCATGTGCGCGCTGCTGGCTTCGGGATATGAAGCCGATGTGAGCGCGACAAACTGGGCACCGATGCGCGCGCAACTGCGCGACCGGATGCAACATCAGTCGGGACCTGCGGTGGAAGTAATGCGAAATTTTTACAAGCAACACGAACTGGCCGACCCTGGGCAGATGCTTTCGCGCTACATCTGGTTTGGACTGATCAGCGGACCAGCGCCGAAGTTCGAACCGATCTTACGTCGCGACGAGTTGCCGCCAGAGGTGATCGCGCTCGAAGGGTTTCAGGAAATTCTTTCGAATTACTACAAGGAACAAAAAATCGGCGAGCTTTGGCGGCAGGTGCAGCCGATTTATAACCACGAAATCGAGCAGATCCATGACTCGGTGGCGCAAATCGCGTTCGTAACCACGGGCTACTTGCGGGAGATTCTGGATCCGGCCAGCCAGCGATCGTTCACGATCATCGTGGAACCGCTGGTGGGAAGAATCACCAACGTGCGGAATTTTGCCGACCACTATTCACTCATTGTAAGCGGCTCCGGACAAATTCCGCTGGACATGGTGCGTCACGCATTTCTGCATTTTCTGCTGGATCCTTTGCCATTGCAGTACTCGCACGTGGTGGCGGTAAAGTTGCCGCTGTTTTTGGCTGCGGCCGGCGCACCGCGCCTGGACCCGGATCTGAAGGACGATTTTCCGTCGTACTTCGCGGAGTGCACGGTGCGCGCAGTGGAGCTCAAACTAAAACGCATGTCGCCCGGAGAGCGCGAATCAACGATGGATATTGATGACGCGGATGGCTACGTGCTGGTGCGACCGTTGTTTGCCGCGCTTACGAAATTCGAACAATCCGAACCAGGCATGAAGCTGTATTTCCCCGACCTGGTGCGTTCGATTGACGTGACAACGGAACACAAGAGAGTGGCAGCTCTTAAGTTTGCACCCGGTGGAGCGAAGGGCGCAGCGATCGATGCAGAGGTCCTGGCGCGTCACAGGGCCGCGGCGCCTACTACTATTCCTAACGATGCCGAGACGATTGCAGCGCTTACAGAAGGCGAACGGCGGATTGCGGAGAAAAATCCGCGCGCTGCGGAAGCCTCGTTCCAAAAAGTACTGGTGAAGTATCCGGATCAACCGCGCGCGTGGTTTGGGCTGGGAGTCGTTGCGATGATGGAGCAAGACGGCCCGCGCGCGAAAGAAGTTTTTGGCCGTCTGACCAGCGGCGATCGCGCTGCGACCGAAGATCCGCTGGTGCTGGCGTGGTCGCATGTGCATCTGGGAACCATTTACGACATCGAGGGCCAGCCGGACCGCGCGAAATCGGAGTACCAAGCGGCGCTGGCCGTGGATGGCGCACCGGAAAAAGCCAAGCAGGCGGCTACAAGAGCGCTCGGCGCCATGGCCCGTACCAAATCTCGGGAACGCCCGTAAGTATTTGTGCCATCTGCCCGCTGCACAACAAAATGTGTATGATGAAATAGAAGACCAGCCAGAAGAATGTTCAATGGTTAAAAAAGGAGAAGCACCATGAGCAGCAGCAAAAAAAATGCGATGACAGCCATCTTCCTGGCCGGATGTCTGACTGCGTTCGCAACGACGTCGTTCGCGCAGAGTAGCCAAAATGGTCAACCAAACCAGGGCCAGTCTGGACAACAACCAAACCCCAGCAAGGATCAAAAGCCGGCGGATACCGGAAGCTCGCTTGAGATTCCCACCAATCAACCGCCCGTGAATGCACAAGAAGACGCGGCTGCCAAGGCGTTTCAGGCGATGCCGAACAGCGACCTCCCGAAGAAAATTACAGCCGGCGAAGATTTTTTGAAGAAATATCCGGACAGCCGATATCGCCCAGTCGTTTACTCCGCACTGGTTTTTGAATATATCCAGACCAACAACCTGGAAAAGGCCTTCGACGTTGGCGATAAAGAAGTCGCTTTGAAGCCAGATGACGCGCAGACTATGGCCGTTCTGAGCCAAACGATACCGCGCGCGATGAACGCGAATACACAGGAACCCGAAAAGCGCCTTGCGAAAGCCGAGACCTATGCCAAGCGCGCGATTGAAATTACTCCCACGCTGCCGAAACCGGAAGGCATGCCCGATCAGAACTTCGTGGCGGCGAAAAATGAAACGTTGACGATGGCCCACAGCGGTCTTGGATTGGTCTATCTCCGGCGCGGCAAATTTAGCGATGCAATACCGGAGCTCGAACAATCCGTGAAAATTGACCCCAATCCTGCGCCCGATCCAGTGAATTTGTATCTACTTGGGATGGCGAATGTGAAGGCTTCACACTTCGACGAAGCCGCCACGGCGTTCAACAAATGCGCGGCGCTGGCCGGCTCGTTGCAGAACACTTGCAAGACTGGCGCGGAAGAAGCGAAAAAGCAGGGAGCGACACAACTGAGTGCGCCAAAGTAAGAGTTTGCCGGCGCTGGCAACAGGCACGCATGACGCATAGCGAAGACGATCAGCTACAGGAGCGATTGGGTTACCGCTTTCGAGAGCCCGGTCTACTCGTTACAGCGCTCACGCACAGTTCGGCGATTCCGGAGCTGCGCGCGGCAATAGAAACCGCAGGTGGCAATTGCCAAGAGATACGCGACAACGAGCGGCTGGAATTTTTGGGCGATGCTGTACTCGACCTTCTAGCCAGCGAGTATCTGGTCAGCAAATTTCCCGACTGGAGCGAGGGTCAATTGTCGCGTAGCCGGGCGTACATGGTGAATGCGCAAGCCCTGGTGGAAGCGGCTCGGCGTTTGGGAATCGGCGAATTTTTGCGGCTGGGCCGAGGAGAAGAAAAAACCGGCGGCCGCGAAAAGAGCGCGATCATAGCGGATGCGCTGGAAGCAATCGTTGGCGCAGTGTTTGTGGACTCAGGCATTGAATCTGCCCGGGATTTTCTTCGCCGCTTGCTGTTCGAATTCGCTTTTGAAGGCGGCGGAGAGCGCATGGCGGATTCCGATCGCAAGTCCGCGCTGCAGGAATTTCTGCAGGGGCGCGGGCGTCCTCCGGCAGAGTATCGTCTGGCGCGAGAGGAAGGGCCCGATCACCAAAAACAGTTTCACATTGAAGTGTGGTCGCTCGGTGAATGTCTGGCCAGCGGCGAAGGAAGCACGAAAAAAGAGGCGGAGCAAAAAGCCGCACGCGCGGCACTGGAGCGGCTGGAACACGTGGTCACACGAGATTAATTCTGCATGACGGAACAGCCCACAGCAGCAGCGACGCCCACGCACCACTCTCACCGCGACACCACCACGATTTCCGAATATTTGGAATCGCTTCTGGTCACCGTGATTCTCGCCCTGTTTGGAACTTCATTTGTCGTGCAAGCCTTCAAGATCCCTTCGCCATCGATGGAGAAGACTTTGCTGGTCGGCGACCATCTGCTGGTGAATAAGTTTGTTTTCGGCGGCACCGGCTCCTGGTACGAGAAATTTCTTCCGTATCGCAAGCTGAAGCGCGGTGACATCATCGTTTTCAAATTTCCGTACGCGGATCATCAGCATTTTGTGAAACGCGTCATTGGCCTTCCCGGCGATCATCTAAAGCTTGTGGACCAACAGGTGTACATCAACGGCAAGCCATTGAATGAGCCGTACGTGGTGCATGATTCGGACGCAGATTACGACCCGTTTAACTATGCATTTCCGCCCGTGGGAAATCAGCTTTTCAGCTCTCATGCTGAGCCGGAATGGGCCCATGACCTTCGGAAATATGTGCGAGGGGATGAACTTGTCGTTCCACCCGACCGGTATTTCGCGATGGGCGACAATCGCGATCACAGTCTTGATAGCCGCTACTGGGGCTTTGTGGATCGCAGCGCGATCATGGGCCGCCCCTTTTTGATCTATTGGTCGGTCAATGCAACTTCCGCGGATTACGGGCTGACTACTTTCGCGCAGCGATTGCGGAGTGTGTTTGACACTTTAGCTCATCTGCCCGCGCGCACCCGCTGGAGCCGCATGCTCCACACCGTTCATTAGCCACTAGTAGTTGGCTACCAATTTGCGCCGGACTCTGCGAAAATTTTGCGGCATCGATCGGCGCTACGTCGTAGCGATTCATCCAAGTGAATAGAATACGCAAATGGTGGAAGCTGGGAATCGCGCTCCTGCTGGCGTCGGTCGCCATGCAGGTGAGCGTTTCATTGCTGGTTCGAACCGCACGTGTGCACGCCTTCCTCACTCGGCAATTAGAGAGTTCCTTTGGGCGCGCTGTGGATGTGCGTGTGTATTCTGCGAGCCTGTTTCCCAACCCGCAACTCGACGCGTATGGAATCACTGTCGGCGAAGACCCGGCATTCGGTCACGAGTATTTTCTGCGGGCGGACCGGCTTTCTGCCGGCTTGCGCTGGCTGGGACTCTTACGCGGGCGGTTCGAACTAGGTACGCTGAGGCTCGAGCGGCCGAGCTTGATTCTGGCGCACGCTTCTGATGGACGGTGGAATCTGGAGCGCTGGCTGCCTGCCGCTTTGGTTTCGCCGCAGACTGGAGTTGTTGTGCCGCGCGCCAGCGCGCGTGCCACGCCCGCGTACAACTTGCAAAAACTCGAAATCAGCGATGGCCGGGCAAATTTCAAAATCGGAGACGACAAGACTTCCTTCGCGTTCATGCAGGTGGAAGGCAGCGTCGAACAAACCGCGCCGGGACGCTGGCAGTTGGATTTGACGGCACAACCGTGGCGAAGTGGTGTCCCGCTACAGCTCGCCGGGACCGTCAGAGTGCGCGGGGATATTGCTGGAACATCCGCGCGTTTACAGCCGGCGCACCTGCAAATGTCCTGGAAAAAAAGTTCGCTTGCAGATGTGTTTCGTTTGATCGGCGGCCGCGATTTTGGCGTTCGCGGAACATTCGCCGCGGAAGCGACCGCGGAGAGTGGCGGTCTTGCAGCTGCTGGCGGCGCGAATGCCATGCCGGGTGACTGGTTTTTTTCCGTAAATGCGCGCGCGTCTGAAATTCACCGTTGGGATTTGACGGAGCGTAGTGATAATCCGCGCGTCGGACTACGCGCCGCCGGGCGTTGGAATCCTGGCGTCGGCACACTGACCGCTGACGATCTGGTGATTGAAAGTCCGCGTTCAAACGTGCGGGGAATCGTATCGCTTAAAAGCGTCGCCGAATCCAGTGTGGACCTGCGCGTGGATTCAGCCGGCATTCAAGCTGCCGATATGCTGGATTGGTATCGCGCCTTTCGGCCTGGCGTCTCCGAAGACATTCGTGCCGAACAATATTTCACCGGGGCCGCGACGTTTCGTGGTTGGCCGCTTTCGCTACACGACGCTGCTTTTTCCAGTTCCGGCGGCCGCTGGACCATTCCAGGTTTTCCCACGCCGCTCGTTTCGCGTCCGATGCGTGGCGGAATCCAGATGCGCAAAGTGGTGGTTGAGCCATTTGCACTAAGCGTTCCCGCGGGCATAAATGTTTCTACGCCCGGAAGGATCCGGCCCGTTTCCGCCCCAGCGTTGAGCGCGAGCGCGGCCGACGCAAATCTTTCATTCCTTTATGATTTGGACGCGAAAGCCGGAGACCTTCGCATCGAGGGTCAGGCCACGCAAGTACAGGATATTTTCGCGCTTGCCAACGCGTTTGGTCGAAAAATTGAAAATGGTTGGGAACTAAAAGGAAAGGCAGCCGCCGACCTACACTGGAATTGGAACTCGGACAAGTCTCCCGCATGGAGCGGACGCGCAGACCTTTCACAAGCGACGTTGCAGGTTGCCGGACTGAATCAGCCGATCGAGATCGAAGATCTGCGCGCCGAGTGGCGAAATACCGAACGAAAATTCACGCTTGGAAAAATAAGCGCTTTCGGCTCCGGCTGGACAGGTTTTGTTGCGCAGCCCCGGATTCCGCCGAGCGATTTTGGCGAAATCGAAATCCCTCCGTGGACTTTTCAGTTGCAAGCGGATCACTTGGACGCCGCAGAGCTGGATCGCTGGATTGGTCCGCGAGCGCGGCCCAGTTGGCTGCAGCGTTTGCTGCCACCCGCATTCGGCGGAGCACCCGCGCCCGAACCTCCCAGTGTGGTATTGCAGCGGATTCGCGCTTCGGGGAGCCTGCGCGTGGACGAACTGACCATTGAAAGAATTCGGCTGCAGCAATTTCGCGCGCAGGCGAAACTGGATGCGTTGAAACTCAGGTTGCAGGATGTGCAAGCGCAGTGGTGCGGCGGCGAAGTAAACGGCGCGTTGGAAGCCGGGTTTTCCGCGAAGCCGCGATATCAAATGTCCGCTTCGTTTGAGCGCGTTGCTATCGCCCAAACACCGTGGCTCGCGCAATTGTCCAGTCGCCTTGCTGGTTTGGCTTCGGGAAATTTCGAGTTGCGCGCCGGCGGAATTGGTCACGATGCGCTGCTCGGAAGTCTGGAAGGTAAAGGCGAAATCCGCCTCGCGAACGTCGAGTTACGCGGCTGGGACATTGCGGGTAGTCTCGCTCTTGGCGAATGGAAGACTGGAACTTCACACTGGGCCGCAGGCGATGGAACTTTTCATTTGAGCGCTGGCGGGTTCGAGTTGAACAGTCTGCGTTTGACGTCCGCGTCCGGCGATTTTTTGTTGAAAGGCAGCGTCAGCTTTTCAGAAAACGCCGATCTCACGGCGGAGAGTCGTGTTGCGGGCCGCATTGCGCGGCCGCAGAATACGATTCGCTTCATGCAGATTTCTGGCCCCCTTGCTGAGCCCAAAGTTTCTTTGCAGAAGGCTACGGCGCAGCAGCCGGGAGATTAGAAGGAGAACAATGCAAATTCAGCCGCGCAGCAGTAATCGTCTTGCAGCATTGATCTTTAAGATTTGTTTGGTGCTTCTGATCGTGGCCTCGGGCACGCAGGCGCAACAATCGTTCACGCTGGAACAGGTCATGAGTGCGCCGTTTCCCAGCGATTTGACTGCGGCAAAATCGTCGCCGCGCGTCGCGTGGGTGCTGGACGAGCAGGGCAAACGCAATATTTTTGTGGCAGAGGCGCCGGACTTCAAAGCGCGCCGGCTGACCTCTTATCTTGAAGAAGATGGGCAAGAGCTTTCGTCGCTGCAGTTTTCTGCCGATGCCAACACCATCGTCTATACGCGGGGTGGAGGGAAAAATCACGCCGGACGATCGCCCAATCCGACCAGCAATCCCGCCGGAGTGGAGGAGACGGTGTATCAAATTTCGTGGCGAGGCGGTGATCCACAAAAGATTGACGCCGGCCATGACGCGCGGATTTCGAAACAGGGAATTTGTGCTTACTTGCGCGATGGCGGTCTGTGGCTGGCGCCGCTGGACGGAAAGGAAAAGCCTGCGCAGCTGGTCGTAAGCGGCACGAGTTTTGGGCAGCGCTGGTCGCCGGACGGCAATAAACTGGCCTTTGTTTCCGGAAGAGGCGATCACAGTTTCATCGGAATCTACGATGCAAATACCAAGACAGTTCGCTTCGTCGCGCCCAGTGTGGACAGTGATTCAGATGTCGAGTGGTCTCCCGACGGAAAACAAATTGCCTTCGTGCGCCAGCCAGCCGTTGCGCGCGACACGCCAGAGGGCTATTTCATTGAACCGGATCGTGCGCATCCGTGGGCCATTCGAGCTGCCGACGTCGCGACCTGGAATGCGAAAGAAATTTGGCACAGCGGCAAAGAACTGCAAGACTCATTTCCTTATATGGCGGACGATACCGGCGGTGGCGTGGTTCACTGGGCCGCTGATAATCGCATCGTTTTCGCCAGCGAGCAGGACGGCAGGCAGCATCTCTACAGTATTTCTGCGGATGGCGCCGGCGCTGCGAAGCTCCTTACTCCCGGAAATTGTGAAGTCGAACAGTGGTCGCTCGCATCGACCGCGCAAACCATTTTGTTTAATTCGAACTGCGATGATGTTGACCGGCGCCATCTGTGGAGCGTGTCCGCAGCCGGCGATGCTCCGCAACAATTGAGCAGCGGCGCGGGAATTGAATGGAGTCCGGCTGCGGTTGCCACCACTGATTCGTTTGTTTATTTGGGATCCGATGCGCTGCACGCCGCGCGCCCGTTCGTGCGACGCCTTGCGGATTCTCGCTCCACTGGGCAACCTTTTGCTGGCGAAACTTGGCCTGAAGGTTTTCCCGCCAATAGGCTGGTGACGCCAGAACAGGTGGTTTTCAAATCCGCAGACGGACTTGACATCCACGGTCAACTTTTCCTGCCAAAAGATCTAAGGCCAGGCGAAAAACGCCCCGGTATTCTATTCCTCCACGGCGGTCCGATGCGCCAGATGTTACTGGGCTGGCACTATATGTATTACTACTCGAATTCCTATGCCATGAACCAGTATCTTGCCAGCCGCGGCTACGTGGTACTTGCCGTGAACTATCGCAGTGGCATCGGCTACGGCCGCGCTTTCCGCGAAGCTCCCGGCCGTGCCGGACGCGGCGCCAGCGAATATCAGGACGTCGTCGCTGCGGGGAAATATCTGCAGTCGCGTGCCGACATAAACCCCGCGCGCATCGGCTTATGGGGCGGTAGTTATGGTGGCTTACTCACCGCGCTGGGTCTTGCGCGCAATTCCGAGCTCTTCGCCGCCGGAGTCGACCTCCACGGCGTTCACGATTGGCCCACCGACAACTGGGACGGCAAGAATATTTCGCCCGAGCTCACCAAACTCGCCCACGACTCCTCTCCGGTCACTGCGGTCGATTCCTGGAAGTCGCCAGTGCTCTTTATTCATGGTGATGATGATCGTAACGTATATTTCGCGCAAACAGTGGATCTCGTCGCGCGGCTTCGCGCACGTAATGTGCGCATCGAACAGCTCATTTTTCCCGATGAAATCCACGATTTTCTCCTGCATCGTTCGTGGCTCAAGGCTTATCATGCGGCCAGTGATTTTTTTGATCGGACGCTCACAGTGCAACCGGCGCCCTAGAACATGGCGATTCAGCGATGAAACCGCTCGCAGCCTGGGCAAGGCAAATTTGTTTGGCAGTGGCGGTGTTTGTCGCGGCACCGGGTGTGTTCGCGCAGCAGCGGCCTCTTAGGCGCCATTTTGTTGCGCCCGCCGGGGAGCGGTATCAAGTGACGCTGAATTTGAAAGCCGAATCGCACAGCGTCGCAACGGAAACGGTTGCCGCACAAACCTACGTCACACCGGTTGTTCACACAGCGGAAGTAAGAATGCGCTGGAGCGCAGTTCGCAAAATATTCTCGTTGCAAAATGACGGCTCCGCCACGATTGAAGAAACTGTGACCCCAGATCCTCAGCACTGCGAAGAAGTGACGCAGCCTTCGGACAAAACCGACACCGAATTGCAAGACTCGCTGAAAGCGTTTTGCACTTTCTGGCTGCAGACTGAAAACATGCGTTACACGGAAAACGATAGAGGCGTGCTACGCGAGGCGGCGGAAAGCGTTAGCGGAAACGCGCTTCCACCGCTTGCGGAGACAGCTCCGCAGCTCTTATCCCTATGGCTGAAGCGCGCCGTTCGTCCCAACGTCATCCTTCCGCAGTTAGAGTTGGCGACCGGCGCGACATCTCAACAATCATTCCAGCCCGCCAGCAGCTTATTGAAAAATGCTCGCGGCTCCGAAACCACCGAGTGGCTCGATTCCCAAAACGAAGTTCCAGCCGCAACGCTGCACGTCGTTCAGCAACTGTTGTGGAGTTCGGCGGGACTCGCAACTCCAGGCGCCGAGAAAACTTTATCGCCCACGCAAAAAGAGGAAGCGTTCTTCGCGGATTCGCTTTCCACCCTGTCGCTTCAGGACGGCAGCCTGCTCCACGCCAATCGAAGCGCCTCTCGCACCACTACTCGCCACGTCGATCCCGTGCCTGGCTTGCCGCAACCTCCGGATTTCTCTTCGAAGCTTACGCTCACAGTTACCATCGAGCGATTGCCGTGAACCGGGTTTGCATCTTCGTGCGAGTATTTCTGCTGATTGCGTTCCTCGCTACCGGCGCGCCGCATTCATTTTCAAAGCGTCTGCGACTCGCTCCACGTTTCCACGCCGGCCAGATTCTTTTCTATCGCATCGATTTCAACAGTTCTCGCAACATGAAAACCGCAGGTCCCGTTAGCTCTCCTCAGTTGCCGCCTTCCTCGACGCTTGCTGCAACCGGCCTCCTGCAAGTGGAAATCTTGAGTGCCGGGCCGGCTGACCTGCGTATCAAGACCTACTATTCCGAGCGCAATCCCCCGGCTGTCTCTTCGCAGTCCCAAAATTCGCAAACCCACGATTCCTCAACATCCGACAAAATGGTGGAAGTCTCTATCGCAGCTAACGGCACCGCCTCACAAATAACGGGAATCGATCGGCTTTCCCCAGCGCAACAATTCGCATGGAACGACTGGCTCGGGCGATTTACTTCTTCCATGACCTTTCCAAAAGCGGGCGTTCACGCCGGCCAAAAATGGGAAACCTCCGAACCAGAAACCGATCCCTCGCCGATTGCTGGACTATCCTGGACGAAAAAATATCAATACGTTCGCGATGAGCCCTGCCTGTCCGATCAACACTCACAAAGAGCGAACCAGGAAACTTCTTTGCTGAATGCAAAAGTATGCGCCGTGATTCTTATCCGATCGGTCCTGCGCCAGAAATCTTCGCCCAAGAATTCCACTCCAGATGACTATAAGCTCCGCAACCTGAAAACTCGTGGCAGCGCAGCTGGCAAAAACGAAACTATTCTGTACTTCGACCGTTCTTCCGGGCTTCTCGTTCGCTCTACCGAAGACGCGCAGCAAGCCATGGACGTGCTGGTCGCGCTGACAGACGGTTCGAACTCGGTCCGTTATGTTCTGGACGCTAAAAGCCATTCCGACATTCTGCTTTTCCCTGATTCACCGCAATCCGCACACTGAATTTATTAGTGCAATTGTCGGTCGTTGCGCCTGTCTCTGGGCCAAACCAAACCTTGCCACTCGCGCTATAATAAAAGTTTGCGCAGGCCTTGCTGGAGCGGCAGGAGCGCCCTTCATGACTTTCAAACTCAAGAGCACCTACCAGCCGCGTGGTGATCAGCCCGCCGCCATTGCCCAGCTTCTGCATGGCGTCGAAGCTGGCGACAAGCACCAGGTTTTGCTCGGCGTCACCGGCTCCGGCAAGACTTTCGCGATGGCTAAGGTCATTGAGGCTTCGAATCGCCCCGCGCTGGTTCTTGCTCACAACAAAACGCTGGCCGCACAGCTCTATCACGAGTTCAAATCTTTTTTCCCCGAAAACGCTGTCGAGTATTTCGTCAGCTATTACGATTTCTACCAGCCGGAGGCGTACGTTCCCGCTGCCGATGTTTACATCGAAAAAGAATCCACCATCAACGACGAGCTCGACAAGCTTCGCATGAGCGCCACGCGCTCGCTGTTCGAGCGCCGCGATGTCATCATCGTTGCCTCGGTCAGTTGTATTTACGGCCTCGGCTCGCCAGAAGCCTATTACGGCATGCTGGTCATGCTGGAAAAAGGTTTTCAGACCAGCCGCGAGGCGCTGCTCCGCCGTTTTGTCGACATTCAATACGAACGCAGCGAGGATTTGCGCCGCGGCACGTTTCGCGTTCGCGGCGACATCCTGGAAATCTATCCCACCTACGAAGACAACGCCTACCGCATCGAAATGTGGGGCGACCAGATCGATAAACTCCGCCAGATCGATCCGTTGACAGGAGAAGTTCGCCCCGGCCAGCAGAATTTATCGCGGGTTCCTATCTACCCAAAAACGCACTACGTCATGCCGCAGGCGCAGCGCGAACGCGCCATCGTGACCATCCAGGAAGAGCTCGGCTGGTGGAAAAAAGAACTGGAAAAGCAGGGAAAATTCGTCGAGGCGCAGCGCCTTCAGCAACGCACTCTCTTCGACATCGAAATGATGCGCACCATCGGCTATTGCCACGGTATTGAAAATTATTCGCGCCACCTTAGCGGACGCCTTCCCGGAGAAGCGCCGCCAACGCTTCTCGATTATGTTCCGCAGGATTATTTGCTGTTCATCGATGAATCGCACCAGACCGTCCCCCAGGTGCGCGGCATGTATCACGGCGACCGCGCGCGCAAGGAGACGCTGGTCAATTACGGTTTTCGCATGCCCTCAGCGCTGGATAATCGCCCGCTGACTTTCGAGGAGTTCGAAAATCGCACCAATCAGATCGTTTACGTGTCGGCTACTCCCGGTCCCTATGAACTCACCAAGTCCGGCGGTGTTTTTGTCGAACAGGTAATTCGGCCGACCGGCCTGGTCGATCCAGAAATCGAAATTCGTCCGGTGAAGGGCCAAGTGGACGATCTGCTGGAGCAAATTCGCATTCGCGCCGGGAAAAACGAGCGCGTGCTGGTTACCACTTTGACCAAGCGCATGGCGGAAGATCTCAGCGAATACTTCACGGAAATCGGTGTGCGCTGCCGCTATTTGCACTCCGAAATCGAAACCCTCGATCGCATCAAGATTCTGCGCGATCTACGGCGCGGCGAATACGACGTCCTCATCGGTATCAATCTTTTGCGGGAAGGCCTCGATCTGCCCGAAGTTTCGCTCGTCGCGATTCTCGACGCCGACAAGGAAGGCTTTCTGCGCAGCACCACTTCCTTGATTCAGAGCATCGGCCGGTGTGCTCGTCACGTCGAAGGCCGCGCCATTCTCTACGCTGATACGCGCACGCGCTCCATGAACGAAGCCATCGCGGAAACCAATCGCCGTCGTGAAAAACAGGTCGCCTACAACAAGGAAAACTGCATCACTCCGCAATCCATCATCAAAAGCACCGACATGGAATTGGCAAAAATCGTTGAAGCGGATTACGTTTCCATTCCGCTGGATGCTGGCGAACTGGATGCCGCGGTAGCCACTGCGCGCACCGAATCAGAAGTCGCCGAACTACTTGGCAAACTCGAATCCCAGATGCGCGAAGCCGCCAAGAAATTCGAATTCGAAAAAGCCGCTCAACTCCGCGACCGCATTCGCTCCATCAAAAATCAGGACCTGGCAGGCGTCTTCGGCCGCGAACCATCCGCGCAGCAAACCTCCACCGATTAATCCCTACCGGCCGCGCTCTTGTCTGGGTCAGCGGCTTCTCGCCCTGACGAAGGAAGGGTTATGCCGCTGCTCTTGCAATTGCAGCCTGATCGATCGGCTCACACGATCCCACGCCGCAACTCATCCAACGGATAAAAGGTCTGCCGCCAGACAATTCCACGCTGCCTGAGTGTCACGATAGTCGACCGTAACAGCATGTAGCCGAAAATCGCCGCGCCCAAAGGCTGCGTAAGCGCATAAAACGGCGAAGCCCGCATCACCCACGCAGTTCCCGCATGAAAACCCAATGCAATCACGACGCTGACAATTACGAAGGCCAGCATCCATCCACGCAAAAACGGCAACGCCACGAACGGCACGATATTTACACAGAGTATTCCAAGAAGTTGTAACGCGGCAATGGACAGCTTGAATTCCGCCCCTGCAAAAAAATTCTTCGTGACGCCGCGAACGATATTCCTAATTCCCGCATGCCATCGCACCGTCACAAAATCTTGCGCGACGCCGACCGCGGACTTGAATCCAGCCTGCTTCACTATTTTTGCCAGCTTCATGTCATCCAGGACCTCCATGCGCAGCCGGCGATGCGTGCCACTCGTCTCGTACGCTGCTCGCTTCAGCAATTGAAACGCTCCGATTCCGATGTACGCACTCGACCGAGGATCGGAAACGCCCCTCGGATTGGTTGCCAGGTGAAATCCCACTCCAAAAAATGTAAGCACCGTCTTTTCCCAGAAGCCGTGCATCTCCACGTCGGTCATCAGCGTCAGGTGGTCCAACTTCTTTGTTTGAACCAGGGCGATCGCACGGCGAATCGCATCAACACGAAATCGCACATCAGCGTCGGTAAACAAGAGCCATTCGCCGCTCGATGCTTCATAGGCGCGCTGCAACGCGTGCGGCTTTCCCAGCCAGCCCGCGGGTAAGTCGGCAATGTTCACCACTTTCAAGCGCGAGTCGCGCTGCGCAGCATCATTCAATATTTTCTTTGTGCCATCGCTCGAACGGTCGTTCGCCGCCAGGATTTCGAGCGCCGGATAGTCAATTTGTCGCAGCGTTTCCAATGCTTGCGGCAATTTTTCTTCTTCATCGCGCGCCGCGAAAAGAATGGTCACAGGCGGGCAATCGCCATCCTCGGCTGCGTCGAAATCTTTCAACCAGGGAAGTGTCAACGCGCCCAACGCCACGCGCAAACCGTGCGCAATCCAGAAAATTGCGATAATCCCGAAGAAAAGCAGCCCTATAATCCTCATGAATTGGTGTTGGAAGGTGCCAACACGGTATCCTAACATAGTGAAGAAATCGGCAATTTCCATTATCGGCGCAGGACGAATTGGCCGCGCTTTGGGCCGTCGTTTGCGCGAACACGGTTGGAAGATTCACTCCGTTGTCACGCGCAGCCAAGCCACGGCGCGGCGCGCAGTCCGCTCCATCGGAGGCGGCCGCGGTTGTTCGGATTTGGCGCCAGGTGTCCTTGTCGCTCCCGTTATCCTGATTGCAGTTCCCGATTCTGTGATCGAGGAGGTCACAACTCGCCTTGCGTCGATTGGCGCCGATTTGCAAAACAGGACCGTGCTGCACACCAGCGGCGCTCTCGGTTCGGATGTGCTTGCGCGATTGCAGACTCTTGGCGCGGCGGTCGGCTCCATTCACCCCTTGCAATCTTTCAGTGGTATGGGAATTCCGGATCTTGATGGACGAATTTTTGTCATCGAGGGCGATCCCGGCGCGATTCGCGTGGCACGCGCGATCACCCGCGCTCTCGGTGGACAGCCGGTCCATCTGCCGGCATCTAGCAAGCCGCTTTATCACGCTGCCGCTACGATTTCTGCCGGCCACATGCTTGCCCTCGAAGAAACGGCGGTTCGCATTTTCACTTCGCTTGGCATGAAGCGTCATCAGGCTCTAATGGCCGTCTCGCCGCTCACTCGCCAGGTTTTGGAAAATCTCGAACACCTCGGCGCGCGCGCGGCGTGGACTGGCCCGCTTGCGCGCGGCGATTACTCGGTCATCGCCATGCACGAAGACGCACTGAAAGCTCTTCCGCTAGAATATTTGCAGGCCTATCGCGCGGTGAGCCGTCTCGCCGCCAGATTGCTGGCTCGCGATCCGGATTCTGTGCTTCGCGAACTCGCAACAATTTCTTCAAAAGCTGATTCGCAATCTAAATCCATAGGGGTAAGCGCGTGAAGCCATTACAGATTCCCATCGAGCACAAAACTTTCGCAAACGGTCTGCGTGTTGTCGTTGCGCCGGATTCGACTGCGCCGGTCGTAACTGTGGGCGTTTATTACAAAATTGGCTTTCGCCTTGAGCCGCGGGGACGCAGCGGTTTTGCGCATCTTTTCGAACACATGATGTTCCAGGGTTCGGAAAACGCGCCAAAAATGCAGCACATCAAGTTGGTTAATTCCAGCGGCGGCGTCCTAAACGGTTCCACCATGTACGACGTCACCAATTATTTTGAAGCCGTGCCTTCGAACGCGCTCGAGCGCATGCTGTGGCTCGAAGCCGATCGCATGCGCGCCCTGAAAGTAGATGATGAAAATCTTCGTAATCAGCGCGACGTTGTGAAGGAGGAAGTTCGCGTCAACGTCATGAATCAGCCGTATGGCGGCTTCCCCTGGCTGGATATGCCGCCGGTCGCGTTTCGCAACTGGGCCAATGCTCATAATTTTTACGGTGACTTCGCCGACCTGGATGCCGCCAGCCTTGCCGACGTGCAAACATTCTTTCGTACCTATTACGTTCCCAACAACGCTGTTCTATTGATCCTCGGTGATGCCAATGTCGCGGATGGTTTTTCACTGGCGGAAAAATATTTCGGCAGCATTCCTGCCGGACCGCCACCGCAATTTGCCGACCCGACTGAACCACAGCAAGTTGAAGAACGCCGCGGCCATGTGGTTGAAAAATTCGGCACCTTGCCAGCTATGGCCGTCGGCTATGTGATGCCTCCGCGTCGCACACCCGATTGGTGCGCCATGGCTCTGCTCGATCAAGCTCTGCACGGCGGTCGCGCCGGTCGCGTGTACCGCGAACTGGTTCTCGAAAAACAGATCGCCGTGGAAGCAGACGGCGGTGTGGACGACATTTTCGGTTACGCCGGCCCATCGCAAATGACTACGCGCATTTTTCACAAGCCGGAGATTTCCAGCGAAGATACTCTTGCTGCCTTGGACCAAATCGTTCGCATAATGCAGGAGAAGGGAATCAGTGATTCCGAACTAGATCAGCTGAAAGTAAAATGGCGCTCTGATTATTTCGCCACCCTCGAAGGCGGCCGCGGCGGGCATATGCCGAAGTACGGCTTGATGCATTTGCTTGCCTGCTTCACTTTGTTTGATGGCGACCCGCAACTTGTTAACACTATTCTCGATGGATTCCTGGCCGTCACAAAAGAACAGGTTCAGGACGCGGCGCGCAAGTATCTGCAACCGCAAAATCGTGCCATCGTGTTTCGTAAACCTATCGCGAAATCCGAGCAGGAGGCGGCGTGATGGCCACGCAACCGCAACGCTCGGCAAATTCAATTCCCGCACTCGCGCCGGAGCGCGAAGTCCGCTGGCCGAAAAGAGCCAAATCAAAACTTGCCAACGGTTTGGAAGTGATTCTGCTCGAATCGCACACCATTCCAAAATTCCACGGCGAGCTGTATTTTCGGTCTGGCAACGCATTCGCAGCTTCGCGTGGCACCGCACTCGCGGAAATGACTGCGACCATGGTGCGCACGGGAACCGCACAACATTCCAGCCGCGAAATCGAAGAACTTCTTCGCGGTCTTGGCGCTGACCTTTCCGTCAACGCAGGCCAAGACAACAGTTCGATTTCCTTCGCAGGCCTCAGCGATCACGCTGAACCGCTGCTGCAACTGATGAACGAATTGGCGCGCGAGGCAACTTTTCCCGCGGCAGAATTTGAGCGCGAGCGCCGTCAGAAACTCGAAGAAGTCAAACTGGAGCGCACCCAGCCCGGTTTTCTCGCCGGTGAACGCCTGCGCAAAGTTTTGTTCGGCGGACATCCGTATTCACAGATCTCTCCAACTGAGGAACAGGTGGCGGCATACACGCGCGACGAACTGCAATCTGTTTATCGCGATTTTTATACGCCGGAAAATGCCATCCTGATTCTCGTTGGCGATTTCGACGCGGCCAGCATGCAGAGAAGCGCGGAAAAAGTCTTCGGAAATTGGACCGGCAAGAAACCTGCCGCGCTCGAGAGCGCCAAACCCCCAGTTCCCAAGGGCCGCCGCGTATATCTTGTGGATTTGCCTGGCTCGGTGCAAACGCAGATTCTTTGTGGCTGCCACGCCATTACGCGACAAAATCCCGACTGGATCAAGCTTGGTCTCACCAACAGCCTGTACGGCGGCGCTTTCAATTCGCGACTGGTGATGAATATCCGCGAAGACAAAGGCTACACGTACAGTCCGCGCAGCGGAGTCAATCCCTTGCAGCAATACGGCTATTTTTCGGTTTCCGCCGCGGTGCGCAACGACGTTGTGGCCGCGTCGCTTACCGAAATATTCTACGAGCTCGACAAACTCCGTTCTGTGCCCGTCCCCGAACCAGAATTGCTCGATGCACAAAATTATGTGACCGGCGTTTTCTCCATGAGTCTCGCTACGCAAAGTGGATTGCTGTCGCAAATTTCCACGCTGGCGCTGAACGATCTTCCTGACGATTATCTTGAAACCTACCGTGAAAAAGTTCGTGCGCTAAAGCCCGAAGATGTTATGTCCGCCGCCAGAACGTATTTCGACTCCGCAAACATGCAAATCGTCGTGGTCGGCGACCGCCAGCACATCGAATCGCAAGCTGCGCTCTTTGGCGCACTGAGAATTTATGACGCCAGAGGGAATCGCGTCAGCTAGCCGCAGCAGCAACGGCGCTTGGCTCCTCTCTATTATTGCATAAGGTACGTACGCCTGTTATTATCGCCGCGCATGCGGCTGCTCCACAAATTCACTTGGTCATCTTGCGCTATGGGCCTGTGCGTGCTGGCGTTCCTTTTGGTTGCTGGCCCATGCTTGCCGCCACCAAGAAGCCGCCGCTGTGTCCCGTGAATCTGAATACGGCTACGGCGGGAGCTGCAGCAAGTTCCTGGAATCGGCCCTTCGATCGCGGGCAAAATTCTGAAGATGCAGCAAATCGATGGCGCCTTCAAGGACGATTTGCGTGCGATCAAAGGCATCGGGCCGAAACGCATGTAAAAAATGCGCAAGTACATCACCATAGGCAAGAGCGTTGCGCCGAAGAAGCAGGCGGGCAGCGTGGCGACGTCATCCACGTCGCCGACAACCTCCAAATCGCCGCCACGCGCGGGGTCGAAAAACTTGAATCAAAATCCTCCTACGTCGAACTGAAACCAGACAAATTCAAGAAAAGAACCGACCTGAAGACCGGCCGCTACAAAACCGAGACAACCCGACAAGGAATCGGAAGTATTAAATTCTTATTAGAGAAGCTGGTGCGTTTCGCGTGGTTGATCGATGCGGAGCGGGACCTGATCGGCGATAGTGATGCCGTAACCTTCCAGAGCTACTACCTTCTTCGGGTGATTCGTTAAAACACGGATGCCTTTCAGGCCGAGGTCGATCAGGATTTGCGCTCCTATGCCGCTTTCGTGTTGGACCAGACGCTGGCGCGCGGGTGAGCGATCCAGTTGGCCGCGGGCGTGAACGTGAATTTGCGGGAGGGTGCCGGGTTCGGAAGAGGCTTCGATGCCGAAGCCGCGTCCAGTGTGATGAAGATAGAGAAAAACGCCGCGATCTTCTTTCGCGATGGCTGCCAGCGACCGCGCGACGAGTTCGTGGCAATCGCAAGCGGCGGAATTAAAAACATCTCCGGTTAAACAATGCGAATGTACGCGCACGAGAGCAGGTTCCGAGCCTTCGAGTTGGCCGCGCACCAGCGCGATGTGTTGATCGTGATCCACATCGCTGGCGTAGGCAATCATGCGGAAATCGCCGAAAGCCGTGGGTAGAATCGTTTCGGCCACGCGGCGAACGTAGCGCTCGTGCTGCATACGATAGCGAATTAGTTCCGCGACCGTCAGCACTTTTAGATTATGTTCGCGGCAAAACTCGATGAGCTGGGGCACGCGGGACATGGTGCCGTCTTCGTTCATGATTTCGCAGATGACGCCGGAATCATTGAGGCCGGCGATGCGCGAGAGATCGACGCTGGCTTCGGTCTGCCCGGCGCGGACGAGGACGCCGCCGTTGCGGGCGCGCAGCGGAAACATGTGCCCCGGCCGCGCGAGATCTTGTGGCTTGGTCTTGGGATCGATTGCGGTAAGGACAGTAATGGCTCGGTCGGAGGCGCTGATGCCGGTGGTGACTCCGACGCGCGCGTCGACGGCTTCGCAGAACGCAGTACCGTGGACCGAAGTGTTGATCGGCGACATGAGCGGGAGGTGGAGTTCGTCGCAGCGCTGCTCGGTGAGCGTGAGGCAAATTAAGCCGCGGCCGTACTTAGCCATAAAGTTAATGGCTTCGGGCGTGATTTTTTCCGCGGCCATAGTGAGGTCGCCTTCGTTTTCGCGGTCTTCGTCGTCGACGAGAACGATCATTCGGCCGTTGCGAATTTCTTCGACGGCTTCTTCGACGGTGCAGAACGGAGTTTTGCCTGTGGCAGTCATGGATTGGCCTGTTAGATCTGTAAAAATCATAGCGCGAGTGATGGAGGTATAGGAAGTAGATGAAGTAAAGGAGGTAGAGGACTCGGTCGGGACGACGTCCTACCTCCTGTCGATAATGCTGGAGTATAGACAAGCGGAATATTTTGCCGCCGCAAGGAGTCTCTATCATTGCGGAGAAAAGCCACACCATGAGCGCAGGATTCCTTGGAACGGCAGCACCTGCGTCGGCAGACTTGATGTTGCTGCTTGAGGTCGTCATCGGAATAGGCTTGTTGTTGGGAGCTGTCCTGGCACGCAAGAAACGGTATCGCGCACACGCCTGGTGTCAGTCCTCGGTCGTTCTCCTTAATGGCGTGCTGATTGCGGTGGCCATGATTCCTTCCTTTCACGAACGTGTTCAGCCGAAGGTTCCGGAAAAGCTTGACCGGTCTTTTTACGCGTTGGCCACAGCGCACGCAACGCTCGGAAGCCTTGCGGAAGCCGGGGGGTTGTATGTCGCTCTTGCTGCCGGGACGAACCTTTTGCCAGAACGTTTGAGGCTGACAAACTACAAAGTTTGGATGCGGAGCGTCCTGATTCTCTGGTGGTTGGCGCTCCTGCTAGGGTTGGCAACCTACATTCGTTGGTACGTTTCTCTCTTCAGGTAGCGGGTTTCCGGCCACGCGATTTATCGGAGCTTTAGCCGGGATGTCCGACGATAAGTCCCAAGTAGCTGACGCTCCAGGAGTTGATCGGCCTGGAACCCAAGTCTGCCGAGGGTAGCAAAGCCGTCGCGCCACCTGAAGGTGGCCGCTACAACAACAGAGAAAAACACACAATCGAATTGGATTCATTATGATCCGGCTGGGAGAAAAATTCTTACCAAATGGAAGATGATGGTGCCGATTAGGGCAGCACCAGGGATGGTGAGCACCCACGCCCAGACGATGCGGCGGGTGACGCCCCAGCGGACGGCAGTGAGGCGGCGGGAAGCGCCTACGCCGACGATGGCGCCGGTGATGGTGTGAGTAGTGCTAACAGGGATACCGAAGACCGCGTTCATTACGAGTGTGAGGCCGCCGGCAGTTTCTGCGGCGAATCCGCCGAAGGGCGTCAGCTTGGTGATACGCTGGCCCATGGTCTTGATGATGCGCCAGCCGCCGGCCATGGTGCCGCCGCCCATCGCGAGGTGGCAGCAGATAATCACCCAGTATGGGACGTGGAATGATTTGATCAGGCCACCGGCTACCAAAGCAGTAGTAATGATGCCCATACCTTTTTGCGAATCGTTGGTGCCGTGACCGAGGCTAAAGAGTGCGGCGGAAAGAAGTTGCAGTCCGCGGAAGGTACGGTCCACTTTTCTGGGGCGCTGTTTGCGGACGATCCAACTGGCGATGGTGGTGATGGCGATAGCCAGAACCATTCCTACTACCGGCGATAGAAAAATAAAAATAATTGGTTTGATCCATCCGGCGAGGATCAGGGACTTGAGGCCGGCGTGAGCTACGGCTGCGCCGCCGTAACCGCCGATTAAGGCGTGCGAGGAACTGGTGGGTAGCCCGAGGACCAGGGTGATGAGGTTCCAGGAGATTGCGCCGAGCAGGCCGGCGAGAAGGACTTGTTGAGTGATCAGTTCGATGTGGATCATGCCTTTGCCGATGGTGCTGGCTACGGCGGTGCCGAAGACGAAGGCGGCAATGAAGTTCCAGAAGGCGGCCCAGGCTACGGCGCGGAAGGGTGTGAGTACGCGAGTGGAGACGACGGTCGCGATGGAGTTGGCGGCGTCGTGCCAGCCGTTCGAGAATTCGAAGGCCAGGGTGAGGGCGATGACGACGACGAGTAGGGAGAAGCTAGGCACGGGTGGAAGACCTGGGGAGTGAGGTTAAGAAAGTAAGGGAGGTATAGGAGGTAAAGGACAGGACGCGAAAGTTGCGAGCTGTGCCGGTGCTGAAATCGAAGAGAGATTCCTCGCTTGGCCTGCCTGCGCAGACAGGCTCGCAATGACGGAGTTGCGTAGGCTCGGAATGACGGTGCATGCAGATGGGACGGCGCACGCCAGTGGAATGACGATGTTGCTTTGTTGTAAGGCGAACGATCAATCTGGGCGGCATTTGCGGATTAGTGGGACTTCAGGATTACGCCTTCGACTACGTTGGCTACGTCTTCGCACTTGTCGACGGCGGTCTCTATGACTTCGAAAATTTCTTTCCATTTGATGATTTGCACGGAATCTTTTTCTTCGTCGAAGAGTTGCGCGATCAAGGTGCGGCAGAGGCGGTCGGAGTCGTTTTCGTAGCGGTTGATTTCGATACAGTGTTTCAAAGCTTGATCAGGAGTACTGATGGCGTGGACCGCGGCGGAGACTTCCACGGTGGCGGAGACCAGTACTTTGACGAGGTCGATGGTGCCTTCGCGGATGGTGTTGACGCGATAGAGAACGAAGCGGCTGGCGGCAGCGTCGATCAAGTCGATAACGTCGTCGAGCCGGGATGAGAGCGCGTGAATGTCTTCGCGATCGAATGGCGTGATAAACGTCTGATTGAGCTTGGTGAGAATATCGTGAGTAATCTCATCGCCCTGATGCTCGATGGCCTTGATGGTTTGCACCTGTTCGGGGACACCTGTGTAGTGAGAGAGCATTTGCTGGAGGGCTTTGGCGCCCACGACGATGTTTTCGGATTGCTTGGCGAAAAGGTCGAAAAAGCCCTCTTCGCGCGGTAACAGGCGCTGCAAGAATCCAGGCATTTGGGCAACTCCCCCCTGAGGAGTTGTGTGGCGAAGCCAGAAGAGTCTAGCGAAGGTGTGGCGGGGAGGCAAGGAACGTAGTCTGAGAATGCGCGCGGCACGAGCGTTGCTAACTGGCTGAGCGGTGCACGGGCCGGTATTCGAGGAGGACGATCCTCGAGTCAAGAACCTTCGTATCGATGAGTTTGAGGCCTGCTTGAGGATAGCCGGAATAGATTGGCTCCCTGCCCGCTCTGCTAAGGATTAGGGGAAAGACCATGAGCCTAAGGCGGTCCACGAGCCCCTGCTGCATCATGCTCTTCACCAAACTGATGCTGCCGATTGATCGGAGTGGGTCCACACGCTGCTGTTTGAGCGCCTTGATCTCGTCCGCGATGGGGCGCTTCACCAGGCGGGTGTTTTTCCAGGCAAGCGGATCGGCAAGCGAGTTCGAGAATACCAACTTCGGGAGGGCATTCATTCTGACACTGATTTCATCGGTGGCGGACGGCGCGAACTGTGCGAGCGCCTCATAGGTGACTCGCCCCAGGATTATGAGTTGAGGTGGAGCAAGATGTTCGCGCACCCAGCTGTCGAGATCGGGACCGAAGTAACCGAAGTAAGGAGGCTGGTCCACGCCAGAGGCGAAGCCATCGAGCGAGATGAACAGGTCCGAGATGAGTTCTCTCATAGCGATTCCTCCAACAGGCAGGGTGGCCGTCCGATTAAACCTCGTCGATGTTAGCCGGGTCGGCGGTTGTTAGGGAAGGAGCGAGTAAGCAGCAGGACGAAGAGCCACAGGACGAACGCGTAGAGGGCGTACCAGGTGGCTTCTTGCGTCGGGGTGACTGCGGGAGGGCTGAATACTACCAGCGAGCCGGTGGAGCTTATGTGCATGAACTGGGCGAGGGCGACGCTTTGGGTGTGCTGGTAGAACCAGGCGATCAGGACGCGCATGGCGGCCATGGCCGCTACGAAAGCTGCGAAGAAAGCTGGAAGAGTTTTGCCGTGAGGAGAAGCTGCGCCGAGGAAGTCGATCACTGGGGCGTGCCAGAGTCCCCAGAACAGGCCGAGGATTGCGGCTGCGGAAAGAACGGCGAAAGGCTGGCGCAATTTTGGGTAGGCGAAGCCGGTCCAACCGATTTCTTCGAGGAATCCGGCGAGGAGTCCGAAAGTGACGCCGATCCAGAAGCGGTTTGGCGCGTAGACGGGCGATACGAACGTTTTGAGGCAGAAAAGAACGCTGAGGACTAGAACCGGAGGAACAAGCAAGGCCGTGTACCAACGGAGTGGGAAGCGGACGCGGCGCATTCGTGCGAAGAGATCTTTTAACCCATCACGTCCATCGAGCTTGCGCGTCAGAAAAATTCCGGCAATGCTGGGGCCGAGAAGCATTGCCGGGAACATCAGGATGCCAGTTAATTTTGGAATTGGCGCGAGCTGGAAAAGTTTGGGTGCGGCGATGATGAGCGCGGCGGTCCAGGAAATTGCGAACGTAAGCAGGAAATAGGTAGCGGCGGGATTTTTTCGAGCGAATGAGGAATTCGAGAAAGGCGCAGAATCGGCGGACATGGATAATGCGCGATGCTACCGAGGCCAGATTTTTTGTGCAAGAGCAATTGGTGAGTGATGGCGAGAGCGAAGCGGGCCGGGCTGCAGCCCGACACTACAATCAGAAACGAAGTGCAGCGGGACAAACCTTGCTGGCGGCCAGCACCCCGCTGCTTGATCAAGTACCGGCGATGAAACACAAAGGGCGGACCGATAAATCGGCCCGCCCTTTGTTGGATTGAGATATTGGGCTAGCTGGAAAATTCGTCGGTCGCTGTGCGACCGCACAATTCGTCGACCGGCTAGGCTATCTCGCTATTTTAGTACATTCCGCCCATGCCGCCGGGGCCACCT